>Ga0209232_1000140_pt1 | contig 45288 bp, 41 predicted proteins | sample ETNvirenome_2_60_FD_184066 | JGI IMG/M metagenome (GOLD analysis project Ga0209232, IMG submission 184066) | Marine viral communities from the Pacific Ocean - ETNP_2_60 (SPAdes) (version 2) | ecosystem: Environmental > Aquatic > Marine > Oceanic | place: Pacific Ocean | collected 2013-06-22
CCCGCGAAAGCGGGAACCCAGCAGCAACGTCGAACTGGGTTCCCGCTTTCGCGGGAATGACGAAGTGATGGGGAATCGAATGTCGTCTGCCGGTCGCTAGCCGCCGGTTGCCCGGATAACTCAATCGTCGCTCAGCAATGCCAGCTTTACCCGCGCGGTGCCGCTACGGTGCATGCCGATTTCGCGTGCTGCGGCATGGCTGACGTCGATCACCCGACCGTGCGAAAAAGGGCCGCGATCGTTGATGCGGACGATCACGCTGTCGCCGTTCGATATGTTGGTGACGCGCACCATGCTGCCAAAGGGCAGGGTGCGGTGCGCGGCGGTCAGCTGGCTGGGGTTGAAGCGCTCGCCGCTGGCGGTGCGGTTGCCGGCGAGTTCATTGCCGTAATAGCTGGCCATGCCGCCGCCGAGTTCGGTTTCGGTATCGACATCGACGCTGGTCGCGTCGGTGATTTCGGCATCCTGCGCCGCGGCCGAGACCGTGAGCAGAAGCGGCATCAGCAGCGCTGAGAAAACCCGCATGGCATCATCCCCTTGTCGTGGATGCGCCAAAAGCAGCGGTGGCTCGCCAAGGCAAGCCACGCGCGTCGGACGGAAGGCTATTCGGGTTTAAACGTCCAGATTCGCCACCGACAGCGCGTTGGTCTGGATGAAATCGCGCCGCGGCTCGACCTCGTCGCCCATCAAGCGTTCGAATATTTCGTGCGCGATGTCGGCCTGCTCGGCTTCGACGCGAAGCAGGGTGCGGTTTGATGGATCGAGGGTGGTTTCCCACAATTGCTCGGCATTCATCTCGCCCAGCCCCTTGTAGCGGCTGATCGCCAGCCCCTTGCGGCTGTGTGCAAAAATCGCCTCGAGCAGTTCGGACGGCCGCGTGATCGGGTTGACCTTGCCGACGGTGGCAGCGGGCAGGTCGTTGTCGCTCGCATCGGCGTCCTCGTCCGCCGCATCCGCCGCGGCCAGCGCGGCAGCTTCGGCGGCTTGGGCCGCGGCGCTGCTGCCCTTTACCAACCGGCTGGGGTGGGCATAGGTTTCCGCTTGTTCGGCCGCGAGCTTGTGCAGTCGGCGGCCTTCCTGGCTGGCGAGGAACGCCGCGTCGATCGCATGATGGTCGCTGACCCCGCGCCAGCGCTTCTCCAGCGTGTAGCCGCCGTCGCTCGCCACGATCGTCCATTTCGCCTCGACCCCGCCGGTCAACGCGCGTTCGGCGGCGTTGAGCCACTCGGCGGCGCGGATGCCCGCCGCGGTGCGGCCGGCGCTGTCGAGCGCCGGATCGAGCGCGCCGTTCAGCGCCAGTGCCTCGACCAGTTCATAATTATGGCCGCGCGGGACATAGCGCATCAGCGCGCGCAGGCGGCGGCCGTGCTCGATCAGGTCGCGCAGGTCGGCGCCCGAGCGCGCCCCGCCGGTGGTTTCGAGCATCAGCGCGTCGATGCCGCCGTCGACGAGGTAATTTTCGAGCGCGGTGTCGTCCTTGAGATAGACCTCGCTGCGCCCCTTCGCGACTTTGTACAGCGGCGGCTGGGCGATGTAGAGATGGCCACCCTCGATGATCTCGGGCATCTGGCGATAAAAGAAGGTGAGCAAAAGCGTGCGGATATGCGCGCCGTCGACGTCGGCGTCGGTCATGATCACGATCTTGTGATAGCGCAGTTTCTCAAGGTTGAATTCGTCGCGGATGCCGGTGCCGAGCGCCTGGATCAGCGTCCCGACCTCCTTCGACGAGATGATGCGGTCGAAACGCGCGCGCTCGACGTTCAAAATCTTGCCCTTCAGCGGCAGGATCGCCTGGACGTGGCGGTCGCGGCCCTGTTTGGCCGATCCACCTGCCGAATCACCCTCGACGAGGAAGAGTTCGCATTTGGCGGGGTCGCGTTCCTGGCAATCGGCGAGCTTGCCGGGCAGGCTCGCAATGTCCATCGCGCCCTTGCGCCGCGTCAGTTCGCGCGCCTTTTTCGCGGCTTCGCGCGCCGCGGCGGCGTCGATAACCTTTTGAATTACCGCCTTGGCATAAGCGGGATTTTCTTCGAGCCATTCGGTCATCCGGTCGGCCATCAGGCTTTCGAGCGGCTGGCGCACCTCGCTGCTGACCAGCTTGTCCTTGGTCTGCGAGCTGAACTTGGGATCGGGCAGCTTGACCGACACGATCGCGGTCAGCCCCTCGCGCATGTCATCGCCGGTCAGCGAGACTTTTTCCTTTTTCAGGATGCCCGACTTGTCGCCATAACCGTTGATCGTGCGGGTCAGCGCGGCGCGGAAGGCCGCGAGGTGGGTGCCGCCGTCGCGCTGCGGGATGTTGTTGGTGAAACACAGCACATTTTCATAATAGCTGTCGTTCCATTCCAGCGCGACGTCGATGCCGATGCCGTCGCGCTCGCTGCTGATCGCGATCGGATCGGGCAGCAGCGCATTTTTGTTGCGGTCGAGATATTTGACGAACGCCGCGATGCCGCCTTCGTAGAACAGGTCGTGGCTGACATGTTCGGCATGGCGTGCGTCAACGAGCTTGATCCGCACCCCCGAATTGAGGAACGCCAGCTCGCGGTAGCGATGTTCGAGCTTGTCGAAATCGAACTCAAGGACGTTCTTGAAGGTGTCGGTCGAGGCCGAGAAGGTGACGCGGGTGCCCTTTTTGCCTGCCGGAGCGGGCCCGTTGACCTTGAGCGGACCGACCGCGTCGCCATGTTCAAAGCGCATCCAATGCTCTTCGCCGTCGCGCCAGATCGTCAGTTCAAGCCATTCGGACAGCGCGTTGACGACGCTGACCCCGACGCCGTGCAGCCCGCCCGACACCTTGTACGCATTGTCGTCGCTGGTGTTCTCGAACTTCCCGCCGGCGTGGAGCTGGGTCATGATGACCTCGGCCGCCGAAATGCCTTCTTCGGCGTGGATGCCGGTCGGGATGCCGCGGCCATTGTCCTCGACGCTGACCGATCCGTCGCTGTTGAGGGTGATCAGGACCAGGTCGCAATGCCCCGCGAGCGCCTCGTCGATCGCATTGTCCGACACCTCGAACACCATGTGATGCAGCCCCGACCCGTCGTCGGTGTCGCCGATATACATCCCCGGGCGCTTGCGGACAGCATCCAGGCCCTTGAGAACCTTGATCGAATCGGCGCCATAAGCGTTAGCATTGGGCAGGTTGGCGTTGGCGCTCGGCGCCATATTTTCAGGGGTGTCCGTCATGCCGATTATATAGGGTCGAAGGCCGCAAAACCCAAGCGAAAATGCGGGTCTTGGTGCTATCGCGACGAGCGTTGCAAGGTCAGGCGACGGCGGCTAGATTCGGGACATGCAAACCAACCCTTCCCCCCGCTTTTCGTCCCGTCCGTTTCGGGCGCTGATCGCCGCGCTGGCGTTGCCGCTCGCCGCGTGCAGCCAGCCCGCGCCGCCCGCCGAAAATGCGCCCGTCGTCAGCGGCGAGCCGCTCGCGACGCGGGCGGTGATGGTCGGCACCGAGGGGCCGAGCCTGCCCGCCTGTTCGAGCATCAGCCGGGTCAAGCCCGGCGGCACCGACGTATTCTGGGCGCCCGGCGAAACGCGCGCGGTCAAGGCAAAGCTGGCCGGCGGTGCCAATGTGTCGCTGTGCGAAGCCGCCGAGAATGACGCATGGTTCGGGGTCGTCTTTGCCGCCCCCGGGACCGATCCCGACATGTGCGGGGTCGGCAAATCGGTCCGCAACGCCCGCGAATATCAGGGGCCATGCCGCTGGGGCTGGATCAAGGGCGGCACGGTGCAACTGGGGGGTTAACCTCCAATCCTCCCTGTCGCGTAGCGATGGGGAGGTGGCAGCGCGAAGTGCTGACGGAGGGGCAATGACGCTAGGGTGTCGCCCCTCCACCACCGCCTACGGCGGCTGTCCCCCTCCCCATCGCTTCGCGACAGGGAGGATCTTCTTTACCGGCAATCCTCGATCACCCGTCCGATTTCGGACTGCACCGGCAACGTCAACGCGCCGCCGCTTGGGGTCTCCAGCGCAAACCGTCCGCGGCTGAACGCGATGCGGTCGAGCCGCGGGTCGCGGTTGGGCAGTGTCGCGCTGCCGCCGTCGAAGCGGATCTGGTCGGTCCCGGCGCTGGTCCGCAAGCTGACATTGCCCGCGAGCGCCGAGGTCAGGCGGATGCCGCCGCCGCTGCACGCCATCGTCAGCAGCGGCCCCGCGCCGCCCGTCGGGACGAACGTAGCGGCGCGGCCCCCCGCGTCATAGCGCCACGCGCCGGCATCGACGGCGCGATCCTCCCAGCCGCGGGTTGGTGTCGGCAGCGGGGCGGGGATCGGCGCGGCGGCGATGGGTGCCGGGCGCGGCGGTGGCGGCGCCGCGGTCGGGACCGCAGCGCATCCGGCAACCGCCAGCATCACCGGCAGCACCAAGCCAATTTGTGTCCACATCCGCCGCGCTGTCATCCTCAAAATCCCTGCCAATCAATCACATCATTCGGTGCAACGCGCGGCACCGGCCACTGGTTCACCGCCGCATCGGCATCGGCATAGCCGATCGCCAGCCCGGTGAACAAAATCTGGTCGTCGTCCAGCGCCAGCGCTTGCCGCACCGTCCGCCCGTACATCGCCCAACATTCCTGCGGGCAGCTGGCGAGCCCGGCCTCGACGAGCAGCAGCATCACCGATTGCAGCCACATGCCCATGTCCGCCCATTGCGGCGGCCCCATGATGCGCGAGCAATGCAGGAAAAGCATCACCGGTGCGCCGAAACCCCGGTAATTCTCCACGAACTGAGCGAGCCGCCCCGCCTTGTCCTCGCGCGGGATGCCGAGCGCGGCATAAAGCCCCTCGCCCACCCCGAACCGCCGCGCTTCCCACGGATCGGTCAGTCCCTTGGGGTAAATGTCATATTCGGGCTCATATCCCGCGCGCCCCATCGCCAGCCGCGCGGCGACCGCGTCCTGCACCGCCTGCCACGGGTCGCCGGTCAGCAGCATCGCCTGCCACGGCTGGAGGTTGCCGCCCGATGGCGCGCGCTGCGCCGCGGCAAAAATGTCCTGGAGCAGCGCGGGATCGACGGGCTGATCGGTAAATTTGCGGATCGATCGCCGCTGGTGCAGGGCGGCGGTTACGGAAAGCTGGTCAGTCACTGGCATATTTATCCTCGCGCCGTTTGCCGAACAGCAATTTGCGTTCGAGCCGGGATTTGAGCTGGCGATAATAGCTCAGCAGGAACACGTCATCCTCTTCGGCGACCGGGCGGCCGATCTTGGCGCGGATCGCGTCGGCAACCTCGCGCATCGCGCGCGGATCGCGGCCGCGCAGCACGCGTTCGAGCTCCTGCAGTTCGAAAATGCCATAGACCGCCAGCTCGGCCTCGCTGAACAGCATCGCGTCGCCCGCTGCATCGACCGCGATGTCGGCGTCCAGCTTGGCGCGCCGTGCCATCACCACCCAGGTGCCGGCGATCAGGTCGCCCATCCGCATCCGGTCGCGATTGAACAGCAGGAACAGGCTGAGCGTCAGCGACCATGCGACCCCGGCAACGATGGTCCAGGTCGATGCCATATCCTCGGCGGCACTGACCCCCAGCATCATCAGCGGCAGGAACAGTTCAAGCTCGCGGATCAGGTTGCGCGCCACCACCGCATCGGCGGTCAGGCGGCCGCCGTCGCGCGCGACGACGCGGATGCCCATCAACCGCTTGCCCGGGGTCGCGGCGCGCGAGCCGAGCTCGAAGCCGATGAACCAGAAGGTGCGCAGGACAAAGGCGCCGAGCATCCACACGATCGTCGTCAGCTCGCCGTCGGCGGCGGGCGCCAACCATGCGATCAGCAGCGTGAACAGGATCAGCACCAGCAGCATGATCACGACATCGATCATCAGCGCGCCGAAGCGCAGCCCCGAACTGGCGATCTTCAATTCCAGGTCGACCCCCTCCGGGGTAATGAACTGGCGGATTTTCTTGGCGCCCGCCGCTTGCAGCTTGGCGTTGGTGGCGGCGGCGGTCATGTGACATCCTCGCGCCGCGGGATGTAATAATAGGCGATCCAGGCGAGCAGCATCAGCGAGCCGATCGCATAGCGCAGCATCGTGTCGGTGATCAGCTGGCGCCCGAATCCTTCGAGCAGCCCGGCCGCGAACAGCATCAATATGACCCCGACCATCACCTTGCCCGCGGTCCGCCCGGCGTCGGCGGCGGCCTGCAACCGGTCCTTGGCGCCGGGAAAGACGACCGCGGTGCCGATGCGCAGCCCCGCGGCGCCCGACAGCGCCGCCGCGAACAGCTCGGTGGTGCCATGGATGAACAGCCAGCCGCCGAAATCGAAACCCAGCCCCTTGCCTGCGAACACCGCGATCATCGCGCCCAGCCCGATGCCCTGATAATATTCGAGCATCATCGTCGGCACGCCAAAGGCAAAGCCCAGCGCAAAGGACAGGATCGACACCCGGCTGTTGTGGGTGAAGAGATAGGTCGCAAAGACGTGGAGGCCGCTTTCGCTGTCGCCGGCCGCCGCCTTGCCGTGGCCCAGCGTCGATTTCAGAAATTCGGCGGTCGCGCGCGGATCGCGCCCGCCCGCCATATCCTCATCGACGAAGTTGAAATACCATTCGGGGTTGCTCGCGACGAGCGAATAGCTGGTCAACGCGCCGAGCAGGATGATCAGCGAAATGATGATCGTCTCTTTCCACACCGACCGGACCGCGGCGGGCCAGTCGTAGAGGAAGAAGCGGCGCAGACGGTTGCGGCGGCTCTCGCGCACCCCGTAAACCAGGAAATAGCCGCGGATCGACAGCGCCTCGAGATGATCGAGCAGCGCCTTGTCGAGGCTGGTCGCGCGCGCGATCGACAGCGACGATAACGTGGCGCGGTAGAGCAAAGGCAGTTGCAGCAGTTCATCGCTGGTCAGCGCCTTGGCACCCTTTTTCTCGAGCTTGGTCAGCAGCAGGTCGAAGGTGATCCAGTCGGCTTCGCGTTCGGCGCGAAAGCGGCTGGTCGAAAAGCTCGGCGCATCGAGCGCGCGGGTGGTGGGGGTCGCGGGGGTCATAGGGTACCGGCCCGTTTGATGCCCAGATAGGCCTCGACCGCGCTCGCCCCCATCGCGTCGGCGGGCACTTCGACGACGTCGGCGCCCAGCCGCTGGAGCCGCGCGATCACCAGCTGACGATCGCGCAGCATCGCCGCCGCGACGTTCGACCTGGTGACGTCGGCGCCGGTTTCGGGGCGGCGGCGTTCCTCGCTTTCGACCTCGTCATCCTTGATGACGACGAACAGCAGCCGGTGCTTCCTGGCCAGCCGTCCCGCGGCGCGGATCATCAGGTCGGCGCTCGTCGCATCGGTGAATTCGGTGAACAGGATGATCAGCGAGCGGCGGCTGAGCTGCGCCGACAAGGTGGTGAGGGCGAGGGTGAAATTGCTTTCGACATGGGCATAGTCGATCAGGCTCGCGGCGCGCTGCAACGCCGGGAAATCCTGGGTATGCATATAGGCGGGGGTCAGCGCCTGCGGCTTGGCCGCGAACGAAAACAGGCTGATCCGGTCGTTCAGTTTCAGCCCGACATAGGCGAGCAGCAGCGCCGCCGACACCGCGCGGTCGACGCGCGGCATGCCGCCGACCGGTTCGGCCATCGTCCGCCCGCTGTCGATCGCCAGGACAACGCGGTTGTCGCGCTCGACGCGATATTCCTTGGCCAGCAGTTTGACGTGGCGCGCCGACGCATTCCAGTCGATCGCGCGGCGGTCCATCCCGGGCTGATATTCGGCGAGCGCCTCGAATTCGGTGCCTTCGCCGCGCAGGCGTTGCTGGCGTAGGCCGAACCAGCTGTCGCGCTGGAACAACCGGCTGCCTTCCTCGGTCACTGCGCGCAGGCTGGGGACGACGCTGATCGCACCGCCGATGGCAAATTTGCGCTGTTTCCAGACGAGGCCGAGCGGCCCGGCCCAGCGGATCCACAGCGCCTCGACCAGCGCCTGCCCACGCCGCGACGCCGTGAGCGAAAGCGTGCGGGCCAGCGTGCGCGCGCCGCCGCCATCGACCGCGACGGCGCGCATGTCGCTCGCCAGCCGTCCGCCTTCGGCGAGCCGATCGTCGAGCGCGAGCGCCAGTTCGGCGCGCGGCGGCACCGCGCCGCCGCTGGCAGCAAGCGAGAGGTCAAAGGCGTCGCCGACCCCGACCTGGTGCGGAAAACGTGCGTCGAGGCTGAGGTGGCGCGGATTGGCGCCGGCAATCGTGTCGAGGATCAGGCAAGCGGCGATGACCCCGATCCAGCCGAGCGCGACGAGCCACAGCTCGGGCCGCACCAGCCCGAGCGCGAGCGCCATCGGGGCGCCGAGCAGCAGCAGATAGATCGCCCGGCGGGTCGGATAGATCACCGCGGCACTTCTTCGCGGTCGAGCAGCGCGGCGACGACCTGTTCGACGCCCCGGCCCTCGATCTCGGCCGCCGCCGACAGGATGACGCGGTGGCGCAGCACGCCTGACGCCAGCCGCTGTATGTCGTCGGGGATCACATAGTCGCGCCCGTCGAGCGCCGCCGCGGCGCAGGCGGCGCGCGCCAGCAGCGTCGCGGCGCGCGGGGACGCGCCGCACTCCAGATCGGCGCTCTCGCGTGTCGCGCGGACGAGGCGGACGATATAATCGACGATCTCGTCGGCCAGGCGGACGGTCGCGATGGTGTCGATCGCCGCCTCGATTGCCTGGGCATTGGCGACTTCGGTCACCCCAAAATCGCCGACCGCGGGGCTTTTGAAGCGCCCGCCATGATCGGCGACGATGCGGCGCTCCTCGTCGGCGGCGGGATAGTCGACGACCAGCTTGAACAGGAAGCGGTCGAGCTGCGCTTCGGGCAGCGGATAGACGCCCTGCTGTTCGATCGGATTTTGCGTCGCCAGCACGGTGAAACGCGGGCTCATCACATGCGCCTCGCCGTTGATCGTCACGCGGCGTTCCTGCATCGCTTCGAGCAGCGCCGCCTGCGTTTTCGGCGGGGTGCGGTTGATTTCGTCGGCGAGCAGCAGTTCGGTAAAGATCGGCCCCTTGGTCAGGGTGAAGCTCGACGTCTGGAAATTGAACAGGTTCGACCCCAAAATATCGCCGGGCATCAGGTCGGGGGTGAACTGGATGCGCCCGAACGCCAGCCCGGTGGCGCGCGCGAACGCCTGCGCGAGCAGGGTCTTGGCGGTTCCCGGCGGGCCTTCGAGCAGCACATGGCCGCCCGCGAGCAGCGCGATCGTCACCATCCGGGTCAGCGGTCCCTGCCCGAACACGACCTTGGCGACCTCGGCCTCGATCGCGGCGCCGAGCGCCTGGACGCTTTCGATGGGGTTAGCTGTCACGCAGTAGATCCTTCCTGATGTCGTGCAGCGCCTGCGCGTCTGCCAAAAACTCATGGGTATTGCGCGCCAGCGGCAACCGCCGCGCGAGCGCCGAAAACAGCGCACCGTGGCCATCCAGATGCTTGTCGATCCAGCGGTCGGTCGCTGCCTCGTCGAGCCCGCCGGGCGCGTGCAGCCGCCGCGCGATCGCGCTGCGCTGGCTGCGGACATAGGCGTCGGCGCCGTCGAGCTCGCGCCGCGCCTGTTTGATCAGGTCGGCGCTGTTGGCGATCAGCGCCGCTTTCGACACCGCAATCGCGCGCGCCGGTTTCAGCGCCGGACCGAAGCGCATCCACGCCTGCCACAGCGCAAGCAGCCCGGCGGCGATCAGGCACAAGGTGATGCCGATGAACGGCGGCACAAAGGCAAAGCGCAGCAGCGACCGCTGGCTGCCGAAGCCGTTGAGCGTCAGGTCAAAGGCAAGCCCGTCGGCGTCGGCGTCCTCGGCCACCGCATCGACCAGCATCGCCGCGGTGCGGGCGCGATCGCGGCTCGAAAAGGCCAGATTGTTGATGAAATCGGGGTCCGACAGGATGTAGATGTCGTCGCGCGGGCGCTTGGCGAGCAGCGCGCCGCCGTGCGGGAAACCGATCAGCGTCTCATATCCCTCCGCGGTCACCACCTGCGCGCGCAGGCCGCGCAGCGGCAGCGTGACGTCGCGCCCGCCGAAAACGCCCGTTGCCGCCGCGCCCCGCGCATGTGGCTCGCTGGCGATCTTGTCGATCGAACCTATGGTCGGTGGCAATAGCTTGGGCGACGGGGCGATCGGAAAGCCGTTGCCCGACCAGCCCGCTTTTTCGGGGTGGCGTCCGGTCTGCCATTTTGGCAGGACGATCAGGATCGGGCCGCCGCGATGACCCTTGATCACCCGCGCCAGATCGTCGGGCTTGGTGCTGTGCGTCGGGGTCAGCACCAGCAGTTCGCGCCATTCCTCCTCATATTCGGGCGCCTCTTCGCTGCGCCGCAGATCGATCACCGCGTCGCTGCGCTCGAGCAGATCGACGATCCCGGCATAGCCTGGCGCCGCTTTCGACAGCGCGTGGCCACCGCCGTCGTTGCCGCTGCTGAGCTGCGGGCCGAGCGCGATCAGCGCCCACAGCGCAATGAACGCGATCACCCCGATCGCGACGACGCCCGCGATCAGCCGCGGGTTGAAACCGCCGTCATTTGCCGCCGGACCGCTCATGCCCGCGCCCAATTCTTGGGCACCGTCAGTTCGGCATAGGCGCTGCGGCATTGTTGCCACGCGTCGGAGTCGATCGACCGCCCGCCGAACAGGCTGATTTCGACCGCGCGCGCGATGCGGCTGAACGCGCCCTGTGCCACCACCGGCAGATCGCGCGCCGCGGCCAGGTCGCGCGACGTCATCGCGGGCTTGACCAGCCCGGGACGGCGGCCCTCAATGTCCTCGACGCTGCGATAGAGCAGCAGATGCACCGCTTCGGAAAAGCGCCCCGCCGCGGCCAGCGCGTCCGCCTCGGCGAGCAACGCGCGCGCCGCACCGGCTTCGGCCAGCCCGATCGCGTCCTCGCCGTCGCCATCGTCCGCGCCGCGCCGGAACGGCAGATTATCGACCCAGCGCGCAAAGGCGGGGACGAAATGATAGAGCAGGAACAAGGCCACCAGCGCGACAAAGAGCCACAGCAGCGGCTTGGCGGCGGGGGCGCTCCACTCGAAAAAGCGCGCGATGGCGTCGAACAGCGACGTCAGCCACTCGGGCGGCGGCGTGCGCGGTTCGGGCGGCGGAAAGCCGGTCTGGATTCCGCCCCCGGCGATCGTCTGGCTAAAGGCGGGATCGACGAGTTCGGGATCGATCAGCCATCCCTGGCTTGCCTCGGCGCCCGCACCGGCGCTCGGCGCATCGGCCGCCACCGACGCCTGCGCGATCCACAAGGCCATCATACTCAAAAGACTGATCAGCCCCGCATCGTCATCGCACCGGTGGTAGCGCGAGGCGGCGCGCCAAGGCAAGAGATGCTTGCGTACCGGTCTGCCCCGTTATAGCGCGCGGACGCATGGGTCCGATGGTTGCGCGCGTAACCAGCTGCCAGACCAGGCACGGCCGAACGGGAGGATGTCGGTGGACGCGGCGCAGGCAGTACATGAGAAATTCCTCGCCGCGCTGGCGAATGGAACGCTGCCGGGCCGCGGCGACGCGCCCGATCCAGCCGCGATCGGGCTGTCGCGCGCCGATGCCACCGATATTTTTCTGTCGCAGCTGACCAGCCGCCAGATGGACCGGCTGTCGCGCCATCTGCAGGCGCGCGGTGAGGGTTTTTATACCATCGGATCGTCGGGGCATGAGGGCAATGCCGCGGTCGCCGCGGCGCTGCGCGTCACCGACATGGCGTTCCTCCATTATCGCTCGAACGCTTTCCAGCTGCACCGCGCGCGGCAGGTGCCGGGGCAGACCCCGACCTGGGACATGTTGCTGAGCTTTGCGGCGTCGAGCGAAGACCCGATTTCGGGCGGGCGCCACAAGGTGATCGGATCGAAGCCGCTCAATATCCCGCCGCAAACCTCGACGATCGCCTCGCATCTGCCCAAGGCGGTCGGCGCGGCTTTCTCGATCGGCATCGCGCGGCGCCTGGGCATGACCGGGCTGCCGCTGCCCGACGATGCCGTCGTGCTGACCAGTTTCGGCGATGCCTCGGCGAACCATTCGACCGCGCAGGGCGCGTTCAACACCGCGGGTTGGGCGGCGTTTCAGGGCTCGCCGATGCCGCTGATTTTCCTGTGCGAAGACAATGGTATCGGCATTTCGACCCGCACGCCCACGGGGTGGATCGAGGCGCAGTTCCGCCACCGCGCCGGGCTACACTATATAAAATGCGACGGCAGCGATCTCGCGTCGGCCTATGCTGGCGCCGGCGAAGCCGCCGATTATGCGCGGCGGTATCGCAAGCCGGTGTTCCTGCACATGGCGACGGTGCGGCTCTATGGTCACGCCGGGTCCGACGTGCAGGGCGCCTATCTGCCCAAGGCGCTGATCGAGGCCGATGAGGCGCGCGATCCGCTGCTCGCAGGGGCAGCGCTGATGGCGCAGCAGGGCTGGATGACCCTCGCCGAGATTGCCGACGCCTATGAAGACATCGGCGCCACGCTGGCGCGGCAGGCCGAGGCAGCAATCCTGCGCCCCAAGATCACCACCCCCGCGCATGTGATGGCGAGCATCGTTCCGCCCCGGCGCGACATCGCGCACGCCAACACGCCGTCGGATGAGGATCGCAAGGCGATGTTCGGCAGCGACGCCGGTGCGATGGACAAGCCGCAGCATATGGCGCGGCTTTTGAGCTGGGCGCTCGCCGACCTGATGCTCGCGCATCAGGAAATCGCCGTGATGGGTGAGGATGTCGGGCCGAAGGGTGGGGTCTATAATGTCACCGCCAAGCTCCACCAGCGGTTCGGGTCGGCGCGCGTCGTCAACACGCTGCTCGACGAACAGGCGATCCTCGGGCTTGCGATCGGCATGGCGCACAACGACTTCCTGCCGATGCCCGAAATCCAGTTCCTCGCCTATGTGCACAATGCCGAGGACCAGATTCGCGGCGAGGCGGCGACTTTGAGTTTCTTCTCGGACGGCCAATATACCAACCCGATGGTGCTGCGCATCGCGGGGCTTGGCTATCAGAAGGGCTTCGGCGGTCATTTCCATAACGATAACAGCTTGGCCGTTTTCCGCGACATCCCCGGCGTCATCCTCGCGGTGCCCTCGAACGGCCGCGATGCGGTGGCGATGCTGCGCGAGTGCGTAAGGCTGGCGCGTGAGGAGCAGCGGGTGGTCGTGTTTGTCGAACCGATCGCGCTCTATATGACCCGCGACCTCCACGAGGAGGGCGATGGTCTGTGGACGAGCGTTTATGAGGCGCCGGGTGACGGCGCGCCGATCCGCTTCGGCGACGTCGGGGTGCATGGCGACGGCACCGATCTGGCGATCGTCACCTATGGCAACGGCACTTATTATTCGCGCCAAGCCGAAAAGCTGCTCGCCGCCGAAGGGGTGAAGGCCCGCGTCATCGACCTCCGCTGGCTCGGACCGGTCGACGCGGACAGGCTCGTCGCCGCGATCGGCGATGCGACGTGCATCCTGATCGTCGACGAATGCCGCATCACCGGGTCGCAGAGCGAGGCGCTGATGGCGCTGTTCGTCGAGCGCACACCGCGCAAGAAGCTCGCACGCATCGCCGCCGACGACAGCTTCATTCCGCTGGGAAGGGCGGCGACGCTGACCTTGCCGAGCCGGGACAGCATCGTTGCAGCGGCGAAGGCGCTGTTGGCCAAGGGCTAATATCAAAACCGTTTGCCCTGAGCTTGTCGAAGGGCCGTTCTTATCATTGACGACGCAGAAGGAAAAACAGTGCTTCGACAAGCTCAGCACGAACGGATGAGGGGGTAGAGATGAGCAGCACCCGCAAGACCGCGCTCGTCGTCGCGCCCGGCCGCGGCACCTATGGCAAGGGCGAGCTGGGCAGCATCGCGCGGCTGCACGGCGCGCGCTTTGCCGACCTGATCGCCGATTTCGACGCGCAGCGCCGCGCGCGCGGCCAGCCGACGGTGAGCGAACTCGACGGTGCCGACCGCTTCAGCGTCGCGACGCATATGCGCGGCGATGTCGCGGCGCCGCTGATCTATACCGCGACCGTCCTCGACTATCTCAGCATCGACCGCGAGAAATTCGACGTCGTGGCGGTCGCGGGCAATTCGATGGGCTGGTACAGCGCGCTCGCGCTCGGCGGCGCGGTGTCGGTCGCGGATGGTTTTCGCATCGCGAACGCGATGGGACTCAACAGCCAGACGCACGGCCCCGGCGGACAGATATTGCTGCAAGTCGTCGATGAGACTTGGCGCCCCGTTCCCGGCCTGCGCGAGCAGCTGCTGGGCCTCGCCGCCGCAATCACCGCGCGCCCCGATCACGCGCTCGCGCTGTCGATCGACCTCGCCGGCATGCTCGTTTTTGCGGGCAATGAGGCAGGCCTCGCCGCGCTGCTCGCCGAAGCGCCGCCGATCCCCGGCCGCGATCCGCTGCGCCTTGCGGGCCATGGTCCGTTCCACACCCCGCTGATGTTCGGCAGCTCGGACAAGGCAAAGGCCGAACTGGCGCCCGCGCTGTTCGGCGCACCCGCGATCCCGATGGTCGATGGCCGCGGCCATATCTGGCGCCGCTTTGCCAGCGACCCCGCCGCCGTCTGGGACTATAGCTTCGGCCACCAGATCCTCGCGCCCTATGATTTCGCGCGCTCGCTGCAGGTCGCGGTCAAGGAATATGCCCCCGATGTCCTCATCCTGCCCGGCCCCGGCGACACGCTGGGCGGCGCGATCGCGCAGGCGCTGATCGGCATCGAATGGCAGGGGATCGCCAGCAAGGCCGACTTTGCCGCGCGGCAGGCGACCGATCCGATCCTGCTTGCGATGGGCCGCGCCGAGCAGCGCGCGGTCGTGACCGGGAATCAATAGGGCCGACAGAGGAAGACATCCTCTGTCGGCCCTGTCGGTTGCGCGGGGTCAGGTGGGGTTGACCCGTTGCGAATGAACGGCAGCGCCCATGGGGACCAACACAAGGGCGGGGCACCGTTCAAATGCCTTATAGTCGGGGTACGGCGGCGCTGGCCGCGCGGCGCGCTGATCATGCGCCATAATGGACCGGATTACCCGCCGCGCCGCGCGCCTGTTCGGCGGTAAACTGCAACCGCAGCAGCTCGGCGACATTGCCCGCGCCGGCGCGGCGCATGATGTTGGCGCGATGGACCTCGATCGTCCGCGGGCTCAACGCCAGCTGCCGCGCGATCGCCTTGTTGCCGAGCCCGGCGGCGATCGCGGCCAGGATATCGCGCTCGCGCGGGGTCAGCGCCGCCAGCCGCGCTGCGGCCTCGCAGCGCCGGGTCCGCGCCGCTTGGCGAGCGGTCCAGTCGCCCAGTTCGGCGTCGACGGCGCGGCAAACGACGCGCGGATCGAGCGGCGCGGGCAGCAGATCGCGCGCGCCGCCGCGCAGGATCACGCGCGATTCGGCGATGCTCAGCTGTTCGGCGACGACAAAGGCGGCGATGTCGTCGCGCGCGGCGACCCGGTCGAGCAGCGCCGCGCCATCGATCCGGCCCGGCTGGTGCCAGCGAAACAGCAGGATCGCGCCGCCGCTATCGCCCTCCGCCTCCAGCCACGCATCGGCGCTGGCAAAGCTGCGCACGATCCGCTCCCCGCCCCCTGCCAGCGCGCGAAAACAGGCCGCGCGCTCGGTCGGGTCGGGCAGGACGAGGTGGATATGGCCCGCAAAATCGCTCACCCCCTGTCCCTGCCGCGACCGCGCGACCGCGAACAGCACGGATCGCGCGGCATTGGCGCCGATGCGGAGCGAGTTGCAATGAACCGGTGCGCGGGCCGCGATTGCTTATGATGACGCGCCCGCCAAAGCTGGGTCAGAGATATCGCCACGCAAAGCCGAAGGCGGCGAAAAGCGAGACCAGGGTTGCGACCAGGATCGGGACGAGCCCCCGCCAGCCGTCCGACAGCAGGGTGTCGAGGCGCGATCGCATCGCGGTTGCAACGACCGCAAACAGCAGCAGCGCTTTCGACGCCAACAGGCCATAGCCCTTGAGCCACGCGGGCAGCGGAAAAAGCGATCCGGCCAGCACCAGGGCCAAAAATGCCCAGATGAACCAAGGCATCCCCAGCGGTTCAAAACGTCGCCGTGCCGCCTGATCCGATCGTCCGATGATCAGCGCCAGCACCGCCACCACCGGCGCCAGCAAGGCGACGCGGGTGAGCTTCACGATCGCCGCCACCTCGCCGGCGCCCGCCGAATAATTATAGCCCGCCCCCAGCGACTGGGCGACGTCGTGAATGGCGGCGCCCATCAGAAATCCGGCTTGCCGGTCGGTGAAGTAAAACTGCGCCGCGAGCAGGGGGTAGAAGGACATTGCGATGGCGCTGGCGAGCGAAATCCCGACCAGGGTAAAGGTGAAGCGGTGCTGGTCCAGCCGCTCGCGCCCGATCAGCGCGTAAATGGCCAGGGCGGCCGACGCGCCGCAGATGGCGGTCGCGCCGCCCGCCAGCAGGCCGACGAACCGGCTGTCGCCGCTCAGCCGCGCCCCCACGAGGCCGGCGGCGATGACCAGCGCGACGATGGCGATCAGGGCGGCAAAGCTGGCAACGCCCAGCGTGGCGATCTGCGCCGCCGTCACCTGCGTGCCGAGCAGCACAATCCCCCACCGCAGCCCCGCCGTGCCGCACAGATCTATGCCGGGATGCAGGCGCGGATTGGCGGCCAGAAAATTGAGCGCGAGGCCGATCAGCAAGCCCGCCAGAATGACCGGCATTGCATAATGGTCGGACAGCCACGCCGCCGCCGCCGCCGCGATGGCGATGACGCAAAGGCCGGGAAGCCACAATCGCGCCGACCATCGCGCCTTGCGGGTTAGAGCGTCGGCGAGCCAGATTTCGCCATCGAGATCGGCGCCGACCCGCTCTGCCTGACGCCCGCTATCCAACGAGCAGATCGCCGATGTCGACGATCGGCGTGCCGTGCTCGGCGGCGAAGCCCGCCATGTCGGCGCAGCGCGCCATCGTGCCGTCGTCGCGCATGATCGCACACAGCACGACGCCCTCCCCCAGATCGAAACGATCGCATAGCGCGATCCCCGCCTCGAGCGTCGAGCGCCGCGCGGCGAGGCCGCCCGGGTCGGCGATCAGCGGAAAGACATGACCGGGTTTGACCAGATCGGCGGCGCGCGCGTCGGGCGCCATGGCGACCGCGATAGTATGCGCGCGATCATGCGCCGAAATGCCGGTTTCGACGCCGTGCCGCGCTTCGATCGACACCCCGAACGGTCGTCCGCTGTCGCCGCCTTCGCCGCTGTTTTGCGGCGTGATCCCCAGTTTCCACGCCCGCGGCTGAGTCAGCCCCAAGCAGATCAGGCCGCGGCCATGGCGCGCCATGAAATTGATCGCCTGCGGCGTCACCCGGCTGGCCGCCATCGCAAAGTCGAGGTCGCCATGGCGCAGCGCATCGCCCGCCAGGATGATCAGGCCGCCGTCCGCCAGATGCTGGCCGATGGCGTCCAGCGCGCTGTCGCCGGAGGCGGTCATGACAGGATGCCCGCCGCTCCGACGACCTGCTTGCCGACCAGTTCCAGCTGCATCCGCGCCCCGACGTCCAATATTTCGCCGAGATCGTCAAAGGTTTCGGGGGTGGTGCGGATCGCGGCGCCGATCGGCGTCGGCCAGCCGCGCAGCGCATGGGTGATGCTGCGCAGGGTCAACAAGGTGCTCATCGCCGCCTGATGGCCGAACGCGGTCGCGATCAGCCCGACCGGGCGGCCATGGAAATAGGGCCGGACGTCGGTCGACAAATCCTCGAAATAATCGAGGGCGTTTTTGACCAGCCCCGAAATGCTGCCGTGATAGCCGGGTGACGCAATGATCAACCCGTCGGCGTCGCGCACCGCGGCGACCATTTCGGCGCCCGCCTGATCGCTGTGGCCGGGGCCGCGATAATAGGGCAGCGCGCTCATATAGGCGCCGTCGAAGCGGGTGATGACCGCACCCTCCGCCGCCGCGGCGCGGCAGCAGATTTCCAGGATTTTCTCGGTCGACGATCCGGGGCGCGGCGTGCCGCCGAGCGCGACAATGGACCTCATGGGCTTGGCTCCTCTGTTCGATGCCCGCGGCGGGATACGGACGGCAAAGCGGCTTGCCTTATGTCTCGCGGTGTCATACGATTCTCTAGGCCCGTGAAACGGCGTAACGCAAGTCCTAATTGGGCTGGAACGGTCGACGCGCAGCGCATAGCGTGCGACCCCGACGAGAGAGGGCCGATATGGCTGAAACTACCGCATCCGCGACCGACGCCGCGCAGCGCGCCATTCGTATCGGCCTGATCGCGCTGATCTTCTTTGGCACCGCGCTCAATTATCTCGACCGCCAGGTGCTGGCGCTGCTCAAGCCGATGTTGCAGGCCGATTTCCAATGGAGCGATCAGGATTTCGCCCATTTCGGCTCGTCGTTTCAGATCGCGGCGGCCTTTTCGCTGCTCGGCGTCGGCTGGTTCATCGACCGGGTCGGGGTACGCTGGGGCTATGGTCTCGCGGTCGGGGTGTGGAGCCTGGCCGGCATGGCGCATGCGCTGGCGGCCAGCGTCCAGCAATTTGTGGCGGCGCGCGTCGCGCTGGCGATCGCCGAATCGGTCAACACCCCCGCGGCGATCAAGGCGGCGGCGACCTATCTGCCGGTCAAGGAACGCTCGGTCGGGCTGGGCGTCATCAACAGCGCGTCGAACATCGGCGCCATCCTCGCGCCGCTGGCGGTGCCTGTGCTGGCTTTGGCGCTGGGCTGGCAGGCGGCGTTCCTGATCACCGGGGCGCTGGGCTTTGTCTGGCTGTTCTTCTGGTGGCTCGGCACCGCGAAGCTGCGGCCGGTGGGCGCGCAGGCGGCGGTCGATGCGCCGCAGGAGCGGGCCGACCCGTGGCGCAAACTGATCAAGGATCGGCGAACGCTGGCGGTCATCGGCGCCAAGACGCTGACCGATCTGGTGTGGTGGTTCATCCTGTTCTGGGCCCCCGATTTCTTTGCCCGGCAATTCTCGCTGGGGCAGGGCGAAATCGGTTATCCGACCGCGATCGTCTATGTCATGGCGGCGGCCGGCGCGCTGTCGAGCGGCTTTCTGTTTCCGGCGCTGCTCAGCCGCGGCCTCAGCGAGAACCGCGCCCGCAAATCGTCGATGTTCTTTTATGCGCTGCTCATCCTGCCGTTGCCACTGGCGCTGGTGGCGCCGAACCAATGGGTTGCGGCGCTGGTGATCGGGCTGGGTCTGTTTGCCCATCAGGGCTTTTCGACCAACATTTTTGGCATGACCGCCGACATTGTCCCGGCGCGTCAGGTCGGCAGCGTGATCGCGATGGGGGCGCTGGCGGGCAATCTGTCGGGCGCTGCGATGCTGGAGTTCACCGGCTGGGCGCTCCACACCGGGCTTGGCTATGCGCCGATGTTCCTGATGTCGGCGAGCGCCTATCTGCTGGCGCTGGGCTGGATCCATCTGATGCAGCCGCGGCTGGTCGTGGTGAACAGCGAGGAGGCATAAGGAAGGCGGGCCGCGCGGCCCGCCGCCCGACAAAACGGGCCAATAAAAAAAGGGGCGCCGCGGTCTATCCCGCGGCGCCCCTTTTTTTGCCTCGGTCGATCGCGCGGCTTAGCGGATCTTGGCGCTCAGGCTGACCCCGAAATAGCGGTCGGCGTCGCGCGGGATCTGATAGCGCTGGCCATTGCCGACGTTGAGCAGGGCATAGCTTTTGTCCCCGATGTTGCGGGCGTGGAAGGTCAGGCGATAGAGGTCTTCGGCGTCGCTGAACCCGACCGACGCGTTCCAGATGCCGTAGCTGTCGAGCGGCCCGCCTTCGCCCAGGTCCGAGAATTGCTTGCCGGTGTAGCTGTAGCTGGTCCCGGCATAGAATTTCAGCGCGCTGCCGATCGGGGTTTCATAATCGGCACCGACGTTCCAGCTCCATTTCGGCGCCAGCGGCAGCCGCGTCCCGTCGCGGGCGTCGGGCGCGTTGGTCAGCGGATTGGGATTGAAACGGCGCACCTTGGCATCGGCATAGGCGACGCTGCCGCGCAGGGTCAGCCCATCGACCGGGGCGACGATGGTATCGACCTCGAAACCCTTGGTCCGCACCGTCCCGGCGTTGGTCAGATTGGTGATGATCTGGCCGTTCAAGAGGACGAAGTTGTTCGCCTGGAACCCGTCATAGGTCGCCTGGAACAACGCGGCGTTGAACTGGATGCGGCGATCCCAGAATTGCGATTTCATGCCGACTTCATAGGCATCGGACGATTCTTCATCGATCGGCACCGCGTTGGTCGGCGCGGTGTAGTTGAAGAAGATGTTGAACGCCGGGCCCTTATAGCCGCGGGTAAAGCTGCCATAGAATAACAGGTCGTCGGTCGGTTCGAACTGGATCGACGCCTTGCCCGAGATATTGTTGTTCTGGGTGCTGCCGCTCGAGGTGTTGAGCCCGGTGCCGCCGCCCGCGATGGTGCCGCCGGCGGGGTTGCCCGACACGCCGGGGCCGGAGAGCGGCAGGCCGGTGGCCGCGTTGATCCCGGGAGCGCGGCGGTGGGTATAGCTCAGCGTATCGCGCGTCCAGCGCAGGCCGCCGGTCAGGCTGAGCTGGTCGGTCAGGCGATAGGTTGCCTGGCCGAACACCGCGAAGTTGTTGCTGTTGACGTCGCTGAACGACGTCGCGGTCGGATAGGTGGTGTTGACCGGATCATTGAGGTTGCACGGCCGTGCCCCGCTGGGCGCGAGCGGCAGCGTCGATGACGCGCAGACGATGTCGCGGCGGGTAAAGTCCTGCCGGTTGTTCGAATGCCAGATGAAGGTGCCGACCTGATAGAAAAACGGCATCGCCTGATCGGACGACAGGCGGATTTCGGCCGACATCTGATCGGTTTTGACAAAGCCATTGTCGTGCAGTTCGGCGGTCCCGACGATCGCGCGCGGCAGGAAGTCGCCCTCGCGAACTTCGCTATTCTGCCAGTTGCGATAGCCGAGGATGACGCTCAGCACATGTTCGCCGGGGACGTCGAGATCGAGATTGCCGGTCAGGCTCCACTGCTTGTCGCGGGTGCGGGTGATCAGATTGTGATTGACGGTGCGCTGGTCGGTACCGAGCGCGACCGGAAAGCCCAGTTCGGCGTCGAGAACGGCGCCGCGGCTGACCCCGGTGACGTCGGCGCAGCAATCGTCATTGGCCTTGAAATAGTCGGCGATGACGCGGATGCGCGCGCCGTCGCCGTCATAATCGAGGATGCCGCGCGCGCCATAATGTTCGTAACCGTTGACGTCGGTATCGAAAAAGACGTTGCGGATATTGCCGTCATAGCTGCCGTAAAAGCCGGTGACCCGCGCCGACAGATCGGGCGCGAGCGGCCCCGAAACCGACGCTTTGACCCGATATTCGCTGCCTTCATAATATTCGCCGCGCAAATCGGCTTCGAGCGTGTCGGTGCCGCCTTTCGACACGATGTTGACAAGGCCGGCCGACGCATTCTTGCCGAACAACGTCCCCTGCGGTCCGCGCAGCACTTCGATCCGGTCGATGTCGAGCAGGTCGCTGAACGCTTGCCCCGACCGACTCAGCACCACACCGTCGACAACGGTGGACACACTTGGTTCGGCGGCGACCGAAAAGGTGATGGTGCCGACGCCGCGCATGATGATCGCGCTATTGGCGCTGGTCGTGCCCTTGCGGAAGGTGACCGAGGGGACAAGATCGCCGATATTCTCGAGGCTGCTGGTGCCGCTTTGGATCAGCCGGTCGCCGGTGACGGCGGTAATGGAAATCGGCACATCCTGCACATTTTCTTCGACTTTTTGTGCGGTTACGATGATTTCTTCGACTTGGGCGGCGGCCGGGGCGGCCACGCCGATGGCGAGCAGCGACGCCGATCCGGCAAGCCAGAATTTGCGCGCGCGGGCTGTGATTTCGGACTTGCGATTCATGTCATATCCCTCCCAATATCGGTGCCCGAGCGAATGTCGCGGGCGGCGGCCTGTTGGCCTTCAACCGTCGCTGAGATGAAATATGGCGATTGATATGTCAAGCGGTGTCATATAGACAATGGCTGTCATATCGACGCGATACGGCCTTTTATTCGGGACCTGTGGCGCGATGGCAACATGGTGATGGGGGATGGGAAGCGACCGTGAAGGCGGAGTTTCGAGCACAAAAGGACGGTTTCGACCTGGTGGCGGGCGCAATGACGCTGCTGCGCCACCGCGCCGTGGACCCGGCGATCACCGCCGCCATCGGCGATCCCGATGTCGTCATGCACCGCGGCAATTTCCGGATGGACGATCGGCGCACCGATCTGGCGGCGCTGCCGATGGTCGATGTCAGGCCCGACCGGGTGGAACTGCGGCGCCATGCGGGCGCGCCGCCCGGCCTGACGCTCACCCTCGTCCCGCTGGGCCATGGCTTCGCGCTGAACCTCGAAAGCCATGACGCCGATTGCAATCGGCTGGCCGTCGACCTGCTGGCGCAGCCGGACGAGCATATCTGGGGCGGCGGCGAGCAGATGAGCTATCTGCGTTTGAACGGCCGCCGCTTTCCAATCTGGACCAGCGAACCGGGGGTGGGGCGCGATAAAGATCGTGAATTGACGCAGATCATGGACCGCGAGGGCATGGCGGGCGGCGATTATTGGACGACCAACTATCCGCAGCCGACGTTTCTTTCGTCGCACCATTATGCCTGTCATCTGACCAGCACCGCTTATGCCGTGCTCGACTTTGCCGATCCCGGTGTGAACCGTGTGGAATGGTGGGAAGGGTGCGGGCGGATCGAATTTACCTTCGCTGACAGCCTGCCGACGCTGGTCGGGATTTTGTCGAGCCGTTTCGGGCGGCAACCGAAATTGCCCGACTGGGCCATCGAGGGCGCAATCATCGGGCTGAAGCAGGGCGTCCAGAGCTTTGACCGGTTGCAGAAGATCCGCGATGCGGGGGCCGCCGTGTCGGGATTGTGGTGCGAGGATTGGGTCGGCATCCGCGAAACCAGCTTTGGTCGCCGCCTGTTCTGGGACTGGCGCTGGAGCGCGGCGCGCTACCCCGATCTGCCCGACCGGATCGCGCAGCTGCGCGCCCAGGGCATCCGCTTTCTGGGCTATGTGAACCCCTATCTGGCGATCGACGGCGGCATGTTCGGCGAAGCGCGCGACCTGGGGTTGCTGGCGCTGCGCCAGGATAGCGACGATCCCTATCTGGTGGACTTTGGCGAGTTCGACTGCGCTATCGTCGATTTTACCAATCCGGCGGCGATCAGCTGGTTCGCCGACCGCGTGATCGGGCGCGAGATGCTGGACATCGGGATGACGGGCTGGATGGCAGATTTCGGCGAATATCTGCCCACCGACCTGCGGCTGCACGACGGCAGCGATCCGATGCTGGCGCACAACCGCTGGCCGGTGCTGTGGGCCGAGGTCAACGCGCGGGCGATCGCGGCGAAGGGCCTGACCGGCGATGCGCTGTTTTTCATGCGCGCCGGCCATGCGGGGGTGCAGGCGCATTGCCCCTTGCTGTGGGCCGGCGACCAGTGCGTCGATTTCTCGCGCCACGACGGCATCGGCACGGTGATCACCGCCGCGCTGTCGGCGGGGTTGGTCGGCAACGCCTATAGCCACAGCGACATCGGCGGCTACACCTCGCTCCACGGGCTGGTCCGCACCGCCGACCTGCTCAAGCGCTGGGCCGAACTCGGGGCGTTTTCGCCGGTCATGCGGACGCATGAGGGCAATCGCCCCGACGACAATCTGCAAATCGACAGCGACGACGATATTCTGCATCATTTCGCGGCGATGACGCGCGTCCACGCGGCGCTCGCCCCCTATCTGCGGTCGCTGTGCGACGAAGCCGCCGCGCAGGGGCTGCCGTTGCAACGGCCGCTGTTCCTGCATTATCCCACCGACGCCTGCTACGCCTGCGAGGATCAATATCTGCTCGGAAACGATTTGCTGGTCGCGCCGATCCTTCACGAGGGCGCGCTGGACCGCGAGGTTCTGATCCCCGCAGGCGACACATGGGTTCATGCCTGGACCGGCGACGTGATGGCGGGCGGACGGTGCACAGTTGCGGCGCCCTTTGGCGCACCGCCGGTCTTTTATCGGACGGGTAGCGCCTTTACACCGCTGTTCCAGTCACTGTCGGTGCACCGGGGGGAGCTTGTTTGATGAGCCAGCGCAGCAACATCCGCGACGTGTCGGCGCGCGCCGGGGTGTCGGTCAAGACGGTCAGCCGGGTGCTCAACGACCATCCCTATGTCAGCCAGGATACCCGCGAAAAGGTCGAGGCCGCGATCCGCGATCTGGAGTTTCGCCCCAGCGTTGCGGCGCGCATCCTGGCCGGGACCAAATCGGCGCAGATCGCGCTGATCTATGACAACCACAGCCCCTATTATATCAACCAGATCCAGGCCGGGTGCTGGGCGCGCTGCCATCAGGACGGCATTCGCCTGCTCGGCCAGCCTGTCGATGTCGACGATCCCGACGTCGGCGATCAGGTACGCGGGCTGGTCAGCGAAACGCATGTCGATGGCATCATCCTGTCGTCGCCGGTGACCGATTGCGACCCGGTGCTGCGGGCGCTGGAACAGCTCGGCACCCCCTTTGTCCGCATTTCGCCCGGCACCAATCATGCGATGACGTCGTCGGTGTTCATGGACGACGCGCAGGCGGCGGACGACATGACCACCCACCTCATCAACATGGGGCACCGCCGCATCGGGTTTATCAAGGGCCACCCCAATCATATGGCGTCGGACGAGCGCCTGTTCGGTTATCGCCGCGCCCTCGACCGCGCCGGGCTGCCGTTCGAACCGCAGATGATTGCCGACGGATTGTTCGATTTCGACAGCGGTTATGCCGCGTGCGAGCGGTTTTTGCTGATGCCGCACCGGCCCACCGCCATTTTTGCCGCGAACGACGATATGGCGGCGGGAGTCCTGGCGGCGGCGCACCGCGCCGGGTTCGATCTGCCAAATGACCTGTCGGTGGCGGGGTTCGACGATACGACGCTGGCGCGGATGGTGTGGCCCGCGCTGACCACGATCCGCCAGCCGGTGTTCGATCTGGCGTACACCGCGACCGACCTGCTGCTGACCGGCCAGAATCTGGTTCACCGCCGCCTGCAACACGACCTCGTCGAGCGCGATTCGGTGCGCGCGCGCGATCCCGCGACCAAATAAGGAATAGATTGGCATATGAGCGACCTCCCCGCCGTCCCCACCACCCGCCCCTTGGGCCAAAGCGGTATTACCGTCTCTTCGCTTGCATGGGGGATGTGGCGTTTTGCCGGACCCATCGGCGCCGCGCGCCAGCTGGTCGATGCCGCGCTCGATATCGGGATCACGCTGTTCGACACCGCCGATATCTATGGCTTTGACGGCAGCGGCGGCTTTGGCGACGCCGAAAGCCTGCTCGGCGAACTGTTTGCCGCCGACTCGGGCTTGCGCAGGCGCATGGTGCTGGCCAGCAAGGGCGGCATCATGCCGCCGCTGCCCTACGACAGCAGCGCCGCCTATCTGGAGCAGGCGATCGACGTCTCGCTGCAGCGGCTCAAGACCGACGTCATCGACCTGTGGCAGATCCACCGGCCCGACATATTGACCCATCCGCAGGAGGTTGCGGGCGCGGTGCACAAGGCGCAGGCGGCGGGCAAGATCCGCGCCGTCGGCGTTTCGAACTGCACGCCCGCGCAGATTGCGGCGCTCCAGCATTTCCTGGACGTCCCGCTCGCCAGCACCCAGCCCGAACTGTCGCCGCTGTGCATCGCGCCGTTCGAAAATGGCGAACTCGATCAGGCGCTGCAGATGGACATGGCGGTGCTCGCCTGGTCGCCGCTGGGCGGCGGGCGTCTGGCCGAACCGACCAATGACCGCGAACGCGCGGTCGTCGCGGCGCTCGACGCCGTGGCCGCGGCGCATGGCGTCGGCCGCACTGCGGCGGCGTATAGCTGGCTGATGGCGCATCCGGCGCGGCCGATCCCGATCGTCGGGACGCAGAATGTGGCGCGGATCGGCGAGGCGGCCGACGCCTTTGCCGTCCGCTGGACACGAACCAGCTGGTACGAGGTGTTTGTCGCGGCACGAGGAGAGAAATTGCCATGACCCAGGGTGAAACGCATCGGTCGTGCGAAGTGAGCTGGTTCTCGGCGCTGTGCGACGATGATTATGAATTTCTGGGCCAGCCCGATCCGATGCTGCAATCGAGCTGGGAGCATTGCCGCAACATCGTCCTGACCGCCGAAAAGGGCGGCTTCGACAATATATTGCTGCCCTCGGGCTATCAGCTGGGGCTCGATACCACGGTGTTCGCCGCCGCGATCGCGCCGTTCCTCGACCGGATGCGCCTGCTGATGGCGGTGCGGATCGGCGAGGACTGGCCGCCGCAGCTGGCGCGGCGCATCGCCACGCTCGACCGCATCCTGGGCGGACGGCTCACCGTCAACATCATCTCGTCCGACCTGCCGGGCCAGACGCTCGACAGCGAACCCCGCTATGCGCGCACGGTCGAGGTGATGAAGATCCTGAAGACGATGCTATCGGGGCAGCATCTGTCGCACCGCGGCGAATTTTACGATCTGGAACTCGACCCGCCGCGGATGACGACGCTGTCGGGCCGCTGCCCGCCGCTCTATTTCGGCGGCCTCAGCCCGGCGGCGCGCGACGCGGCGGCGGAGGCGGCCGACGTGTATCTGATGTGGCCCGACACGATGGACAAGGTGCGCGATGTCGTCGGTGATCTGACCGCGCGCGCCGCGGCCAAGGGGCGCACGCTGAAATTCGGCTACCGCGCCCATGTCATCGTCCGCGAAACCGAGGCTGAAGCGCGTGCCTATGCTGGCCGCCTGCTGTCCAAACTCGATGATGGAGCGGGCGAGGCGATTCGCCAGAAATCGCTCGACACCGCGACCGCCGGGGTCGCGCGCCAGACCGAGCTGCGCGCGTCGGCGGGCGACGACGGATTTGTCGAGGACCATTTGTGGACGGGGATCGGCCGGGCGCGTTCGGGGTGCGGCGCCGCGATCGTCGGCGATCCCGATCAGGTGCTCGCCAAGCTGCGCGCCTATCAGGCCGAGGGCATCGACGCCTTCATCCTCTCCGGCTATCCGCACGCCGCCGAATGTGACCTGTTCGCGCGCCATGTGTTGCCGCATCTGGATCATGGGCCGCTGACGCTCGACTGACCGGGGACTGACCGGAGATTGATTGGTGACGGCGACTGTTCGTCGCCAAGCCCGTTCGCGCACCATTTTCCGGCGCCGTTTCGGCGCCTCGGGATGGTCCGGAGCCACCGCGCGCCCCGTTTGAAACCGGCAGTAGAGCTGGTGACCCCTACGGGAATCGAACCCGTGTTTCAGCCGTGAGAGGGCCGCGTCCTGACCGCTAGACGAAGGGGCCGCAGGGTCGGAATTTTTCGCGAAAGAACGAGCCCGACCGCTCGCTTGACCGTGGTGACCCCTACGGGACTCGAACCCGTGTTTTCGCCGTGAAAGGGCGACGTCCTAGACCGCTAGACGAAGGGGCCGTCATTCGGTGAAGCGGCGCATTAGACGGGCATCTTCATGCGGTCAAGCGCCCTTCGACACGCTCGCATGGCATCGCGCGTAAAATGTGGCGTGGCGCCCGATCAATCGGCCCAGGCGGCGTCCTCGAGGTGGAGTTCGGCCGCCGGGCGGCTGCCCCAATCGTCGCGTTTGGCGCGCCCCGCCAGCCACAGCTTGCGGCCACCGCGGGCGTGAAGCAGCGTCTGGCCGAGTTCGGTCTCGGCGCTGCGGAACGCGACCGCCTTGAACCGCGCGCCGTCGTCGCCCGACACGATCAGGCGGACATGGTCGGTGCCGACGATCCCCGATTCGACGATCCGCACCGGCCCCGTCGCGACGCGCGGCGCGGGCCAGCCGGCGCCATAAGGCCCGGCGCTCTCGATCGCGTCGCACCAGAGCGGACTGATTCCCCGCGGTGCGAGCACTGCGTCGATCAGCAGCGCCTTGTCGCCGCTGGCGCGTTCGACGTCGGCGGCGAGGCGGTCGTTGAGGAAGGCGCCGAGTGCATCGACCTTGTCGGCGGCGACGGTCAGCCCCGCTGCCATCGCATGGCCGCCGCCCGCGACCAGCAGCCCGCTTTCCTTCGCGGCGAGGATTGCGGCGCCCAGGTCGACACCGCTGATCGAGCGCCCCGAACCCTTGCCAACGCCCGCCTCATCGAGCGCGATGACGATCGCGGGGCGATGCAGCCGTTCCTTGAGCCGCCCGGCAACGATGCCGATCACCCCGGGGTGCCAGCCCTGTCCGGCGACGATTGCGACCGGGGCGTTGCCGCATGCGGCGCTGGCGGTCAGCGCCTCGTCGAGCACGCCCGCCTCGATCGCGCGGCGTTCTTCGTTCAGCCGGTTGAGTTCCTGCGCGATGTCGGCGGCCTCCTGCGGGTCCGACGTCGTCAGCAAGCGCACGCCGAGGTCGGACTTGCCGACCCGCCCGCCGGCGTTGATCCGCGGCCCGAGCGCAAAGCCCATGTCGCTGGCGGTCGGCGGTTTGGTCAGCCGCGCCGCGTCCATCAGCGCCGCGATGCCGGTGTTGCCGCGCCGCGCCATCACCTTCAGCCCCTGCGTCACCAGCGCGCGGTTAAACCCCGTCAGCCGTGCGACGTCGGCAACGGTGCCGAGCGCGACAAGGTCGAGCAGGTCGATCAGCGCGGGTTCGTCGCGCGTTGCAAAAAAGCCGCGCGCGCGAAGGGTACGGAGTAGCGCCGCGCCGAGCAGAAAGGCGACGCCGACCGCGGCGAGATTGCCGTGGATCGCCGCGTCAGCCGCTTCGTCGAGCCGGTTGGGGTTCACCAGCGCCAGCGCCGCGGGCAGGATCGTCGCGCATTGGTGGTGGTCGACGACGATCACCTCGACCCCCGCGGCGTTGGCTTCGGCGATCGCCTCGAACGCCTGCGCGCCGCAATCGACCGTGACCACCAGCTTCGACCCCGCCTCGCCGATCTTGACCAGTGCGGCGCCCGACGGGCCATAGCCCTCCATCAAGCGGTCGGGGATATAGGCGCCTGCGGGCAGGCCAAGCCCGCGCAGCAGCCGCACCAGCAGCGCCGCCGAGGTCGCGCCGTCGACGTCATAATCGCCAAAGATCGTCACCGCCTCGCCCTTTTCGACCGCATCGGCGAGCCGCGCCGCGGCGGCGTCCATGTCGCGAAACAGCGACGGGTCAGGCATGAAGCCGCGCAGGGTCGGGGTGCGTTGGCGGTCGAGATCGTCGCGGGTCACCCCGCGCGCGAGCAGTAGCTGGGTGACCAGATCGTCGGGGGCGAGATTTTCGGCGGCCATGTCGGCGCTGGCGCGCCGCCAATGCCAGGGCTGGCCGAGGATCGACCGCGTGATGCCCAGCGCCGTCTCGCTCATGCCCGCGCTCGTGCGGCGAGGATGCGGGCGCGCAAATCTTGCGCGGTCGCCACGGGGATGGCGGGAATCTCGTGGCTCGCCAGCGAGCTGCCGCCGGGGACGCCGAACACCAAGGTCGCGAGGCCGAGCGGACGCAGGATCAAGTCGGTCTTGAGGTCGACGCTCTGCACCGACGCGTGCGGCAACAGGGTCAGCTTGGGTTTCCAGAAACCGCGGCGGATCGCAACCTGTTCGCCCAGGTCGGTCCAGCGGTGGAAACGCGCACCGAACAGCGACGCGGCGCCGATCAGCAGGCCGACAACCGGCCCGAACCAGCCGATCGCCTCCCCGAACGACACCGCGACCAGCCCACCGGTCGTCGCCCCCAGCGCGCCGACCAGTCCGCCCAGCGCGATGATGCGGTGGCTTTGCTGCCACGGCGCCGCGGCATCGGGGCGCGCGATCGCGATTTCGGCCAGCACCGGGTCGATCGCGCCCAGCTGGGCAAAGGGGACAATCTGATGGTCGCGCTCCTTCTCGCCGTCGCTCGCCAGACTTTGCAGCCGCAATTCGTGCCAGCCGAAGCGCTGGCGGAACCAGCCGGTGACGAGGATTGCCGCCTGCACGCGCCCCACCGCCACCGCGACGTCGGTGCGCGTCGTCAGCCCGCGCGTCCGGCGCAGCGCACGCGGCTCGCGGGTCAGGCGGAAATTCCAGTTGGCGAACATCATCGTCGCGATGCCGCTCGCAAAACCGATGAAGAGGAGCGAAATGGCCGCGCCGACCCCTGCGATCCAGCGATGCGCGAGCAGCCATTGATCGAGGCCATAATCCTCGGCGATGTCGATCCAGTCCCGCGGGTTAAAGATGTTGAAGTCGAACGGCAGCAGCCCGTCGAAAAACTGCATGGCGGCGCCGACCACGGCGAGCGCGGCGAGCGAGAAGTTGAACAGCCCGGCGAGCAGCAGCTGGCGCGGGGTCATCGAAAACAGCAGCCGGTCGGTGGCGGCGGGTGGCGCGTCGGGCGCATCGACCGCCGGGACGGCGGTGGCCGCCTCGCCGCTGCGGTGGGCGCGGATCGTCGTGCGCAGCGCCTGCGCGGCGTCGAGGCCGATCGCGTCGAGGCTGGCGTCATTTTCCTTGCCGCCGGCGCCGGTTTCAAACCCGACCTTGGCGATGCCCAGCGCGCGCGACACCAGCCCCTGTTCGATGCCGACGTCCTGGATGCGGTCGAACGGGATGGTGCGGTGCTGGCGCGACAGCACCCCGCTTTCGATCACGATTTCGTCGTCGCCGACCCGGAACCGGAAGCGCAGCCACTGGAACCAGGCGGCGAGCAACGAGATCAGCAGGAAGGCGAGGATCGCGGGGACGATATAGACCCAGTTGCCGGTGAACCCGAGCGCGGCGACCGCGGGCAGGAATTGCAGCGACCGCGGCCCGAGCTTGACGATCGCCAGCGCCAGCGTCGCCGGGTGCAGCCGCTGCCAGTCCGCGTCGTCGTCGATGATCGGTGCGGCCGGCGCCGCGACGCTCGTTTCGGTCATGCGAAGTCGGTCTGGATATGCCGCCGGATCGTCTCGCGCATTGCGGCGGCGACGTCGGCAGGCAAGCCGGGCAGCGTGACGGTGCTGTTGTGGGTGCCCGAGGTGTGGACGATCAGGTGGGACAGGCCGAACCAGCGTTCGATCGGCCCCTGTCCGACGTCGATATGCTGGACGCGCACGAACGGCACGATGGTGTCGGTGCGGAACAGCCAGCCGCGCGCAACGCGCAGTTGCCCCGCGCCGATTTTGTAGCCCCAGCGCGACACCCGCCGCGACGGAAAGCTGATGATGACGATGATCGCGATCAGCCAGGCGAGCGCGGTGATCAGCCCATAAGGCCCCTCGATATGGCGAATCAGCAGATAATCGAACACGCTCGCGCCGATCGCGAGCGGGACCAGATTGAGCGCCGTCGCGACGCGCAGCACCTGGGCATAAGCGGGATCGACCGGGTCGAGTCCTTCGGCGGCGTTCAGCGCCTCGGGGTCGAACGGATCGGTCGGGTGGACGGCGGGGGTGTCGGTCATCCTTCTCCGTTACCGTGTTAGAGGCCTATGGCACAACCACGTTGAAGCGCTGATCGGCGGGCGGGTGCAGCGCGAACCACGACAAGAACGCCATGCGGTCGCCTTCGATCTTGATCGCGCCCGATTGCAGCAGTGCCGGAAACTGCGCCTGCCCCAGCATCACATCGTCGAGCGTCGTGCGGTTGAGGGTGATCGTCGCGGTGGGGGCGGCGTCGGTGACGCCATAGCGCGGTACCTCGACCCCGCCGCCGACGACGATCGCCACCGCCTCCTTGCTGTCGGGCAGCACGAACTGGAAAATCCCCTTGATCGCCAAACCTTTGGGCGCATCAAAGCGCGTCGCGAGCGCGTCGAAAAAGACCGCGGTCGGGATGGCGCTGACAAACGACCGGCTTTGACCGTTGCCCGACAGGCTCTGCACCGCATTGCCGCGCAGCGTGGCCGCGGCGGCGAGATAATAATTCCGCCAGGCCCCTGATTCGGCCTGATAGCCCATCTGGTCGTAGGCCGAGGCGAGCGCCGCGCGGGCGGCCTGGTTGTCGGGCTGCGCGAACACCAGCTTGTTCAAAAGCTCGGCCGCCCAGCGATAGTCGCCCGTCTTGACCGCCGCCTGGCCGACCGCCAGCAGCTTGTCGGCCCCACCCGCCAGCGCGACATATTTGGGCGCCGATGCTTCGGGGGCCAGCGGGTTGAAATTGGCGGGATTGCCGTCCCACCAGCCGAAATAGCGCTGATACACTGCCTTCATGTCGTGATTGACCGTGCCATAATAGCCGCGCGCGCTGAAGTCGGCCGCCTGCCCCGGCGCTTCGGGGGTCGCGTCGGCGAGTTCGTGCAGCGTGGCGCCGCGGTTGGCCAGAAACAGGGTGCGGTCGTGGACATAGCGATAGATGTTGCGCTGGCTGGTCAGCAGCGCCGATACCTCGCCCGCGCCCCATGTCGGCCAATGGTGCGACGCCAGCGCGACCTCGGCCTTGCCGCCCCATTTCAGCAAGGTCGCGTCGATGACCTTGGACCAGTGCAGCGCATCGCGCACCTGCGCCCCGCGCAGGGTCAGCACATTGTGCAGCGTGTGGGTGACGACCTCGGTCGTGTGCAGCGCCTTGTACGCGGGGATGTAGAAGACGAATTCCGATGGCGCCTCGGTGCCGCCCGCGTCGAGGAAGTCGAACGCCAGCCCGTCGATGGTCAGCGTGCCGCCCGTCTCGCTCACCGTCTCGGTCGGCTCCATATAGCCGATCGTCCCCGACGACAGCTTCGGCCCCAGCCCGGTATCGACCTGGCCCGCGGGTCCGGGCGGCAGAATCGACCCGAACATGTACAGCGCGCGCCGCCCCATTGCGGTACCGGCGAGGACGTTTTCGGCGGTCGCTTCTTCCGAAAAGCCGTGCGGCGCGATGATGCGGATCTTGCCCTTCTTGACCTCTTCGGCGGTGATAATGCCGCCGACACCGCCAAAATGGTCGCTATGGCTGTGCGAAAAGATCACCGCCTTGATCGGTCGCTTACCCGATTTGGCTTCGACGGTATCGGCGAACAGCTTCCACCCCGCCGCCGCGGCTTCCTCGGACAATAGCGGATCGACGACGATCCACCCGCTTTTACCGCGGATGACCGTCATCACCGAAATATCGTAACCGCGCAGCTGCCAGATTTTGCCCGGCACCACCTCGAACAACCCGTGCACCGCGTTCAGCCGCGCCTGCCGCCACAGCGACGGATTGACCGTATCGGGGGCCTCGCTGGCGTCGAGGAAGGCGTAAGGTCGCCGGTCCCACACCGTTTTGCCGTCCTTGTCCAGGATCACCCCGCCCGGAATTTCGGCGAGCTTGCCGCGCAGGACATTGGCCTCGTCGCGCGGATCATCGAGCGGCAGGCGCGCGGCGATTTCGGTCTGCGCGGTGCGTGTCGCCTCGCTCGCGGCGTCCTGCGCGGCGGCGGCGAAGGGTAAGGTGCTGGCGAGCAGCAGGGCGGTCAATCGGCGCATATCTCTCTCCCCATATTTTGTCGGCAGCTTGCGCCGCGTCCCGGTGCTTGGCAAGCATCGGTGGATGACCGACGCGCCCACCCTGCTGATCGCCTGGCACAGCCGCACCGGCGGCAGCGAGGCGCTGGCGCGCGCCGCCGCCGCGGGCGGGGGAAGAGCAAGGCTTGTCGCCGCGGCTGACGTTACGCCAGAGGCGCTGCAAGGCGCGGGCGGCTATCTCTTCGTCGGCCCGGAAAATCTCGCCGCGCTGTCGGGCGCGATGAAGGAGATGTTCGACCGCTGCTATTATCCGTGCCTCGGCAAACTCGAGGGTCGCCCCTATGCGACGATCATCTGCGCCGGGTCCGACGGCGAAGGCGCTCAACGCCAACTCGACCGCATCGCGACGGGGTGGCGGCTGCGGCGCGTCGCCGACCCGGTGATCGTCAACACCGCCGCGCAGACGCCGGAAGCGATCCTCGCGCCCAAGACGATCGCCGCCGACCGCTTGGCCGAAGCCCGCGCGCTGGGCGCCGCGCTCGCCGAGGGGCTGGCGGCCGGGATTTTTTGAGCCGCGCGCGCTTAGCGCATTGACTAGTCCCTTTGCGCCGCGGCGCGCGGCATAGTCCGCCGGGCATGAAGCATCGGCTTTGCCAACCGATCGGAGAATGGAGGGGCGGATGGTCTTTTCGGGACCGCTGGAGGATCGCATGGCGTTGCGCGACCTGCTCGACAGCTATGCCGACGCGGTATGCCGCCATGATGCCGCCGCCTGGGCCGCGACATGGGCCGATGACTGCCAATGGGAGCTCCCCGGTTTCGGCACGTTTTCGGGCAAGGTGGCGGTGGTCGAGACCTGGACAGCGGCGATGCAGGGCTTTCCCGGGCTGGTTTTTCAGGCGTGGCCCGGCGCCATGACCATCGACGGCGACCGCGCGACGATGCGGTCCTACACCGCCGAAACCTATCGGCGTGACGAGCTGATCCATCGCGATCTGGGCGAATATAGCGATCAGTGCGCGAAGATCGACGGGCGTTGGTGTTTCGTCAGCCGCCGCTTCCGCGCGCTGCATCGTCAGGAGGACGGGGCATGAAAATCATCGTCGAAGCCAAGGTCGATCTGGATCCGGCCCGCCGCGCCGAGGCGCTGGAGGGCGCGCGCGGATGGATCGCAGGCGCGCAGGCGCAGCCCGGCTGCCTTGGCTATTTCTGGACCGCCGATCCGCATGACCCGGCGCGGGTGCATGTCTTTGAAGAATGGGCCAGCGCCGAAGCCCTGGCCAGCCACCTTGCCGGTCCGCAATATCGCGGCATGCTGGCGCATATCTCCGGCTTCGGCTTGACCCACGCGGCCAGCCGCAAATTCGCGGTCGCACAGGAAGCGGCGGTATATGACGCTGCGGGCGTCGCGACCGCCCAATTCCCGGCGGCGGATTAGCCGACGCAGGGAGCGATAAGCCGGGTCACCCGGCGCGATGTTCGCCGCGCACCCAGCGCACCGTCCCCGACGACGCACGCATCACCACCGTCTCGGTGGTCATCACGCCGTCGCGGCGGTGCTTGACGCCGCGCAGCAGCGACCCGTCGGTGACCCCGGTCGCGGCAAAGATGACGTCGCCCTTGGCCAGATCTTCGAGGTCATAGACGCGGTCGAGATCCTCGACGCCCCATTTCGCCGCGCGCTTGCGCTCGTCGTCGTTGCGGAACAGCAACCGGCCCTTGAACTGGCCGCCGACGCAGCGCAGCGCCGCTGCCGCCAGCACGCCCTCGGGTGCGCCGCCGCTGCCCATATAGATGTCGATATTGGTGTCTGGGTTGGTCGTCGCGATCACCCCCGCGACATCGCCGTCGGGAATCAGCGCGACGCCGCAGCCCAGGCTGCGCAGCTCGGCGATCATCGCTTCGTGGCGCGGGCGGTCGAGCACACACACCATGACGTCGGCGGCGCTACAGCCTTTTTCGCGGGCGACGGCTTCGACATTCTGGCGGATGCTGTTGTCGAAATTGACGATGCTCGGCGAATAGCCGGGGCCGACCGCGAGCTTGTCCATATAGACGTCGGGGGCGTTGAGCAGGCAGCCTTCCTCGGCGATCGCCAGCACCGCGAGGGCGTTGGGGCCGGCCTTGGCGGTGATCGTCGTGCCTTCGAGCGGATCGACCGCGATGTCGATCTTCGGGCCTTTGCCCGGCGCGCTGCCGACCTTTTCGCCGATATACAGCATCGGCGCTTCGTCGCGCTCGCCCTCGCCGATGACGATGGTGCCGTCCATGTAGAGGGTGTTGAAGGCGGTGCGCATCGCTTCGACCGCGGCAGCATCGGCGGCCTTTTCATCGCCGCGCCCGATCAGCTTGGCGGCGGCGATCGCTGCGGCTTCGGTGACGCGCACCATTTCGAGCACGAGCACCCGGTCGAGGTTGCTGCCGCTATTCGTCATGTTCGATGCTCTCCGTCTTTGGTCTTGCCTTGCCGCCCCGGTCGGGCATGGTGGGCGCCATATGGCCGGTCGCACTGCTTGTCGAGGATGCTTCGCCCGATTCGGAGCCGCTTTCACGCTATCGTGCGTCATCACCGTGACAGGGCAGGCGCAGACGCAGGGACCGCCGGCGCCGCCGCCGCCGCGCGATGCCGCCACCGCGGCCGCCAACGCCAAGGCGCTGGTCGATCCGATCCGCCGCTGCAAACCCGCCGACGACGGGTCGATCAATGTGTGCGGTACCGACACCGAGCTGCACCGGCTGACCCCCGAATTGCGCGCGATCGCGGGCGTCGGCCGCGACGCCCCGCCGAAGCTGCCCCGCGCCGAGGCCAAGGCGATGAGCCTCGACCGGCTGCCGTATAATTGGGTGTCGATCGGCGGCCGATATGCGCCCGGCCCCGAATATAATGCGCTCTATGAAATGGCGAAGCGTGCGACCGACCCCGAAACGGGCAAGCCGCCGCCCGAGCCGGAACCCGAACCTTAGGCGAAGACCTCGCTCGCCGTCGCCGCGGGTTCGCTGGCGCGGTAGAGCCCCGCCGGGATCAGGATCTGGCCGAGGAAATAAAGCGCGAACAGCAGCACCCAGCCAAAGCTCATCAGCGTTTCGTTAAGGCCGCCCGGCGCGTTGTTCAGGATGACCATGCCGTGGACAACGACCAGCGCCCCCGCGGCGATTCCGAACGGCAGGCCGTACAGCAGGTAAAAGCCGAACAGCCGCCAGTGCGCGGTCCGGGTGCGCTGCCAGGATTCGATAAAGGCGGCCACCGGCTCCAGTTTCCCGCGTCCGCCCATGATCGCGCCGGCAAGACAGAAACGCGCCGCGATCCAGCTGCCGACGAGCGAGAAAAGCAGGCGATAGATGTCGATCCCGACGCTGAGGGCGCCGCCGCGCCCCAGCAGTACGTCGGGGCCGAGGGCGAACAGCGGCAGCGCCGCGATCAGCCCGAACCCGATTCCCAGCACCAGATTGACGAGCAGATAGGCGACCCCAGCGACCATTCCATACATGATCTCGGACAGAAAACCTTCGCGCAGGTCGGCGAGGATGCCGTTCCACGCCGCCAGCATCGCGCCGGCGGCGATGACCCCGACGATGCCGAGCAGGTAGAGCGGGCCGGTGATCGATCCGCCGACGCGGTAGGTCCAGGGATCCGACAGGATCGCCATCACCGTCCGCAGGCTGAAGATCGGCTCGCTCGACAACAGCAGGAAGGGGACAACCACGCCCAAAGCGACATAGGCCGCCAGCATGTTGCGATGTTCGCCCGCCAGTGCCCGCGCTTCGGCCAGCCCGCGCCGGATTTCGATGTCCATATCTGCCCCCTGCTCCCCGTCACCGGGGTAACGAAGCGCGCGGCAATTTCAAGCGGGGTTAAAGCGCCAGGATCGGCATCAGCATCGGCGCGCCGACGACATGGTCCGACCCGGCGAGGATCGCCAGCGCCGCGTGGATCGCGCGCGCCGGGCCTGCGTGGGTGACGAGCACGATGACGACGCCATCCGCTTCATCGGTGCCGCGCTGAATGAAACTTTCGATCGACACCCCGGCGTCGCGCATCGCCGCCGCGATTTCGGCAAGCACCCCGATGCGGTCCTCGACGATCAGGCGGACATAATGTTTGCCGATCCGCGCGCCGGCGTCGGCGACCGGCGCGGCGTCGAGCGAATCGACCGGCATCGCAAAGGCGGGGCCATATTCGTCGCGCGCGATGTCGATAATGTCGGCGACGATCGCCGACGCCGTCGGTCCGGCACCCGCGCCCGCGCCCTCGAAAAACAGCCGCCCGACGAAATTGCCTTCTGCGACCACGGCGTTGAGCGCGCCGGGGACATAAGCGAGCGGGTGGTCGGCGGGAACCAGGCACGGCTGGACATGCTGGTACAGCCCGGCGTCGTTGCGTTCGGCCATGCCGATCAGGCGGACGCGGTGGCCGAGCGCTTCGGCCTCGCGGATGTCGGCGGCGATCAGCCCGCGGATGCCGTCGGCGGCGACCGCCGCGATGTCGAGCCGGGTGCCGAAACACAGCGCGGCAAGAATCGACAGCTTGTGCGCGGCGTCGATGCCGTCGACGTCAAAGGTGGGGTCGGCCTCGGCGTAACCTTCGGCCTGCGCCGCGGCAAGCGCGTCGGTAAAGCTGGCGCCGTTCCGCTCCATCTGGGTCAGGATATAATTGCAGGTGCCGTTGAGAATGCCATAGACGCGCGCGATCTCGTTCGCCGACGCACCCTCGCGGATCGCTTTGATCACCGGGATGCCGCCCGCGACCGCGGCTTCATATTTCAGCGGGGTGTCGCGTTCCTCGGCGATTCGCGCGAGATCCAGCCCGTGATGCGCGATCATCGCCTTGTTCGCGGTGACCAGCGCCTTGCCTGCGCCGAGCGTGTGGCGGGCGAGGGTGAGGGCCGATCCGTCGGCGCCGCCGATCATTTCGACGACGACATCGACATCGTCGGCCGCGACCAGCGCGTCCATATCGTCTTCCCAGCGATAGCGCGACAGGTCGACACCGCGGTCCTTGTGCCGGTCGCGCGCCGACACCGCGACGATCTCGATCGCGCGCCCGGCGCGGCGGGCGATCAGGTCGCGGTTCGTCTCGAGCAGCCGCACGACGCCGCCGCCGACAACGCCGATTCCTGCGAGCGCGACGCGAAGCGGCGGCCGGGGTGCGGTCGGGGCGGCATGAGGCGACATAGGAGAGCTCCGGTAAGGCACGGAGCCACGCCCCGCCATAGCGAGCGCCCTATCGGCTTTTGCCATGGAAACAACCCCGGCGCGCCTAGGGCGCGTTGAAGCAAATCTTTATCAACCCACCGGCGGCTTGCGGGTGCGGGTACATTCGCCGAGCGCGCCCAGCACCACGCCATAGTCTGACGCCGCCTTGCGGCGATCCTCGGGCGCGGTCCCGGCCAGCTTGGTTAGCGGCAGCTGACGCGGCAGGCCGCAGGCGAGTCGGTACCAGGCAAGGGTGTCGCGCGCCGGAACCGCCGCCGATCCGTCGACGATTTCGCCAAACGCGGCGGCCCAGCGCCGCGACCCGTCGGCCGTGGTCAGGATGGTCAGCGACACCGGCTCGCCGGTGCGGGTGTTGAGGAACAACTGGGTCTCGCCTTCGCCGGGAAGCGTCCCGGGGACGTGGAAGCCGTTGGCAATGCCGGTGATCGCCGGCGGCGCTCCGGGCTTGACCAGTTCGGTTAGCACCGCGCGCAATTGCGCCTCGGTCGCCGCATCCCACGATAGCTGGGCGTCGGGAGCGATCAATCGCACACTGCCGGTGCTGCTGGTCCCGGCGGCGGCGCCCGCGACGGGGCGGGCAAAGAGCAGGACCGCCTGTTTCTTTTTCAGCTTCTGCGGCTTGCCCTTTGCGTCCGTCGGCAGATCGACGAGATAGGAAATGCGCGATGCCAGCGGACCCGACCCGCGAATCAGGCTGACCACATCGGCTTCGACATAGAATCGGCTTTGACCCGCGGCGACGCCGGGCGACTGCGCGGGTTTGAGCGCCACGCTGCTGTGGATGCGGGCGTGGAGCGCCATCGGCGCGGCGGTCGCCAGATCGGCGATGTCGGCATAGCTATACGGGCTTACCGCCGTTGCGGTGGTCGCCGTCTGCATCGCGGAAACACCCGAGAATCCGGGGCTCAGGGCCAAAATTCCGGCGATTGCTGCCGACTGGTACACGCGCATAGTCGATTGACTTTCCATCTTCATTGACACCGGTGGCGGTGGCTCAGTCCCCATCATGGGACAAGCCACATTAACCCCTGATAAAGGGTTTGCGAACTTGCCGCCACCGCGATAGGACGGGCGTCGAAGCGTCCGGCAAGAACATAATAAGCCGAACGTAGCGCCGCCGGGTCTGTGGAACGCATCGGAAATCATCCGGGCATTTGGCAACCGAACCCGTCGGCAGGGAATTGGTGTCAGGATGATCTAGCAAGGAGCGTCGTCCCTGAATGGCTTATGGTGATAATGTCGACCCTAAAAATAGGGTAGTGGCGATTGTCTTGGTTGGTTTGCTTACGGCGGTTCTGGGCTATGGCCTGGTTAACGGCCTGAATATCAGCATCGTCAAGAAACTCGCCGAAAAATTGGATGTGGTGGACATCGAAGAGCCGCCGCCGCCGGAAGAGCCGCCGCCGCCGCCGCCGCCGGACAATGTCCTGCCGCCGCCGCCGCCGGTGGTGACGCCGCCGTCGCCGATTCCGCCGCCGGTGACGACGAACACGATCCAGTCGGTGCCGACGCCGCCGCGCACACCGCCGCCGCCGGTATACACGCCGCCGGCGCCGCCGGCGCCGCCGCCAACGCCGGACTTGAGCGCCGCGGGTACACCGCGTGGCAACCCGGGTCGCTGGGCGACGAACGACGACTATCCGGCGCGGGCCATGCGCGAAGAGCGTGAAGGCACCACCGGATTCCGCGTCACCTATGGGGTCGATGGCCGCATTACGTCGTGCGATGTCACGTCATCGAGCGGTCACGCCGACCTTGATGCCGAAACCTGCAAGCTCATCCAGCGCCGTGGCCGGTTCAATCCGGGCAAGGACCGGGCGGGCAACCCGCAGGGTGGCAGCTACAGCAATCGTATCCGTTGGCAGATCCCGCGCTGATCCGGCGCGCGGCTGACTGTTTTCGAATTTTATCGAATTTCTTGAGAGGGAATATCCAGCATGTTTAATCTGATCGCAAATGCCGCTGCTGCGGCACCGGCACATGAAGCGGGGCTGAGCCTCATGCCCGCAGCAATGTGCGTCAAAGAAGAAGGCGCGAGCCCCTATGGTATGATCCCCGCGCTGTGCGAGGGCGGTATCGTGTCGCAGGTCACCTTCCTGGTGCTGCTGATCATGTTCATCGGCACGCTCTACATCCTGTTCACCAAGCTGTTCGAGCAGAACAAGGTGATGAGCCAGGGCAAGGCGGTCGACGCCAATTTCTGGCGCGCCCCGACGCTCGCCGACGGTGCGGCCAAGCTGGAAAAGAACAGCGCCTACCGCCAGGTCGTCGAAGACGGTCTGCGCGCCAACGAAGAGCATAACAAGCTGACCGATCCCGTCGAAGCACATGACTGGATGCACGGTACGCTCGAGCGTTCGCAGAACCACATCAACTCGAAGCTCAACGGCGGCCTCGCGTTCCTCGCGACCGTCGGTTCGACCGCACCGTTCGTCGGCCTGTTCGGTACCGTTATCGGTATTCTGCGCGCCCTCGTGAAGATCGGTGCATCGGGCCAGGCTTCGATCGATACCGTCGCCGGTCCGGTCGGCGAAGCGCTGATCATGACCGCAATCGGTCTGATCGTGGCGGTTCCCGCGGTGCTCGCCTTTAACTGGCTGCAGAGCCGCAACAAGGCGATCGCCCGCCGTCTGTCGACCTTCTCGAACGACGTGCTCGGCTCGATCATGTCGAACGGTCAGGTGAAGCCGGCGACGCAGGCCCCCAAGGCTGCTGCCCCGGCCGCGGCCCCGAAGAAGGCCTGATTGGCCTGAATGGATCCCTGCCTGTCGCCCGGTGGCGGCAGGCGGGGTCCGCTGGACAGGGCGATACGCCGGTGGTGCGCCGACCCGATGTCCGTGACAGAAATTTTGTGACAGGATAAGATCCTATGTCGATGAGTGTAGGCGACAAGGGGGGCGAAGAGGCCCCGATGTCCGAGATCAACACGACTCCGCTCGTGGATATCATGCTTGTGTTGCTCATCATCTTCCTCATCACGGTTCCCGTGGTGCTGGAGACGGTGAACCTCAAGCTGCCGAGCGTGGCGTTCGAGGTGACGACGACCAAGCCGGAAAATGTGCTGCTGTCGATTCGCTCGGCGGACACCGATGGCGATGGCGAACCCAATCCCGAAAGCACCGCTTGCGAGGTTTATTGGGGCCAGGCTCCGGTCGATTCCAAGCAGCTGCTGGAACGCGGCCAGGCAAAACTCGAGCAGCTGCTCGAAGACATTGGCGGTCCGCAGAACATCACCGAGGAAAATTTCCCCGAAGTGCATATCCGCGGCGACGTCAACACGCCGTACCAGTGCATCGGTGGGGTGATCTATACGATGCAATATGCCGGCTTCCAGAAGATCGGGTTCATTTCGGAACCGGCTCCTGGCTCGGGCACGGTTGGCCGCCTGTAAGGGCGCCCGACGTTTTAGGAATGAAGGAATAATCGCATGTCCATGGCAGTTGGAGATCGGGACGAAAACGAACCGATGATGGACATGAACACGACGCCGCTCATCGACGTCATGCTCGTGCTCCTCATCATGTTCATCATCACCATCCCGGTCCAGACCCACGCGGTGAAGATCGATCTGCCGGTGCCGACCGACAGCCAGAGCAATGTCGACCCCGAAAAGAACAAGGTGATGATCGATCCCGCCGGAACGATCACCTGGAACGGGACGCCGGTCGATCTGGCGCAGCTGGCGCAGTATCTGGAACAGACCAAGGCGCTGCCGGTCGAGCCCGAGCTGCAGGTTCAGCCCGACCCCTATTCGCGCTATATCGTCGTCGACAATGTGATGGCGGTGATCAAGCGCAGCGGCGTCGGCAAGCTGGGTTTCGTCGGCAACGAACAATATGCCCGCGTCTTCTGATCGCTGATCGAAGTCACGGTAAGGATGGGGTCGCGAAGCAATTCGCGGCCCTTTTCTATGGCGCGCGGCGGCCTGACGCGCCGGATCGGCCTCGCACCTGCCGCGACCCCGCCGCCCCGGGCAGAACCCCAGGTTGTGATATTGCGGGTCTCGTTCGACGTCAGGTCAACGCGGTGGCATGTGCCGCGGATCGGCCGAGCCTTGGCTCGCGGCCAGTGTGACGGTGGCGCGCGTGGACGACGAAAAAGGGCGCCGCCTGCCGGCGACGCCCCGTCTCGTTCCACGGGAAGGAAATTCAGCGCGCGGCGTTGACGTCGGCCTGGGTAACCGGCGCGATGCGGATTTCGACGCGGCGGTTGCACTGATAATCGGCCTCGCCGCGCTCGGGCGAGCATTTCAGCTGCGATTCGCCATAACCCATCGTCGCCATGCGCGCGCGCTGGATGCCGCGGCCGCCCAGATAGTCGGCGACCGACGAGGCGCGGCGTTCGGACAGGCCCTGATTATAGCTGTCGCTGCCGGTCGAATCGGTGTGGCCATAGACGTCGATATAGGTGCTGGGATATTCGGCCAGCGTCGAGGCGACGTTGTCGAGCGCGCTGCGGAACTGCGATTTCACCAGTGCGCTGTTGTAGTCGAAGGTGACGTCACCGGGCATGTTGAGCACCAGCTGGTCGCCCTGGCGTTCGACGTCGATGCCGGTGCCCGCGGTGCGCTGGCGCAGCTTCTTTTCCTGTTCGTCCATATAATAGCCGACGCCCGCGCCGGCGACGGCGCCGATGCCCGCGCCGACGATTTCCTCGGTCCGGCTGTTCTTGCCGCCGATCAGGTCGCCAAGCAGATAACCGCCGAGCGCGCCGCCAAGGCCGCCGATCGCGGCGTTCGAAATGCGCTTCTGTCCGGTTTCGGGGTCCGTCACACAGCCAGCCAGCGCCACCGCGCTGATGGTGGCCAGTGCCGCGAGTTTGATCGTCTTGATATTCATTGGTCGCTCCCTCTATTTGGCGGCCGCATCTGATCCTGTGCGTCCCGCCTTTCATGCCGATAACATTTGGCCGACGATCTAGTTCCCGAATCCGGCTGAACGGTCGCTGAGGCAGGCGTTCAGCCGCCATTGTGCAATGCGGCGGCTTTGCCCTATAGGTGCGCGATGACCGACGCTGACAGGGGCCGGGCGACGATGCCCCGCCCGCCCGCCCGCCTGACTCTCGCATGACCCCTTTCCCCTGGTCCGACGTCGCGATCATCGCCGTCCTGATCCTGCTCAACGGCGTTTTTGCGATGTCCGAACTGGCGATCGTCTCGGCGCGCGCGCCGCGGTTGCAGGCCGCCGAAAAGCGCGGCAGCCGGGGCGCGGCGGTCGCCCGCCAGCTCGCCGCCGACCCGGGGCGGTTCCTGTCGACGGTGCAAGTCGGCATCACGCTGATCGGCATTCTCGCCGGCGCCTATTCGGGCGCCAGCCTGGGCGGCCCCGTGGGCGACCGGTTGCAGCCGCTGTTGGGGCTCGACGATGAAACCGCGCTCACCGTCGGATTCGCGGTGGTGATTGCGGTGACAACCTATTTCTCGCTGATCGCGGGTGAGCTGGTGCCCAAGCAATTCGCGCTGCGCGCGCCCGAACCGATCGCCATTTTCATGGCGCTGCCGATGCTGTGGCTGTCGAAAATCGGCGCGCCGCTGGTGTGGTTGCTCGATCGCAGCTCGGCGCTGGTGTTCCGCCTGCTCGGCCTCAACCGCGAATCGGAGGATCGGGTGACCGCCGAGGAACTGCACCTGATCGTCGCCGAGGCGTCGAAATCGGGGGTAATCGAGGAAAGCGAGCGTGCGATCATTTCGGGCGTCGTGCGCCTTGCCGATCGTCCGGTGCGCGAGGTGATGACCCCGCGCAAGGATGTCGACTGGATCGACATCGCGCTCGACGCACAAGGGGTACGCGACAAGCTGGTCGAAACCCCGCACAGCCGCCTGCCGGTGGCGCGCGGGTCGGTCGATGACATCGTCGGCGTGGTGCAGGCGCGCGACATTGCCGCGGCGCTGTTTCGCGGCGAGGCGCTCGACCTGGAGCAATTGATGCGCCCGGCAAAGGTCATCCACGACCAGATCGACGCGATGGACGCGCTCGAAGCGCTGCGCGTTGCCGATGTGCCGATGCTGTTGGTGCACGACGAATATGGCCATTTTGACGGATTGGTGACCCCCGCCGACCTGCTGTCGGCGATCGCTGGCGAATTTGCGTCCGATCAGGATATCGGCAGCGAGCCGTTCGTCGTCGAGCGCGACGACGGCAGCCTGCTGATCGCGGGGTCGATGCCCGCCGACCAGATGGCCGAACGGCTGGGGATCGAGCTGGGCGAGGATCGCGACTATGCGACCGCAGCCGGCCATGCGCTGGCGATCCTGAAGCGCCTGCCCAAGGAAGGCGAGACCTTTGCCGACAAGGGCTGGCGGTTCGAGATCATCGACATGGACGGGCGCAAGATCGACAAGCTGCTGGTCACCGAGATCCGCAAGCCGAAGGATGATTCGGACGAGGCATAGGCGCGCTGGCCGCGGCAAGCCATGTGCTGCGAATAATGTAGGGCCGCGGTTTGTTCGCGCTGGCACGATGTCCGCTTTGGGGTAGGGAGCGGACATTTCCGTCTTTGGTTGTCCCTGGCCGGGGACGCGATCCGGTCGGCGCGTGCACCGGGCCATCACGCCAAAGTTCAGGAAAGTTCAGCCTAGTGCAGCGCCCGATTTGTCGTCTTCGGCGAACAGATTGCGGCCGGATCCTGGCCCCATCCGGAATCTGGGCGGCGACCGCTTTTGCTTACAAATTGAAAGAGCTGCGATGAAGGCTGGCACAGCGGAATAATGTAGGACAGCGTTTTCTTTAGCGGCGGATGGCAGCTTTGGGGTGGGGAGCGGACATTGCATATCCTCCCCATCGACTTGCGATGGGGA
>Ga0209232_1000143_pt1 | contig 45139 bp, 62 predicted proteins | sample ETNvirenome_2_60_FD_184066 | JGI IMG/M metagenome (GOLD analysis project Ga0209232, IMG submission 184066) | Marine viral communities from the Pacific Ocean - ETNP_2_60 (SPAdes) (version 2) | ecosystem: Environmental > Aquatic > Marine > Oceanic | place: Pacific Ocean | collected 2013-06-22
ATCAAAATGTTTCCAAAGATTTGTAGCTTCGTTAATACCTTCGCCAAAATTCATAGCTCTTAATTGAAATTCAATAATTCCTTCAGCTCGTCTTCGATTTTGCTGTCCAATAAGCTTTGCAAATACAAGTTTATCAAAAATTACCTTTGCTGCTTTTTTAGGATTTACTCCTTCACTCATTACAAGTTCTACATCTTTATCTAACATAGTTAAAAGCTTGTTTGCTTCTTCTTCTGCAGCTTTCTTCTTCTTTGTTAGGTCTAATGCTATTTTTTTATATTTGTCTTTATCTTTACCTTCAGCTGATTGATATTTTTCAAGATTTGCTTTTAATAGTTTTATTAGCTCTGCAACTTTATTAAACGCTTTAGATACTGATGATGCTGTTACTTTACCTTTTCTTGGGAACCTTTCAGTTAATTTGCTTTCTGAATATAAATCTTTTCCTTTATGTTTACCAGATTTCTTTAGAGATGATATCATCATTGGATGAAAGCTTTTTGGGTTAGAATCAAACTTAACATAAGCTACTTGACCTTTTACTTTATTAACTAAACCAATTTCTCCCATTGAATCAACGTAATCGCCTTTTCTGATTTCTTCAATAGATTCTTTTCTACCTTTCCATAAATCAGCATCAGCTTTTCTTGCTCCACCTTTACCAGTAATAAAGGAATTTACTCTTCCCATTGCCCAAGCTGCTTGAGGAGTACCAGGATTGTGACCTGAATTCCATGCTGCCATTCCTCTATCGTATACTTTCTTTAGAATACTATAAGAAATACCAGTTTTTTCTGCCTTTTTAGCAAGAGACTTATTTTTTTCTGATAATATGTTTTCTATGATCTTTGAAAATTTCATTAGAGATTAGTCTTATTGATTTTATAAAATAAGAAATCGTAAATATCTGGACCATCAAATCCTTCTTCTTCCATATCTTGATATAGTAAAGAAGCATATTTAATCATTTCTTTCATGTGCTTTAGATTATGTAATCCTTCCATTCTACTTAAATCTCTTGGTCTTTTGATATTTGACATCCCACCCTCGTTAACAGTTTCTTCATTAACTGGTTTTGGATCAGTAACAGGATTCCATTTCATTTTCTTTAATTTAGAAGATGGTAACTCTCCTAAAGCGTGTTCTTTGATTATTTTCTTTAATTTCATTATTCTCTCCTAACGTTTTAGTAAGTCTCTCCATTGTGAAAATTGTGGTGCCATATTTGTTCCCCCGACATCACTGTCTTTTAATTTGTCTTGAGCATCTAACCAATTTCTTCTACCAGTTGTTAATGCCATTGCAAATTTCTTTTTTATATTAACAGCAAATAAACCTCCTGGTAAACCAATAAGGAATGTGCCTTTAGGAACTTTAGCATAACTTTGACCAGCGAATTGTAATGCACCGACTGAACCTCCAGTTGGTTTTACATTAAATTTTACCATTGCATCTTTTACTAAAATGGCTTGAAATTCAATTCCTTCTTTAACTAAAAACTTACCTTCGTAGTTTTCTCTTCTCCATTTCATATCGTCAAATTTTGTCATGATTATTTCCTCTTTGTTATAAATATCAAGCTAGATCAGTAGATTCAAGTAAAGTGTATGTAAAATTATTATTCCAAGCATCTCTAGCAGCTTGACAAATATCTAAGAAACAATGCCAATCGTCATTACTAGCAATTACTTGACAACCAGCTGACCATTTATCTACATAAGTAGAAGTTTTACCAGCATGCTTTGTTGCTCTGTGAATGTTAATTCCAAATAAACCTTCGTCTATTGTTGATGGATCAAAATCGTATTTTCCATCTTTATCTCTATCTCTGTAAACTTTAACAGATTTTTGTTGTCCTAAAGCTAAGTATCTTCCTTGGTGTAATCTTAATTTGTGTGAACCTCTGTATTGACCTGGTACTAAAATAGCACAGCCTTTATCATTCATAGGTTTATCCATCCAATCATCACCGGGATCTGTTGTGCAATTAAATATTTCATAGCACCATTCCCCATCTATCTTATAAGATATTGTTAAGTGATCATCGAATTTGTTAGTTACTCTTTCTCCTGCTTCCATATTTCTAATACCAACGATGTTTACGTTCAAATCACCATTTTCAAACCATTTATACCCTTTAGCTTTTACGGCAGCTTCTACCTGTTCTCTTGTGTACATTTGTTATTTTCCTTTTATTTTCTCTATTGAGCTTATGCCGAATGATCCTAGCGTTACAATAACGAAGGAGTTATATATTACTTCATTTATTACTAGTTCCATTCCGCACCAACCAGTAATTAAATCGCAGATTGCGAATATCACCATTAAAACAAAAGAGGCAAAGCCTACAATTGCTTTTTCGTTTATATCGTTTTCGTCTTTGAATAATTTCCACATTAGAAGTCATCTCCATATATTTCATTAATTTTTTCCTGAACCTCTTCTAAGGTTGCTTTCATAGAAAAAGAAATATCAGCTTGATATCTTTTCACCTCTTCACCTTCATTGAATATTATTATTGTAGGTACAACTACTATCTCGTATTTATTTTGAGCTTTTGTATCAGTAGCTATATCACAAGATTTAATTTTACAATTTTCTAAATCTCCTACCCATTCAACGTCGTTTGCTGAATTCCATCCGGCATTAAAATGTACTATTGTTAAATCACCACCGATTTTTATTGTTTGACTAAAACCTATAAAAGGTATTAACATGACCAATAATAATTTGAATAATTTCATAACTTATCTCCTGTTTAATTCGTCGATTTTTTCCTCTATACGATCTAGGTCTTCTTTAATTTCTTCAACGTCTTCTTGAGTATTCTCTATAGTTAAACGTATATTCTTGTCTTTCATATCAAACTCCATCCTAGTTACATCTGGTGGAGGAGGAATAGGTAATTCTTTGGCTTCTTCTATATCTGCTTGAAGAGCAAACCACATTCCAATTACAGTTGCCATTGCAAAGCCAATTGCTATTAAAGTTTTTATACTTACCTTAAAACCTGAGTCTTCGTTTAATTCTTTTGCCATAGTTTAATCCCAAAATATCATTTTACCTATAATACCTAACAGAGCTACCCAAATAGACCATAGAACCTTTTGAGTCTTTCTTCTATACTCTGTGTTTTTATTTATTCTAGCAATAGCACCATCATCTGGTCCCAACAGTTGTTTCTTAATCATAGTTAAATCTTCTTGCATCTTTGTTTGCCCATTTTTCAAGTATTCAACATCTTGCTTTACAAGTTTGATTTCGCTGTACAAATGTTCGTTAGTTGGTCGTGCCATTTTTCTCTTCCTTATCTAATTACATAATTGAAACCGAAACTAAAGTCGTGCCAATTTCTGTTCCAATATTTATTATATTTTCCTTCTACAAATAATCCTAATTTCTTTGGTATGATGTAATACCCAAATATTAATCCTCCCGAGTAATCTATCCATTGTCCACCGTGGAATTTATGATATGAAAATTCTCCACCATCGTCATAATGATATGGCATTATATTTCCCCAAGAGTGTAACCAAAAGTCTTTTGTATAATGATAATAGTCAAAACCAATTACAACAGAATGCTGTAAATTTTGTTCTAACTTATTTCTTTCTTTTTCTACGTAATCAGATAAAGCTTGAGGTATTACAACACCCTCCCAAATTTGCGTATTTTCTGCTACTAAATTGCCAGATGGATTATAGTATGTTACTCCTCCCTGTCCATCGAATTGAACTGAATAACCTTCTTGTAAAGCTAGGTCAGTATAGTGTAGATTACCATTTGATAATAACCATTCTTCTAATGGATCAAACCCATAAGGTTCGGATAATCTTTGTACAGCTCCTATATTAAAGGATAATTTTTTACCAACCTTTAATCTATATCTTTCTGAAGCTTCGAAGTATTGGATATCTGCAAAACCATCTTGTAAATATTCTGCTTTAGCAATCCAGTTATCAGCAATATATCTTAAGAAGTGCTGTTGATTTAGGAATTCAATACCTTGTTGTCTTGCTAGGTCTGCTTCAAATAAAAATTCAAAACCTTTTATTTTACCAATAGTTGCAGCATCTGAAAAAGAGTTTTCTGTACCATTGTAAAAAGTATTAGCTCTATTTTCATAACCTAATCTAGCAATTTTTCTTACCCCAAATGCTATAGAATAATCAAAAGGTGTAGAGATAGTTTGAGTTTCCAGCCCATTTGTAATAGAGAATACATCTACATCAGAAACTGAGTTACCACCATTTACAGCTCCATAGAATGTAGAAAACTTAAATATCTTTTTAATTTCTTTTTTGAATTTGCTATCATCTTGAGCACAGCATTTTTTTGGTACTGCACAAGATGCAATTAAAATAGTTGCTAATATATACAAAAACTTTTTCATATTAATCTTTCCTAATCTTTTATTGTTTTACTAATCTCTGTTGGAATCTTCTACCATCGTGTATAATTACCATATTATATAATCCAGAAGGATATCCTGCTAGTGAAATTCTTTTTTCTTTTGATTTTAAGATTGTTCTTCCTGATAAATCGTAAATCTCTACTTCAATGTCTAATCTTGTATCTATATTAAATATATCTTCAGAAGGATTAGGATAAACTATAATAGTACCCGACCCAGATAATTCTTCTACTGATACTGGCCATCCTTGTTGACAGTAATCATACATTGATTGACATGAAGCATCCCAGTCAGTAGTGCAGCAATAATCGTCTACATCTATTACCCAAGCATAACATCCATCGTTTAACCAATATGGTATTCCTGGTCCTCCGTAGCAACCTGCATCATATAAACAAGCTGTTGAATCTGAAACATTTGCTGCTGGATTATAATTGTAAGCTGATACATCAGTACATCCTGTTATTATTTCTATACAAGAATTATCATCAAAACAAGCGTTGGGATCATAGTTCAATGCTGTTGGATCTGTACAACCTGATATATAACAACAGCTGTTATCCGAGGTATTTGCTAGTGGATCATAATTTAATGCAGTTGGATCATTACAACCATATACAAATTCTATGCATGAACCATTATCAACGTTTGCTAGTGGATTGTAATTAAACATGGTTGAATCAGTACAACCGTAAATTGGTAGAATACAAGATAAATCATCTGTATTTGCCAGTGGGTCGTAATTTAATGCTATTGGATTAGTACATCCATATACAACTACTTGACAAGTTCCATTGTCTGTATTTGCTAATGGATCATAATTAAATGCAGTAGAATCTGTGCAGCCATAAACATAAGGAATACAACCACCTGATGAAGTATTTGCTAATGGATCATAATTAAACATAGTTGGATCCATACATCCAATTATTACTGGAATACATGTTGAGTCATCTACATTGGCAGCTGGATCATAGTTAAATGCTGTTGGATCAGTGCATCCAAGTACTGGATAGACACATCCATTGTTAACTGTAGCAGTTGGATCATAGTTTAATGCTGTGCTATCCGTGCAACCGATATAATAGCATGAGCCATCGTCGGTATTTGCAACTGAATTATAATTATCAGCTATTGTATCTGTACATCCGTAAATGTATCCTATACATGAACCATCATCAGTATTTGCTAAAGAATCATAGTTAAAAGCTAAATCATTTGTACATCCATATATAATTGGAATACAATTTCCATCATCCGTATTTGCCAATGGATCATAATTAAATGATGTTGAATCTGTACAACCAAATATCTTTGGAATACAAGTGTTACCACAGAATGGAACTCCTGTATACTTTGTCCAGAATGGAGATTCAAATGATTGTAAAGCTCCTTGACCATTATTTGCAAAAGGATTCTGTCCTTCATACATTAAAACAAAACCATCAGAATTGGTTAACTTGAAAGAATTGTGCCACGTTTGGAATTGCACTTCTTGTGGTGGTTGTTGTGGTCCACCAACTTCAAAGTATCTAACTTCTACTGGAACTCCTGGGTCTAAAATAATATTCCAAGTTTGTTGATAATTACCTGGTCCTAATGTATATGTTCCAAGATCAATGCCATTTTGATATATACCAATGAATGAGTTACCCCAACCATCTCCTCCAGCATCTCCAATCCATAATTCATAATTACAATCTGGAATAAGATCCATCATTGTTGCAGATGGGTCATAGTTAAATGCTGTTGCATCAGTACAACCATAAGTGTGTAATGTTGCACAAGATCCATCATCGTTATTTGCAGCTGGATTGAATTCTACATAATCGTCATCTGTACATCCATCTATTACTGGGATAACTGGGCATGGTGTAGCTGTTTGAGGTCCTGAATATAATACATTTCCAAAACCAGGATTATCCATATACCAAATAGTATCTCCTGAGCAATCATAAATAACAATAGCTCCATCTGTATTTCCACCTGATGTTGAACCTGCCATACCATCACCAAAGTCATCGTTAATAATCATTTCAAATGCAGCGTTTTGATCTACACAAAAAGTATAAGTATAAGTTTGTCCTATATCATTGAAATCATAAGTTCCTACTGGATATGTAAATGTATTCCCTAAACCGTCAACGAAGTCCCAGCTTGTTTCTCCTGGCCAATTGTCTAATGTTATTGAAATTGAAATTTGATATTGTGTTGCAGTATCACAAGTTGTACCTGAACAAGAACCATCATCGAATGTTGCCCATGGATTATAAGATGGTTGTGCTGGATCTAAACAACCTGGAATACAAGGTGTAGGTGTATAAAATATAGTATCAGATAATGAACCATCTGCAAATTCTACTTGACCATAATGTTCTACCTCCCAATTAGGTGGCATCTGACCATTTCCTGCGTATACCCCAAAGTTTGTTGCTCCATAACCTAGTCCATATTGAAAAGGTCCTACGCCATCTTCATTTGAATACCAGAATTTTACCGGTTGACAGCTTAAATTGTTATCTAGAGTCCATTCAAAATAAACTAATGTTTGTCCATTTGGTAAACAAGTTTGTGTTGCTGTATCCGTAAGAAGACCACCGCATGGTGGATAAATACAAGATCCATCATCAGTGGTTGCAAGTGAGTCGTAATTTGTAGCATTTACATCTGTACAACCAGATACTGGTGGTGCACATGGTGCTATAATTAAAGTGTCTGTATATAAAGAACCAAAGTCGCCTTCTACATATACTATTGTATCTTGACAATCATTTTGTATTAAGAACCATCCTTCTGGTGAACCATTAAAACCTCCTAGTCCATCTCCATATTGATCATATAAATTAAGAATAATTGTTCCGCCAACATCAATTGTTGTATCATATAGAGTTTGATCCTGCATTATAGAATCAGACTGTGCAATAATTGGTGAACCACCTGGTGGTGTTATAGTCCAAGAAGTTTCTTCTGGATAATCATCTGTTAATAGTTGTATGTTAATCCAACTGTTCTGTCCAAATATAACTGTTGGTAATAGTGCTAATAAAACTAATATTTTTCTCATATTTCGAATCCCAAATTTAATATCATAAATCTAAACTTAGATTTTTCTAATTTTATTTCTAATACTGTAAAAGTACCTAATCTAAATTCTAAATAGTACTTTTCCTTTTTATTACCGGCATCAAAACCGTTTATCCAATTTATCATAACATTTTCCCTTTATTTATGAAGAAAAGACTTTTTTCTTTCCTCCGTCGTATGTATAAGCATGTCCTTCTGTGATCAATTGCTTATTTATACAAATTTCATTACCATCTTTATCTTTAATATAAATCTCTCCTAGTAATCTTCCATATTTACCAAGACCATGAGATTTAATTCTAAAGAAACCTGGCTTTGAACTTACTTCCATTAGTAATTCTTTATTTCTAGCTTTTGCAGCTAATCCTAATTTCTTTTCTTCTAGATTTCTTGTTCTGCTTTCCCAAGTATCTATTTCTGAATATCTAACTCTTTTCTTAAGCCAAATATCAAAACCTACATCAATGAGAGCATCGATAGTATCTCCATCAACTACTCTCTCTAACTTTCCTCTGTAAATATACTTATCCATTACAACAAGTGCCACCAGGCATATTTGCTTTACAAGCTTTACATTTACATACTTGCCAATAAGCCCATCCAGCTGCTGAAGCTAGTAAACCTAGTCCAACCCAAATATTAGCTCCAAAAGTGCAACCTGCACCAACTGCTAATAAATAACCACCATAGCATTTAACATAACATAGTATTAAATTGTATAAACTTCTGTTTTCATTTACATGAGCAATGATTTTCTCATCCAATTCAGTTTTATCTAAAACTTTTTTAACAACTTTCTTAGCTGTCTTTTTTATTTTTTTCTTTGCCATTTTTTATCCCTTGTTTTGAATATAATATAATACATCTTCTTCCCAATCATCGATTGAAAAATCTTTATAATCTTTTTTACTTTTTGGATCTAATCTCCAAGAATTTTTTAATGAGTCCATGTAAGCTTTTGTAGCTGCTGAACCTACTCTTGCTGCTTTAGCACCTTTCATTGCCATTTTTAACATTTGAGAATCAGACATTTCAGTTAATTGCATTTCTTTTAATTGTTCTACAACAGATTCTCTTTTTGGTCCGTGCTTTGCATAGATAGCTTTCCATTCACCTTTTAATTTTCCTTTAAGTCTATCTCCAAAGCCCATTGCATTAGCTGGTCCAATCAATGAAGCAATTCTACCTTTTAGAATATGCTTACCATATTTTCTACCATATGGTGAGGTCTTAATCCAAAACAAAAGGTTTGTTGCCAATTCCTTTGAAAATTTAATACCTTCAATAGAAGTAGTTCTACCTTTCATTACATCTTCTAGTCCAGCTTTTGTAGAGATTTCGCTCATGACTGTTTTTAACATAGGTTCAGCCATTTCTCTAATCATTTTTCTAAATTTGATTTCTGATTCATTCATTTTATTCTCCTTGAGTTTACCTTCATAAGTAACTTCTTTATTTCCTAAAGCAGATGCCATTGCTGATACTTCAATCCAGTTTAATTTACCGCCATCAGGTCCTTTCCATTTACCTTTACCTAAAGCTGTATAAGTTTTACCATTCATATTAAGTTTTTTACCTGCCTTTGCCATCTTAATAAAGTTTCCAGCATCCTTAGCTTTGATAGCAGCTTCTTTCAATTTCTGACTGTCAGATTTTACTAAAGTAGCTTTTCCAGTTTTTTGAATTACAGCATCTAATTGATCAGCAATACTAGGTGCTATCCACATACCTTTTGTTGGGTGACCAGATATAGTTATTGTGTCACCTGAAGCTTTTACTACCATGTTGATAGTTCTATTTCCAGCTTTGAATTTTTTGTATGCTGCCATTACAGCTTTTGAATCTTTTACTTTGTATGTTAAAGATTTGTACATGTGACCAGATTTTACGTAATCTTCTGTGTTTATTATTTTGACAGGGTATATTTCAGTACCAGGATCTTCATACCCAGTAACTTTTTCTTTCAAACCCTTCTCCTTCTTTAGCATTTGAGCAATCTTTAATAATTTTTCTTTGTCGCCTTTCTTTAATTTCTTTAAGGCATCTGCATGAGCTAAAGCTTTTATTGTTTTTTCCCATTGTGCTGTAGATTCTTTTACAGATTCTGTATCAAAAGCTTTTTCTCCTGGTGACATCTCATCATCGCTACCCATAAGCTTTATTCTTTTTTCACCTAAAGATTTGCCTTCTGTAGTTGTATATTGTCTGTAGGCTTTGAATGCTTTTGGGAAGTCTTTTTTGAATTCTTTATCTCTTAAAGCTCTTGCATTACCATGCTTTGCTTTTAATTTCTTTGAAGCTTTGATTGATGCATCTAAATCGTTAACATATATTAAACCTTTCATTTTTCTAGGGTCATCTTTACCATAAGTACCAGACCAAACGAAATATCCTTCGTATAAGCCTTCGTGCCCTGGAACGTGATCTGCATTTAATACGTCTTTTGGTAATTTGCTTGTCATATTAACCGACTTAGCTATTTTGTTTGCTAGTTTCTTTAGATCATATAAACCGAAAGTACTTTTTACAGGCATAGCTTTCATCAAGCTACCGTTTTTTCTAAAATAAACCTGGGACTTAACCAATTCAATTTCGTAAGGTCCAAAGGTTATTTTGTATTCATTTTTTGCTTCTTCCATTGAAGGTTTCCTCTTGTATTTTTATGAATAATTATTCTTTAATAAATATCAATTTCCTAAACTAAATTGCTACTTTTTAGGCTTAGTATACTTAAACTTCTTATCCAATAATACATTAGCTTCTGTTTCAGCATCCATATGAGATTTGTATGGTCCACCAACTTTATTTTTGCCATGGAATAAATTTATTTCAACTGATCCTCCAATAATTTCGATTTCTCCTTTATGATTCCTCTTCTTTCTTGGCTGCGTTATCTTTTGTCTGATATCAAAATATCCTACCTTTCTAACGTAGCTTCCTAGTTTAATCGACTTTGGTGTACTGGCCATTTTATCTCCATTTCATATTTATAGGGTTATTATATAAATATATAGTTATTCACTATTAGAGTTCTTTTTAGGTTCCTTATGTTTGGGTTGCTTCTTTTTCTTTTTTCTTTTTGGTAATTTAATTTCACCATACTCATCTAACTCTAGATGGTTAATATTAATTTTCATTTAATCTACCTTAATCTTTAATTTTTTAATTTCTTCTAGAAATTCTAATACTTCTAGTTGTTTGCCTTTATCGTTTTTAATTTTAACTAATGGTAAAAGTTCTGGTGTCTTGTCTACCATCCACATTAGCTTCTTCAAACCTGTTCCTCCCCAAAATGTTTTGAATGAACTTTCACCCAATAGATTACTTTCGAAAGTAGCTTCTTTTTCTTTATCGTCTGGAAATAAAATAAAATATTGCATTATATTACTGCTCTTCCTTTTTGTTTGTTCCAATCAAAATTAGTTCTGACTTGGTTGTTCTTTTTATCTGTTGCAGTTAACATCTTAGGATCTATACCTAATTCAGATGCTACATTTATTAATGCTCTAACATCTTTTGGAAAGCAATGTCCACCGTATCCAAAATCTCCATCTGGTCCTGGAACTTCTAAATGAGAATTACCTATTCTATTATCATATTGAGCATACTCTATTACTTTATCGTAATCTATATCTAATCCATTACAAATCTGGTACATTTCATTTGCAAAAGAAACTTTTGTTGCTAGAAAAGAATTTGTAAAATACTTAACCATTTCTGCAATCGTTGAGCTTGTTTTTATAATTGCTACTCTTGGAAATGCTTTTTTGAATATTCTTCTTACTTTTGTTGATGCAGGTCTTGGTCCACCAATAATAATTCTATTTTGATTTTTGAAATCTTCTATTGAATTTGCTTCTGTTAAAAATTCTGGATTAAATACAATACTTAAATTTTCATATCTATCATTCCACTTTTCAGTTGTTCCCGGTGGGATTGTAGATTTAACAATAATTATTTTATTTCCTATAGAATTTAATTCTTCTAAAACTGGTTCTATAATTCCTAAGTGACAAGAACCTTCGCTATCCATTGGTGTAGGTAAGCATAAAAATATAACCTCAGATTTTTCGAATAATTCACCTAATGATTTACATGTTGAATTTTTTGCGATATCAAATGTTTCTATATTGTAATGCTCTTTTAACCCTTCAAAGACTGCAGTCCCTACAAACCCTTGACCTATAATACCTAATGTTTTCATTTTTCTGTTTTCCAATAATCGTAAATACCTTTATTTAATTCGTAATCCCCCCAAAAGAATCTTTTTCTGTTTGGTTGTGTTTGAGCCCACTTCCACATTTTAGTTAATCCTTCTTCCAAATCTATTTCATGTTTGAAATCTAATAGTTGTTGGGATTTTTCCCATGTTGACCAAGCATGCTTAGCTTCATGTCGCGCTTCCAAGTATTTTTTTGTAAGGGGGGTGCCGGTGACTTTTAATAATATATCGCAAGCTTCATTGATAGTATATTCTTTGATACCACCAAGATTAATAATTTCTCCAATACATTCATCTCTTTGAGATGCATTCCAAAATGGAATTATAGAATCATCTACATAACTAAATGCTCTTTTTTGTTCGCCATCTCCAAATATAGTTGGCTGCATTCCATTGATTATTTGATACATCCAAATTCCTAATACATTTCTATACTTGTCCCATATATTTTGATTCTGACCGTAGAAATTGTGAGGTCTTACAATTGTATAAGGTAAACCATGTTGTTCATAAGCTATTTTCAGATCCATCTCTACACCATACTTAGCAATACCATAAGGATCAATAGGGCATTGCTGTAGATCTTCATGGAATGGTGGTTTATATTTATTACCATATACAGACATTGAACTTGCAAATACAAATCTCTTTACACTGTGTTCAATACTACAAGTAATTAAATTAGTAGAAGATATTAAATTATTCTCGTAATTAAACTTTCTAATAAATGGAGATAGACCTTCTGCTGCATATGCTGCAAAATGATATACTATTTCAGGTTTATGTGTTTTGAATAAATCTTTGACTCTGTCTAGTTCTTTTATATCGAACTTGTATAATTCAACGTCTTCTGGTAAATTTTCAATGTAACCACCAGATAAATCGTCAATCCCTATTACTTTGTAATCTGTATTTTTTACAATCCAATCTGCTAGTCTTGAACCTAACAGTCCAGCTACTCCTGTTACTAAAATAGTTTTATTCATAGTTTATCCCTTTTACTTTATTACCCTTTGGTGAATGAGTATTATCCTGGTTCTTTATCATTCCAAAACCCCATTTATATTTATATAACTCGTGTGCTTCACTTTCGCTTTCTGTAAATCTTTGTCCCTCTTTACCATTTTTAGTAGCGACAGAACCAAAATGATAGAAATTTAATTTTCTAGACCTTAAGGTTTTCATACCTGCTAATTCACATTTCAAAAAGAAGTCCCAATCGCAAACGAATGGTGATGGATATAAATCGTCAAAACCTCCTACCATCATATACTTTTTCTTTGATATTAATAGTGGGAATATTCCTCCATCTCTTGTAAGATGATCTTTTCTAAATTGTGGTTCAGAAGTAATAAAATTGTCTAAATCAAAATCTTCTGGTGTGCCAAAGTCTTCTGTTTCAAAGTTAAAAATACTAGGAGATTTTTCAATTTGATTGGGTGTAAGTATTATATCTTCATGATAATCGCTTTCTAGTATTGCATCCCAATCAGCACATAAAACATTGTCGTCGTTTACTATGAGAACTTTATCGGATGAAGCATTCCAAACTCCTAGATTCAAAGAATATTGCATTCCCATATTTTCAGGGCTTTCTATAAAGCTAACGTCATTTTCATATTTTTTTATTATTTCTGAAGATTCTTCTACATAACCATCTATTATGCAAATAATTTCATTTCTATATTTTTGACCCAATAAAGCAGATTCTAAACATATATCTAAACATTTTGGATTCCTATAACTTGGTATAATTAAACTAATCATTTATTTCCTCCCAATTTGTAAATGGTGAAAGCCATGCAGTTTCGCAGTGAGTACTAAAACCTGGAACTGAGCTTAATGCTGCAACTCCTTTCTCTTTTGATAATTCTGTAAAGAATCCAAAAGAATTAGTTATACTATTACTAGAATATTTTTCTAATAAATGTTTGTCGTGTTTTAATCTAGAAACCCTAGCTGCAAATGACATAACTGTAGAATTTGTAATTTTCCAATGTACATTTTCTGTTTTCACTAATCTTGTAACTTCTCCCTTTTCTTCTATATAGGGATTACCTCCGTTTTCTTTATTTATATATTTGTCAGGGTGATCGTATAAAGTAACATAACTATCATAAGAATTTAATGCTTCAATTAATAACCCTTTAGATTCTTCTTTGTGTAAGAAGTCATCCTCTAATAAATATACAAAATCAGATTCTAAATTCTCTTTTATTGCTAAATTTAATGCATCTCTAAAAGTACCAGAACCATTTCCATTTGAAACTTCAATAAATCTTACTCCTAAATTTCTTAATAATTCTATGTGTTCTACATTTAGATTATCACCAATTACTGTTATATTTTCTTTGCCAAATTTATTTATGCAATTTTGTAAACAAGTTTTTTTACTAGCATTTGAAATTTTATTTTTATTTATACCAGCTTGTTGATTTGATAATCTGTAATATACTTTTATATTTTGAGGTTTAGATTTTAATCTAGTAACGCCTAGTCCACAACTACCATAAAAGCCAAAGTGATCATAATCTTTTATTGGAAAAGTTTCTTCGAAAGCTTCTCTCTCTGCCATTTCTTGATGATTCAAATTTTCTTTTATGCTTATATATTTCTGAGCTTCTTTACTAGAGTATGGAGAAAAGCTCCATTCATGATATAAGTGTAAAGCTTCTGGATACTTTTCATATAAAAGTTTTGCTACTGGAAAGCAGAAATCTGATTCATGGCTTGCATCTGTAAATATGATATCGAACTTTTCATTTAGTTTTGGAATTAAATCTAGTGCATCTACATCGCCGTATTCTTTTATGATACCGCTTTTTATATACTTAACAAAAGAAGGTATTAGGTTTGGATCATTTGCATTGGAAAATTTATCGCAAGTGTGTAATGTACCAGAACCATTAGTTTCTAGAGCTTTTGCAATTACAACAGAAGAGCATCCAGCTGCATGACCTATTTCCAATACAGATTTAGGCTTCATCCTTCTAATATATAGATATATAATTTTACCTTCATTGTAATCTACTGGACCTGCTCCAGCTATATGACCATTACCATTTGAAGATTTAGTAATAATTTCTTCCATGAAACCGTTATCCCAGAAATTGTCAAACTCTTTTTCTAATTCTGAATAGTCAGCAAATTCCAATTTCAATTGGTTTACAATTACTTCGTCATTTTTATATTTTTCTTTCAAATCTTTTAATAGTATCATAAGTATTTTATCCCTTTAACTGTATTAGATTTCATACCTTGTCTAACTGGTATGTATGTTATATCTACGTATCTTGGTAAAACGTCATACATAGAACTGCTATATCCTAAATTTATTTTTGCTTTAGATCTTATATATAATTGAACTCTAATAGAAACTTCTATATCCTTTAGATTTAATCCAACTTTTATAAAGTCATAAGGCGTTTTATCTCCATAATAAACAAATTCATATTTTGAATGTTCTTTTAGAATACTTTGTAAAGCTTCCTCCGATTCCCCTTTGTAATTGTCCGAGCCTATATCTGTATTACTTAGAATTAAACCGCAAAATTCTTTTTCTCCAAAATACTTCTTTATCAATGAATCACCTTGTTCTATTTCATCTTCTGTCCAATAGAATTCTGGCTGGTTATCTTCTAATTCATTTTCTGAGAATTTCCAAAACTTCAGAACTTGGTTTATCAATGGTTCATTTATATCGTCTTCATTGTATATCCTATAATGATCATGGAATACTTCATTTTCAACTTTATCAATGAATCCATCAACATAAGGGTTATTCTTATATACCCTTTCAACATTTTTTTCTGGGTTTGGCCAGTGATTCCAAAGTTCTATATCTTTCGTATAAAACTCTTTTATTAGTTTTTCACTTGGTAAATAAACTTTACAATTAGGATATTTTTCTTTTAGCAATCTAGGCATTGCAGATAAGATTCCCCAATCTCCAAAACCATTAGACATTCTAAACAAAAGAAAATCTCCCTTTTCTAAATATTCCTTTGGTATATATCTAGGATCTTTACTTGAAAAGCCGAGGTTTGTTACCTCTCCAGCCCAGCTAAAACCTTTTTCATTTAATCTAAAAAATACTGGCATTACAATTTACTTATTATTCTTATTACATCATTTACATCTGCAACCGTCATTGCTTCGTGAAACGGTATACTTAAAGTATGTTTAGCTAATTCCTCTGACTCAGGGCATTTTATATTAGAACCGTAAACTTCATGGTTATGTAGACATGAATAATGAATACCAGTTACTAAACCTTTCTTTTTCAATTTAGCCATTGCTTTAATATTATCTTCTACTTCAATTCTGTATAAATGATTACTTGTGTTATTTAACTTAAACCAAAAATTATATATGTCTCTAATTTCTTTAAGAGTTTTTAATTTATTTTCATATTTTTTGAAATTTTCATTTGCAACAAAAGCTTGAACAGAATTCAAATACATTTTATATCCTGGAAAATTTATTTTTCTTTCCCAATTGTTTTTTGCAAAAGACATTCCATTTAATGTTGCTTCTCTAAACCAATCAATCTTTTCTTTATCGTTGCTTACTATCATACCACCATCTATACTTCCAACTGGTTTTGTTGGATAAAATGAAAACATCATTAAATCTTCATCATTAGCTTCTTTCTTAAATTGGTCTTTTTCTAATTTTTGAGCTGAATCTATTATTTTATAATCTTCAAAATTATGCAATACATAAGAATCTCCAACCCATTCTACGTTGTCTGTAAATTTAACTTTATTACCAGAAGTTATAATAGCATTAGCAACAACTGGTGGAATCATAGAAGGTATTTCTATTTCTGTATTCTTATTTAATAATGCTAAGAATATTGCATTTGTTGCACTGCTAACACCACATGCATATTTTGCACCAACAAAATCTGCTATCTTCTGTTCAAATTCATTTACTAAATTGTCGTGTAGTATATGATTAAACTTTCCAGTGTCTATAGTGTAATTTTCTATATTAAATAGATTTATCATTTAGTATCCTTTTTAATTTGTCAATATTCATACTGCTATCTGTAGCAATATCCAAATTAGTAATATCTTTTCTAGATATTTTACCAATATTCTTTTCAATCTTTTTTACATGATTGTAGATTGTATCTGATTCCTTACCAAGGTTTACAATACCACTCTGATCAAGTAATTCTAAAGTTAATCTTGCTGCTTCTTTGTATTCTATTAAACTTTTCTTAACATCAACAAAAGCTTTTTTGTGAGGATAAGGATTTTCAACCATTGCTGTTCTTATTATTAACGAGTTATCATAAAGTTTTACAGAGCATTCACCACCAAGTTTTGACCAAGCATATTCATTTATTGGTAACAGAGCAGAGTCTTCGCAATAGTTTCCATCTGTTCCAGGATATACAAAATCTGTAGAAATGTATATAAATTTTACATTAGTTTCCATACATGCTAGAACACAATTTGCAGTACCTATTATATTAGATTTTATACTAACATCGGGTTTTTCTTTATGCAATATCATTGGCCTAGATAGTGCAGCAGTGTGAATAAAATAATCTGGTCTAGTAATTCCTAGGCTTGACTTTATACTTGAAAAGTTTGTCACATCCATCTGTGATCTGCTTAATGCTTTAATATCAAATTTAGTATTTTCTGATATTAAAGACTTTGCAAATTTACTTTCACCACCAGATATTAAGATTTTCTTCATTAGTCAAATTTCAAATTGTCGTTAAATCTTGCTTTAACTTTTTCTTTCTTTTTATCTTCTTCAGTCATTTTAGACCAGAACATCATTCCAACTGTTTTTCTATCCATGCCTTTAGTAATTTCAGGAAAACCGTGCCATGAATAATCGCTACATTTGAATACGTTTAATGTATTAAATCTGTATGGAATTCTAGTATGATTTTCTCCATCATGTAATCTTACATCAAAAGATGGGTCATGGACTTCAGACAAACAAAGTATTGCGCTATATTCTCTTTTCCAATCTTGATGTAAACCGTGAACTTCTGCGTCTATATGCATTCCAAGAAAACCACCTTCACCATTGGAATTAGGTGTTAACATCATTCCTCCTCCATAATGACCTAAGTCCGGGAATGCGTTTGTTGTTAAGCCATTGAAAGCTATGTTAGGATCAAAGTTTGTTGCAATATAATTCAAACATAATCTTGCAGCAGTTGGTAATTTTTCTCTACCAAGCTTTGAACAGTATTGTATTTGATTATCGCCTGCTCCATATTTCACCCAATCCATATCTTCATTAAAACTTTCAGCTGCTGCTCTTGCTAATGCTGCTGAAGGTATAAAATTATCTATAGATAAATGTTGTATTTTACACTTACTCATTTGTTACTCCTTTTATTTTTTTGAATTCTTCAAAGTCGTTTATGTAATCTGATGGATTGTATTTAGTATTTGCTAAAACCAACATTACTGTATCTTCTGTTAAATATACTTGCTCATCCCATATCATCTCTGGTATGTATAACCCTTGTTGAGGCGATTCTAATAGATACTTTCTTTTTCTTACACCATCATGAACTAATACTTCTACTTTTCCATGCAAACAATATAATACTTGTTTAGTTTCAAAATGAGAATGTTTACCTCTGTCATCTTGATTCTTTACACCATATACATAGAAAACTCTTTTGATATCAAATGGTACATCAGTATTACCTTCAATTGGTACAAGATTTCCATCTGGTTCAACCATAGTTCTTGCATTAAAGAACTTAACGTCTTCTATTGTTATTTGTTTTCCGTTTTCCATTTTTCTCCAAATTCTCCAACTGATGCTCTAAACTCATCAGCACCATTATTATATTTTTCAGTCATGAAATACATTAATATAGACCCAGGCTCCAATGCTTTATAACCATGATATATACCAGGTGGGATTTCTAATACTCTTGGGTTTCTGTCTGAAAGGTATTCGAATGTAGCACCTTCTTCATGAGTTGCTAATCCTATTTTGAAAGAACCTTTAATACAAACCCAATAATCAGTTTGTACATTGTGTTTGTGCCATGCAACTATATGATTCGTAGAATTAACAGTTGATATATTTATTTGCCCTGGTCCTAAATTTTCAAAGACATCCAAATATCTTTGAGCTCTATCATCTTCGTGATATGGTATGTTTTGAAATTTGTAATTCATAATACTAATATAATCATTTTTTTCGACATATCCAAATTATATTACTCTAACATTTGGTATATGGGTTATAAATTTTCCACCTCTTTCTCTAAATTCTGTTTCTTTTTCTTCAATCTCGGTTAGGAAATTCCAAGCTCCTAGGAAAACATAATCTACATCTGATGGTATTTTACTTGATGGTTCATAAACGGGAATATGAACACCAGGAGATAAAGTATTTTGCTTTTCTGGTGTTGTATCTGTTATATATGGAATTAGAGAGGGAGTTATTCCACAATAATTAAATACAGTTGTAGACTTAGAAGTTGCTCCATAACTAATAACTTTTTTATTATTCTTTTTACAATTAGATAAAATTTCAATTAAATCATTTTTAGACTGTTCTACTCTTTTAGCAAATCTTTTGAAAGTTTCTATATTATCTAGACCCAGTATTCTTTCATAAGTTAAATTGCTATAATAAGAATCTCCAATTTCATTTCCAATTCTTTTAGCATAAATTCTATTGGATCCTCCGTGAACAGAAAGATTGTCTACTGATACTATTTGCAATCCATTTCTTTTTAAGATATTATCTAATGCTGTAACTGATAATATATGTACATGCTCATCGTATATTTGATCATAAGAATTGTTATTAATCATTTGAGCTAGTGAAGGGTCTTCAAATATAAATACTCCATCTTCTGATAATAAAGATTCTACAGCTTTGAAAGTTTCATCTAAGTCTGGTATATGAGAAATACAATTTGCTGAAAATATAATATCTTGTTTTCCAAATTCTGCATTAATAGTATTAGCTAAATCTTGAGTCCAAAATTCAGGATATGTTGTATATCCCATATCTTGTGTTTCTTTTGCAAAATTAGCACAAGGTTCAACTCCAATTGCATTTTTAGTTGAAAAGTTTTTAATGAATACTCCATCGTTACTTCCAATTTCTAAAACTTTTAATTTTTTACTGATTGTTTTTGAAAAGTCTTTGAAATGCTTCTGCATAGTTTTAGACATTGAACCTCTATATACATAATGCTCATTGAACATTTTTGGAGGATCTACATATTCCATTTGTGTTACTAAACATGTTTCACAATCAAAACCCATTCTTAAATTGTAAAAGAAGTCTTCTCCTGCATAACCATAGCCACCAGGTATAACTTCTAAGAAACTATTTGCAATAGGTTGATTGCCTAAATCTAAAAATTCTTTTTTCATATCTTACTCACTTTTTCCCAATATTCGTTTAAGTTCATTTTTGTTTGTATAGAAGTGCTTTCCAAATCAGTTTTTATATATTTAGATAGCGGTAATATTCTAAAATCTATACTAATTCTTGAAAATTGTGTATCGTTTGTTTTGTTTCCATGCTCTAAGTTTGGACCATCCCACATAATAAACTCTCCAAGCTTAGCTTCCATAGGTTGATAATCCCCTTTACCTTCGATAGTCTCAGCCCAGATAGTATTATTACCAAATGCATCAGTTAATGGTAAAAAGAAATTCTTTTCATAAGTAGAATGATTATAATCTCTATCTCTATGATAAGCTGCTACAGCAAGATTGCCAGGTTGATGAATTCTAAACGTTGGTATCTTTTGATATAATATTTCCTCATCAAATAAATTAGATACAACTTCCTTTATAAATTTTTTGTAAATATTATAGTATTCTGTATTACCTATGTTGTCGTAAAAGTGTTTATGATAAACTGTATCTTGGTCTATTTCTACTCTATCCAATAATTCATATTCTCTTGCTAAATTCCAATCTCTATGTACATTTTGTAAATCTTCGCATTCGAATATTTTTTGAAAACATTCTATAAAATTATATTTTTTTGTATCGTATTTTATTTTATCCATTACCATTCTCCTATATAAGGTGCTTCTTTTCCAAAGTGCGTAGATTCTTTTTGAGCTTGTCCATGAGCATTTCCCCATCTTGTATAATAACACTTTGGTATTTGTAATAATCCATATCCCATATTATAATATACATTTGAAAAACCTATTTCATTTGAAAAGTCATAAGCATTAGTATCTTTCCAGCATAATCTCCCGTGATCTTTATAATATAAATCTAGTATCTCTCTTTTGTATAATCCAATACCTCCATCTATATGATTTCCATTTGAACCAAGAGTTGCAACTGCACCAACGTTTTCTTTGCTGTTATAAAATTTCTTTGTTTCTTTGTACCAATCTTTTACATTATAGATGTAATCGTCTTCAGTAAAGTGCCACCATTGATATTCTTCTCTTAGTTTTTCATATGCATGAGAGTAAGCTCCCATTGAAATTCCTACGTTAGGTCTATTCAAAACTATAAATTTACCATTAAAGGTTTTTTGCCCATCTATACTTTTTAATAAATCTTTAACGTCATCAGTTGCATTTGCATTTTCATTGTTAACTATTATAGTATCATATGGGCATCCACCATTTGTAGTCTTTGCAATTTCTATATTATACTCTAATAGTTTTATTGCATAACCAGTTCCATTAGACCTTCTCCTTTCACCAGACCAATAAACTATTACATTACAAGATTTATTTTTCATAAAGCTTTCTCAATATTGGTAAAGTTTCTTTATAAACATTCATGTCTGATGCATCTATGTTACCTCTTTTGAACAATCTTGGTCTTTTCTTTTGGCATCTGTTTACATTCTCATTTCCTAAGTTTTCTAAAAGTTTTAGAGAACTTAATACAAAGCCTGGAAATATAGCAGTCATTTTAGAATATAAATCTATCATGTCATCTCCTTCAAAAACTGGATAAGTTATCTTTGAAATTATATTTCCATAGTCAAAATCTTTAGACATCTTGTGAAAAGTTAAACCTTGTCTTTTAGCTTTTTCTTTTATCGTATGATATAAAATGTCTTGTCCACCCCATAGAGGTAATAACCCCGTATGAACATTGTAAGCGTTTTCTATGTTTTGCATTTTAACATTATATTGCAAAGATAATTTTATATCGTGATCTACATCTTCAGTTACTATTGGTAATTCCATATCTCCAGCTATAACTGGGTTGACAGATGGTATATGACCAACTAAATCGTAATAGTCTTTTAATACTTTACAAGTCTCACTTGTTAAATGAGCTGAACCATAGATTAGAATTTTCATTAGATAGTCTCGTAAAATTCATTTTGCTTTTCTTGTCTTCCAATTTTCTTTGGATGATATAATGCAAATTTTTCATCTGCTGGTAAATTAGCAAATTTAGTATAACCTTTTAATTGTTCATGTACAGGTTTAATCCAATATATTTCTTCTTTGTTTCTGTATATTCTCATTTGCCAGTCAGGAAAGTTTACCCAATTATTTTCATCTAATCTCCAGCCCCATTTCTGAATATGAGCATCAGTAATACCTTCAACGGTATTTACTCTAGGTACCCAAAAAGCTTCAGTATCTTGGTTAGCTTCTAGTATGAAAGGTAAAGCTTCAATTAAATATGGGTTTGGTATTTCATCTGCGTCTATTTGAAATATCCAATCGCCAGAACAAGCTTTATTTAGATGATTTTTATATTCTGCAAAGTTCTTGTTTAATGAATGCTGTATCAAGCTGTATTCAGTTGCTTGTCTATTTTCAAATCTTTCGCATACATCCCAAACTTTATCTGTAACATTGTCTTTGTCCATTTGAACTACTACTTGATCTTCAGGTCTTTTATTTTCGAATATAAAAGTTAATAGCTTTTCTATTTCTTTATGCTCATTGCATACTGTAATTGCGTATGTTATTCTCATTTTAGTATCTCCGGGTTTTGTTTGATTGTCTGTTTTGTAATCAAGTCCTTCAATTTAGTAGTTGACCAGTCGTGAGATCTAGTTGTGTATATTACCTTTGGTGGAAGATCATCACCAGTAAAAGGTTTTCCTATGTAATCTTCTCCCAATATTCTAATTTGAGGTTTCCAAAACTTTATTAATTCGTATAATTCCTCTTCCGTTTGGTATGTATATACCTCATCTATATATTTTATAGCCATTAGCGTTTCATATCTATCATACAAAGGTATTATCGGTTTGTATTTACTTTTCCTGTGCAATGATGGATCTCTTTGTAAAAATACAAGAAATCTGTCGCAATGTTCTTTTGCTGCTTTGAAAGTTTTTATGTAACCTGGATGTAATATATCAAAGTTACCTGCTGTGAATCCTGTTATCATAATAATAGTGTATCTTTTTTATCAAAATTATAATCAACTACAAAAGCAGTTGACAGTTTATTAGCAAAGTAAGTTCTATAAGCATCATTATATTCACTTTTAACATCTTTTAAGTAAGCGCTATAAAAACGATTTGAAGATTGGTCCATTGCCAACTTCGGAATTTCTAAGCCTCTTGTCTCGTACTTTGGTATAACTCTTATTCCAACCATTTCAGCTAATTTGTTAAACTTTTTAGAACTAAATCTAGATAAAGAAAGTGCATGTATTTTACCCTTATAACCCGGGTTAAGTATTACTATCATCTTGTTTTCTGATTGACCTTTCTTATTTGTGTATCTACAAGATACTACCATTCCTTTCTGCAATCCAGCTTTAGATATTTGATATTTCCTACCCTGTTTAGTACGATGCTCACTCAGATAATTCATCTAAATCTACTCCGTTCAATTTTTTACTAGCTTCTAAAAATCTATCAAATCTTTCAGCTTTATCCATATCTATTTTAGAAACAAATTCTCCAACTTTTTCTTTATCCTCTAATTCAGTAATTGGTGCATAACACCATTTCCAATCTTCTTTAGATTCTCCATCTGGAAATACTATTCCATCTTTCAGTTGAATAGTCGTTGGATACCAATATGACTCTCCATCATCAAATCTTAAATCTTTCATTAATTGAGGCATATTCTTTTCATAATTTTCAATTTGAAAATCAGGATTCTTTTTATAATTAAGTGGAAATTCGTTTGTAAAGAACCCGCTACCAATACAAAATTTTGATTCACGGTCTTTATCGTCGTATTCTATTAGTACTTCTTTTCTATTTGTGATTGGGCTTATCTTCCAATCGTCAGTATTTACTCTATGCATTTTGTTTCTCCAATTTTGGTAAATTAAATTCTACTCTCTCTGCTTTTGTTGGTATAGATCCCATCATCGTTTTGAATTTTTCTTTCATTAAATCTAATGTAAAATTATCTTTTATATATTGAGTTTGTTTTCTAGTAGTTTCTAAATATTTTTTATAATTTTTGTATACATCCTTAAATACAGCAGTTGCATAATTTACATCAACGTAAAACCAACCCGATTCTTTTAATATCATTTTTTCTTGTGCAGCTGAAGGGTGTACCTGTTGTACTTTACCTTTCAATAATACTCCATATTGCGATAGGAAATCTACTTGACCAGACCAACCAGGTGCTATAGTAGGTTTACCAGTAATACTAAATTCTTGTAATGGTCTTCCATATCCTTCACCGTGAGTAAATGATACCATAGCTTTTACTTTTGGGTGATTGTATAAACCATTCAATTCTTCTGGCTTCATATCTCCATGTAATAAATAAACACTTACATCTAAATTCTTTACACTTCCCATTACTGTTCTGAATTTATGCAACATTTGTTGTTTGTCCTGTATAGAGTATGTAGCACCAGAAGTTTTTACAATTAATGCTGGTTTTTTCTTTTTACCATTAAATGTATCACAGAAAACTTTTATTACTCCTCCAACATCTTTTCTATCATGACCAAAATCCCCTTGCAACCAATGACCAACGTTTAAGAAACAAAATTCTTCTTTTACTTCTTTCATAGATTCTATTACTGTTACTGGTATATCTTTGGTCTTTTTGAATATATTCATGTCCGACCCTTCGAATAAAACTTCGCATGGAACTTCAAGTTTTAATTCTCCAGTCTTTGTATTGGTTCTCTTATCATGCTTATCATATTTAGATTGTACAAATACATTTTTAGCATGCTCAGATGGAACTATGATTTTATCCATTCTGTTACAACCTTCTAGCCATGATGGATCAACAAGTGTAGTTTCCATTCCAGCAGTTATACCTATATTATATTCTCCTACTGCTTGAAATTCATTAGGAACAGTAACTTGTATCCAAACGTCAGGTTTTTGTGATAACTTTCCGTCCCAAATAATTCTAGATCTTATATCTTCATCTTCTTCTGTCAATGCGTTCTGTGGGCATACTCCCCATCTTTGATCTAATATTCTAACATTGAATTTGTCCATAGAAATTAAACTTCTAATTAAATCTCTAGCATGATCTCCATAACCAGATCTACTTGTTGATGGGCAACTAATAACTAAATTTTGTTTCATAATATAACTCCTGCTGGATATACTTCCTTTGGTTTAACTTCTACTTTTTCTAATGTATAACTTGCTCTTGGTTGAAAGTTTTCAAGACAAGCTTCTGTTGCTTTAATGAATGCATTAGCCATACCAACATGGTTAAAGCCATTTTCAATAGCCCAATTCCTTCCAACTAATCCTCTTCTTTTTCTTTCTTCTGGTCCTAAATCATACCAAACTTTCATTTGATTTGTTATTTGACTTATGCTACTTTTAGAATCGTATATATATGGTGTTGCTGGTGAACCTTGCAAATTCAATTGAGGCCATAAAGGTAAAGTCCATTCTCCATGTTCTGTAGATATCTCTCCTGTAGAATTACTAGGCATATCAGCTGATAAATGCTTAACGCTGAATTCTTCTCCATTTACTTTGAATCCCATTTGATCTTGTAAACCACCAATGACAGATGCTATAGTTGGAGTACCAGCCATCAGAGATTCCATATGAGATAAACCAAAACCTTCTGCTGAAGAAGGATTGCATGTAACATCTACTAGATTATATAAATAATTTAAGAATTTCTCGTCCATTTTTTGAGTACTAAACCTAACATCGTATTTAGGTGATAGTGCTCTCATAACAGCTGGTAGATCTGTACCATTAGGGTCTACTGCATCTGTATGCATTAGCAATAAGCATTTATCTGCTTGTTCCTTTGTCAATTGATCACAAAATTTACTATAACCAAGTATTAAATCAGATGGCGATTTTCTTCTAATATTTCTTGAATTAAAGAATAATATAAAATCTTTTTCTTTACCACCTAATACTTCAGATTGAAATTTCTTAAATTCTTCTGTAGATTTATCTATAGGCTTAAAAATATTTTCATCTATACCATGTTGTACGTAGAATAAATCTTTACCTTCTACTCTAGGTTTTCTTTGGCAAACGTGTCTGTTTATATTATATGTTTGTTTTGAAATTGCCATTAGCAAATCGCAAGATTCGTATGCATTTTCATTCCAATGAGGGAAAGGTAAATCGTCCCAAATATTAAGATAAGTAATAGGAGTAGTTTGTCTAATTTCATGTTCCATTTGATAAAGCCAGTCCCAAAATCTAGGATCAGTAAAGTGACATATAACATCAGGTTTATGATCTTTTATCACTGCTCTTAACAATTGCTGATTACCATATCCTGCAGTTGGTATTACTTTAACTGATGCATCTCCTACACCAGTTGATTTTTGAAATTCTTCTGAAAGATCTACTATACCCTTGCCTTCATCTGGATGATTTAGAGCTCCTCCTATTTGAACCCAATCGTATTTGTGTAATGTTCCTCTAATAATCTCCTTAGACATAGTCCCTACACCAGACTTTAACCTTAGATCATCAGATAATAATAAAATCTTTTTCTTGTAAGACTTTTTCTTTGCTTTCTTCAATGATGGAAGTTTCATATAACCTATCTCCTTTTGTTTATTTGACGTCTAAACTTCACATCAGTTATATATAATTCCAATGCTATATTAACAAGCTTTTGGAATGTTATATCTTCATCAATTGCAAGCTTCTTGAATTCTTTACGATTATTATCGTTAACGTTAACCGATGTTAGTTTGTTTTCTTTGTATTTCATAACCATTTCCTTCGTATATAAATATATAGATATATATCGAAAGTTAGGTAATTATCACTATTTTTTTACCTAATTTTTTTGCATGCTTTATTGTATCCATTGTTCCATTTGCATTAACGCCCTCTGGAATAAAAGCAATTATATAATCTACGTATCTAGCAAGAAGTTTATTCCTATGAAAAAAGTTTTTTGGTGCATATTGTTTGTTATAATAATTCTCATTCAATGCAGAATATAAATTTTGTACTGTATGAGCTGGGTTAAATTCTTTATATGATAATTGGAAATCTAATGCATATTTCTTTGCATATAAATCTGCTCCATATTTACACCCACCAGATACTATTTCTACTTCTTCACCAAATCTTTTTTTCAATTGAAATATAGTATCTTTAACCTTTCTCTTATTAGAGTATTCTCTACTTCCTACTATACCTATTTTTCTTTTCATTTTAATAATATAATAAATTTTTACGACATATCCAAATTTTAATGACTTCTTTTACCGTCAAATACGCATACAAATGTTAAATCTTCAGTTTCACTTTCATTCCAAACTTTATGAAAATATCCATCTGGTATTAGTACAACGTCTCCAGGATTAACAAAAAATGCTCCTCCTTGTATATAATCAGGATTGACCTCCATTCTACCATGACCAGAAGTAAACATATATACTTCTTCCTGCCCAGGATGTTTGTGACCATTTGTTTCTTGGCCTGGGTGTAATATGGTTTTAGATACAACTAGATTTTTTAATTTTGTATTATCTATTAAAGTATAGGTTTCATTCTTTTTTAGTATTTTACTGTCTTGTACTGATAATCTTATTTTCATAATTTAACTATTAAAGTTCCATCGTTGTATGGAGGGCACTCACCTTTTAATTTATAGTCTGATAAAACTAATTGAACTAAATCTTTCATTCTATTACTATAACCTGTTACTATTTCTATTTCATTTGCATATAAATTTTCACTAACAAATTTGTCAACTTCGCTAAAAACTTCTTTATGGAATACGCCATGTAAATCTAATTTAGGTCTATTATTTATCTTTTGTTTCTTCAAGACTTTTTAACTCTTTTACCAAATTATTTATAACCTCAATCTTTCCATCAGCATCAGCTACAGCTGCTACTAATTTATTGGCTTCTTCTACTACATCTGGGTGCTCACCTATAGCTGCTCCGTTAGATAAGTAAATATTCAAATTCATTTGAGCTTTTGATCTTTCTGCAATTGCAATATTCATCAATGTTTCAATCATCTTAATAGTCATAATTAACTCCTTATTCTATTTTCTTTAGGGCATAAATCATAGTTTGTTTTGAATGGGCAATATTTGCAGTTGTGCCCTTTAACGCCTGCTATTGCCTCGTATTTTCTATTTATATTATAACTTCCATCTTCATTAAAAACTGAAGATATAAATTCATTTGCTACTTTTGCAGTTTTTGTCATAGTAGGTTTACCAGAAGCTGGAGAGAACCTTTGTATTCTGCTTTGAGGGAAGTCGCAATTTTCATATACATTTCTTTTTACAATGAAAAATTCTATATCTATATCATCTTCTGATATATCATATTGCTTTGCAAAATATTTTTTGTATAATCTTAATTGAAAAGAGCCTTCTTTTTTCTTTTTCTTATCCCAAGTTTTGTATGAAGTTTTAATATCGTATATTTTTATCTTATCATGCTCCTTCATTACGATATCTAAAAACCCACCAATCAATATATTAGAATTTACATCAGATTCAATAAGTATTGGAATTTCTATTCCTAACAATTCTGTATTCTTTTTTGAAAAGTGTTGTCCCCTTTTCTTTACAAATTCTTCTAGAATATTAACTCCTTGTTTGTATATATCTTCAAGATCAAACTTGTTTGTGAAATGCTCCCCTTTGTTTCTTTTTAATGCAGACTTATAAGCTATAGACATATTCTCTTTAAGAAGTTTTGGTAAATCTAAAGATTCAGCGGCTTTAGCAGTTTGACTATACATAACATTTAAGAAATGCTGTATAGTTTCATGCATTGCTGTACCAAACGTAAAGAATATAGATTGTTGATATTCTTTATTACCATCTATATACATAGTCTTCCATTTATGAGGGCATTGAGTATAAGTTTTGATTTGAGAATTTGAAATCATTTTCTTACCTCTACGCTTTGCCTCTCTTGACATTGCAAGTGGATCTTTTATATTTACTTTATCAAAGTTCATAATCTTTTGAAATAACTTCTAGGTACTTATCTATATACTCTTTTACTTTTAATAAATCTTTATAGCCATTCTTAGTTTTCCATCTGCAAATATATTTTACTATATTTCCTTCAAAGAAATCTAAGTTTTGATCAGCAATAAAATCCCAAACTTCTATATCACCTTTATTATAGTGGTCTGGATGATGGTGCTGTATTTCCTTTTGCTTTGACATTAAAGTACTTTTTTACCATCTTTGTTTGGAATAAACTCATCATTGATATGTCCACAATCCGTACACTTGAAGACTTGCAAAGGAATCATAGATTCTTTACCATTAGGAGATAATACTGCTGAAAGCTTTTTGAATAGAAAAACTTGTGAAAAAGTTTGACATCCACATTTACTACATACTACATCTACTAAGTCATCAGGGTTAATATTTACTTGCTGTTGTTGATTCATGTTTATTTGTTTTGCCATAATTACATTCCCATCATTCCAGCCATTGGATTAGCTGTTTCTTTTTTGTTATCATCTTTAATTTTTGATACTACACATTCTGTAGTTAACATAGTACCAGCTACAGATACAGCTTTTTCTAAAGCTACTCTTGTTACTTTTGCAGGATCAATAATTCCAGATTTTAACATATCTACTACTTCTTCATTCCTTGCATCAAAACCAAAAGTTTTAGCTTCTTCTGAAACCTTATTCCAAATAACATCTGAATTAAGACCAGCATTTTCCATTATAGAATTGAAAGGTGCTGAACAAGCTTTTAGTACAATAGATATACCTTGGTTTTGGATATCATTCTCTCCTTGCAAATTTGTTATTGAAGATCTAGCTCTCATAAGTGCAATTCCACCACCAGGAACAATCCCTTCGTCTATTGCTGCTCTTGTTGCTGCAAGTGCATCTTCAACTCTGTCTTTCTTTTCCTTCATTTCCAATTCTGAGCCAGCTCCTATTTTCATTATTGCTACCCCACCAATTAATTTACCAAGTCTTTCTTGCATACCTTCTCTTTCATAAGATGAGCTTGCATTATCAATCATGCTTTGAATCTCTTCACATCTTTTTTGAATTACTTCTGCTTCTCCTGCACCATCTACTATAGTTGTTTGTTTATTATCCATAGTAACTACTTTTGCAGAACCAAACCAAGCCGGATCAAAGTTTTCTAGTTTCATACCTTTATCAACTGATACTACTGTACCACCCGTTAAACAAGCAATATCTTCTAGCATATCTTTTCTTTTATCACCAAAGCCCGGAGCTTTTGCAGCTGCAACTTGTAGTGTTCCTCTTGCTTTGTTTACAATTAAACCTGCTAATGCTTCACCATCAATATCTTCTGCAATAACTACTAAAGGTTTAGATTGAGCAATGCAATATTCAAGAGTTTTAACTAGGCTTTTTAGAGAAGTTAACTTTCTATCATATAATAAAATCAAAGGTTCTTCCATTTGAACTAGCATTGATTGTTGATTAGTAATAAAGTATGGCGAACAATACCCTTTGTCGAATTGTAACCCTTCAACTACTTCTAATTCATCATCAGCTGTTCTAGATTCTTCAACTGTGATTACACCGTCGTTTCCAACTTTATCCATTGCTGAAGAAATTAAGTTACCAATTGTTGAATCGTTATTTGCTGAAATAGTTCCCACTTGTGTTATCTCTTCATTTGATGTTACTTCTATTGAAATATCATCAATTGCTTCTACAATACCTTTAGCTGCTAATTCCATTCCTCTTTTTAATTCTACTGGATTGGAACCGTTCATAACGTTTCTGTATCCTTCTTTAAGAATTGAATGAGCTAATACAGTTGCGGTTGTTGTTCCATCACCTGCTTCATCATTTACTTGATTTGCTACTTCTTTTACCATTTGTGCACCAGCATTCTGTACTGCGTCTTCTAATTCGATTTCTTTTGCAACTGTTACACCATCTTTTGTTGAGTGATAGAGACCAAATTCTTTTTCAATAACTACGTTTCTACCACTAGGACCTAAAGTAGTTCTTACTGCATCTGCTAATTTGTCCACACCCTTGAACAGTTCAGTTCTGGCATCTGAGCCAAAGTCTAAATTCCTTGCCATTTTATTCTCCTATAATTGTTTCTAAATCTGGTTCTCTGATGATAAGATATTCTTCACCATCTATTTCTGCTTTTCTTGCACTATGCTTTAAGAATATAACAGTGTCTCCCACTTTACATTGCATGTGCCCTCTTGACCCTGATATCAACATTTGACCAGGACCAACTGCTACTACCTCACCGGTAATAACCGCTTCTTGTGATGTATCAGGCATAATTACTCCACCGGATGTAACATCATCGTCTGTTGTTTTTTTGATTACGACTTTGTCGCTAATTGGATATAACATATTAACCTCCATTATTATTGATTTATAACTTTTTATTTACTTATATAAATATAGAGTAGAACTATCAAGTTGCAATAGTTTCATTATATTTTTCAAGTAATTCTACTATATAAGGCATTTGCTTAAACTCTTCAATAGGTACAATACATTGTTTATAAAATAAGATATCATAATCTATTTCAAATTTATCTTTGTTTTTATCTATTAAATGTAAATCATCTTCGTTTATACAAATTGCTTTATGTCTTTGTTTAACTTTTTTATCATCCTCTATTTTAGATTTTACATAAAATAAATAGGGATTATCCATATTAGTTAATTCTGTACCTAATATGTCATTAGCCCAAACAGCAGCTTTTACATGTTGAGGCATAGTTTTAGTATAAGTATTAAATGGTTTACCAAAACCTTTTGCCATACCTATCTTTTGATAAGGTTGAGATTCAACTTCTTTACGTAAATTTAATACCCAGTCTAAAGTTAATTTATTAGTAACAGCTAATTCAGCCATATCATTTAATCTTTTCTTTAAGAATTCTGGTGTTTCTTTACGAATAATATTCATACCTCTGATAACTTTTTTATTGCTACCTTTTACAATACCATAATATCTTTTCTTGACATCACCAAAGTATATTCTTTCCAAATAATACTCAAACTTAAGATCAAGGAACATGTATTCTTGAACTGGGCCTGTATTGTGTTTTTTAACAAAATCATTATATAAAGAATCATTATATTCTTTTTGCATACCTTTCATACCATCTTCATCTTTACCATTAGATTTTATGAATACAGAATCAGTATCTGCGTATAATGGTTTATGGCCTTTATTATTAAAATGGACCAATCCAAATTTCAAAGCTTGTCTTGCAAAGAAAGTAACAGCATCTGCACATTCAAATAAACACATTCTGAATAAAGAGTATCCCATCGCACCATAAGCAGAATTCATAATAATTTTATATGACCATTGTCTTTTATGCATTGCTTCATAATTTTCATCTGAAATCTCACCAGCTTTTAATGCACGGTTTATTTCAACCCTTTGAACAAATACTTTTTTAAGTACTTGAGGTATAATTCCAACTTTATGAGTATGACCATAAAACAAATATCTTCTACCGAACAGATCCTTAGAATATCCAGTGTCTACGTAATCTATATTATCATCTTTCAATTGCTGGACTACATCTTCGATATCCATACCAGCTTTCTCACACTGTTCTTGAGAGCATATAAAAGTTTCAGGCGAAATGTTAAAAGCCATCATAGTTGTTGGATATAGAGAAGTATAATCCATAACTGTTACATTTTCATTTAACCCAGGTTCAGTTGGCTCTATAACAATTGCACCCTGATAATCTCTTCTACGTTTTGAATACCTAGTTGGAAATATAGTTTTATTATGGAATTCTTTGCACATGTAATTATCACATAGCATAGACTTAAAGAAAACTAAATTTAACGTTTGTAAATTTGCAATCTGTTGCATTGAAATGTATAAATCAAATACTTGAACTTTTTCATTTATTTCTTTAAGAATTTCAACATCCCTTACTGCATATTTTAAGAAGCCTTCATAATCATCAATCCAGTTCTTCCAGGTTGAATCTGTTAATTTGCCAAATTCTTCATCTTTCAAAATAACCTTTGCAGCTGTAGCTAATTTCCAGTTTGGTAAATTATATTTCAAATCTTGTAAAGCTTCCATCATATCGATATGGTCTAAACCTTTAATTTGAAATTTCCAATAATCACCACGCTTTTTAATATAATAATCTTTTACAACTGAAATATCTTCAATAGGTATATTCAATCTTTTTGAACGATTTAATATATACGGCATATCATATCCCGACGAATACCAACCTGAAAGAATATCTGGGTTACTTGTTTTAACTAAGTTAATAAAACCTAATAATACTTCTTGTTCGGTTTTACAAAAAACATATGTTACATTTTCTTTATCTACGAATTTCGGTTCATCGAAGTTTTTAGTTTTTTCTGGATGCCATGAAAATACAAAATACTTATCTGCTTCACTTGAATAAGCCACAATTGAAGTGATTGGCATATTAGGTGTATCAGGTCTGTTTTGAGATGAATCCTCTGGATCATACCAAGTTTCAATATCCAAATACATAAAGTGACGCTTTGATGACCATTCCAAATTATTGTCTAACATGAATTTGAATTCTGGAGAAAGATCAGCTTGATATGTACGTTTAACGTTTTTCTTAACAAGTTTATTTTTATTCTTAATAGAAGTGTAATAAACTCTTAAAAGATCTTTACCATCAACTGATTTGAAGATTTCATCCCCGGGAGCTTTTAATCCTGGAAATTCATCTATATCAGAAATATGTTCTGCATCATAGTAAAAATAATCTTTACACTTTTCTTTAAGCTTAACATTTTTACCATCTTTATCGTACCCAGAAAGGTACATATCCCAATCGCCTTTATTAAATTGAGATGTTATTTTTGAAACCTTTATATCTTTCAGCATAGTTTATCTTTTTTATTATATACTAATATAAGAAATTTTTTCGACTTATCCAAATTTTTGAGCAACTATTTTGTACCAGATGAACCAAATTTACCTTCACCTCTTGAAGATACTTCAGAATATAAATCTTCTTCTGATACCTCTTCAACAATTGGGTCACCTAATGGTAATAAAACGAACTGTACTATTTTGTCACCAGGTTCTAATGTTATATCTTTTGTTCCAACATTAGTTAAATTTATATGTACTTCACCTTGATATCCATGGTCTACTACGCATGCACCAACATGCAAAGACTTTTTAACTGCTATACCAGACTTATTAAAAGCTATTAATGCATAACCTTCTGGGCAATTAACTTTGATACCTGATGGTATTACGCATGAGTGACCTGGGCTAAGGCACTTTGGTTGTTCAGTGTTAGGTATAAAAAAGTCTATACCTGCATCAGTTGAGTTTGCTCTAGTTGGAGATTTAACATCTCTAATTTTTGTAAACTTCATTTTCTTCTCCTATTTATTATTCTGTTTTAGTATTTCTTTCTCACCAGCAAAACAATGTAGTGAGACTATTTTCATATCATAAATACCAAGCTTAACATCAGCCCAGTCTTTATTTCTTTTTTGCAATTCATCTAATATGAATCTTGCTTTTCTCATTGCCATGTATATATCATCTCTGAAGTGTCTAACATAATCGCATGAACGAATAAAGTAAAACATATGTAACCATTCATCTCTTCTGATAAAATGATAACCTATTGTACATGGAACTCTTTCTTTGTGATGAGCACCAGTATCTTCTGGGTACCAGATTGGTAAGAAAGCTTGACGTGTAAAAGGTTCTCTTTCTAACAAATCTATAACGTCTCCCATATTTCCATAGTTATACCTAACACCAGTTCTATATGGAGGCCAAAGTCTTTCTGGATATGTATGAGAAAACTTTTCTTCTGCTTTGAATTGCTTGTTACCTCTTTGTGCAAATGGCCACCATTCATTGCTTGGTGGTGGATTCAATGGTTTACCTCCAACTCTTTCTTGAAAGTGATCATCAGCCCAAGGTAAATTGGGTTTTATTTCATTAACCATTTCTTCAATAGTTTGAGGCATTGCTGTAGAGAAATTATGATTAAATAATTCCCACATTGCATGATCAGTATCTACTGATTGCCATTTACCACTGAATACTTCTTTACCTAAAGAATATAATTTTTCTTTAGTCTTTTTAATTGCGTGTGATGGATATTGTGAAAAACTCATAGTACTGCCTTCTTAAATAATGCTACTGATAATTTGTCAAATTTATTTTCAAACTCTATAACGTTTCCTAAGTATTTATCTATAGTTTCCATTATATGATAATACATTCTATCTTCTATTTCATAATCAGCATCATCCCAATGGTCTCCTCTATTTCTACCGTTTGGATTATCGCCTTTCATATAAATAATTTTATTATCAGAGTTTATAATACCATTATTTATCATTTCCATTAAAAGCTTATGAGATTCTCTTTTATCCATACGACCTTCAATAACTCCCCAAGCTAAAGGTGTAATAATACTTCTGTCTGTAACTATATTTTCTATATAACCATTGTTATCTAAATCATGCAACATTAATCTGCCCATGCCAAAAGCATTTGCAGCTAATTTATCTTTACCTAAATCTAGGATATCATACCATTTTGCAAATGGAAATTTATAAACCTTTATACCAGACTCTTTTAATAAGTGTGTTTTGCCCGTATTCCTAGGGCCTTCTATCATTGTAATCATATAACTAATATAATAAATTTTTTCGACTTATCGAAATTATTCGCCATATAAATTGAATTTTTTTGGTGGTGGAGGTGCTATTTCTATTTCGCTTACTGCATATACTTTACCATCCAATGCTGCTAGGTGGAAATCTCTTTGCCCATCTCTTTGAAAGATATATTCCAATCCTTCAGTTAAAGATGGTAACACCATTTTAGTATCACCATTAACAGGAGACCATCTATCTCCTGGTGGTACTCTTTGTAAGACTAAATCTTTTTGTTCTTTTATTTCAGCCATTCTATAACCTCTTTTGGTGTTGGTATTCTTGTTTGTAAATCACATCTTAAACAATGCCAACGTATTTCATTTTTATCATTCATTTTCAATGCTTGCTTTTCATGACGGCAAGACTTTTGGAATTCTTCTATCTCTTTCTTCACTTTTCGCAGTTTGTTGTTTAGGTTGTTTATATTCTCCATGGCTTTTCTCCTTATTGGAACCAATAACCATTTCTTTATAATATAAATCTACTATCCAATCTTTATGTAATTTCACAACTACCTCCTGCACATGCTAATTCACCAGATAGATCTGTATTATCTTCTATTTCTATAACTTTTGATAAATCAACAGATGTTAATGTTGTCATCATTTCTTCATATTTGTCTTTTGTAATATCTTCAAATGGAGCTTGTGTATAAGTACCTCCATCGTAAGGTAATACTGATAAACCGTTATAGTGTTTTCTATTTTCCCACATCCATTGACCAGCTAATTCCCAATCTTCTTGTTTTAACGAGATTGTTGCTGAAACGTTGTGAGTATTAGAACCCTTTCTGTGACCCGACTTAACCCATTCAGTTGCTATTTTCTTAACTCTTTCTAATAAAGCAAATGGTGACTCAGTTCTTAGTATTGCACCCTTTGGTGCTTTTTGCGGTATTTGAATAACAGCAGTATCATGCGGTCTAAAATACTCATCCTCTACTAATTCAGGGTGATTTTGCAATAAGTAATTATATATTGTTTCATTCTTACCAACTCTTATTCTTCTAATGTAATAATCATTGTGCCATGCATGAATACCAGAAGATGTACCTAAAGCTAAAGAAGTTGTTCCTGCTGGTTTAACTGTTGTTGTTCTTGCAGCTTTGTTTATATCTAATAATTTTGCTACTCTTGCATTTTCTTTTTTAACAACCTTTGCAGCTTCTACTGTATCATAGCCTAAAACAGTTCCAGATCCTATACCAGTCATTGAAACTCCTATCAAAGCTTCCTTCTCTGTAGTTTCTCTCCATATATCTCTAAGATAGTGAAATTGTGTATAACCAGCTTGAAGTGTACCAATGAATGCTGCTGCTTTTACTCTTTCATTCAAATCTTCTTGAGAATCAATATCACTAGCATTTACTTCGCATAAATTACAAAATTGAAAAGGTCTTAATGCAATTTCACAACAAGGATTGGTTCCCCAATCTTTATCGTTATTGAAATAAATACCAGGTTCTCCAGCCCCAGATTTTTCAACTCTTTCCCATAAATCTAAAAAGAACTTTTTAGTAATTTTATGTCTCATTAAAACAGCTGAATTGTTTGCTCTACCTCTTTGAGGGTTTAGCTCCCACCAATTACCGGCTTTACAAGAAATCATTGCATCGTCGTCTGCATTGAATAAACTAATTAAAGCAGCTCTACGAATACCCCCAGCTAATACAGCATCAGCTATATGACAAACCATATCATGTGCTTCTAAAGTTGTAAGTTTTTCACCAGTGTCTTTAGATTCTAAAATACCAGTTAATTTTAATATGCATTCTTTTAGAGGTTGAGGTCCTGGAGCTTTACCACCTGAAGTAATTAATCTTGCTCCCTTTGGTCTAATATCTGAAAAGTCGAATTCTATTCTTGATCCTCCTCCATTCATATACGATTTCATCAACACCTTTATTGCATCAGCCCAACCTTCAATAGAATCTCCAATTAAAAATCTTCTCTTTCTTTTTGGATAAGGCTTATTTATCACAGGCAACTTTTCTACGTGATGCTTTTGAACAGAATATCCAACACCAGTACCCCCCAACAACAAAAACATAGTTTCAGAAAAAGAATCAATTGAATCGATAGGTAAATAAGCACAATTGTAAATTCTGTTAGGAGATATTTCAATAGGTTTACCACCAAATTGTAATGATCTCATAGATGGAAGTACTTTCTTATCATAAACAAATTTATAAGCTTCTTCAATTTCAGCTTTTAACTTTGGGTAGGTTTTTTGGTGCATTTCCTTATTTCTTGTTACCAACTCTTCCCAAGTTTCTCTTCTATTTTTTTCTGGTAAGTACTTTGCGTACTTCATATAAACTGTTATCTCTGATAATATTTGATTTGATACTTCCATTTTTCTTTCCTTTATTCGTTTTCGTTTATAGATAAAAATGACCGGCAGGGTTATTGCCAGTCTCCATAATAAATATGCATATATATTTATATAACCGTTACTTTGTATTTAATTCTTCAAACTTTTTACCTAACATTTTTCTTAAATATTCTGAATTATTATTTATATCTTCTTGAGCCGATTGTCCTTGAACAGTACCTCCATCATAGATATCTATTTGCCCATTAGAAGCATTCATCTTTGATGGTAAAGTTATACCATCTGGGCCAAATCTATTTTTAATAACATGCCATCTACCAGTTCCAGCCGCTTTATCTTCTATCTTTCTTGACAATGAAACTACAAAATCAGCAGTCATTATCTTAGAATAAGATTCTGCAATTTTATCAGCTTGAATTACGTCTTCTTGTAATGCGCTTCTATTTGCTTGAGATGCCGTCCAAACTGGTATTTCATATTCACCAGCTAATCCTCTTAAATCTTCATAGATATTACCAAGCTCATGTCTAACTTCTCTTCCATTTCCTCTTAATAGATCTGCATAATCTACTATAACTAAATCAGGCTTTTTCCCTTGAATTATACATTTCTCTATATGAGAACCAAGAGATAATACTGTTGCACCTTTTGTTGGGTAATATTTTATTACCAATTCTCCAGGTATAGTTTTTAACCTCTTCTTAACGTCATCTAGATTATACTTCAAATCTTGAGCTGCAATTCCTGTGAAGATTGAATCGTATCTCAAACCAACATATGCTTGATTTAATTCTAATGTATAATGCAAAACAGTCTTTCCAGCTTTAACTGCGTTTGCACCAACATTTGCTAATGCCCAAGATTTTCCAATACCGGCGGGTGCTACCATTACTCCTAATTCTCCAGAGCCCAAACCTCCATCTGCTAAATCGTCAATTACTTCCCATCCTGTTGTAATTGTGTTACGAACACTTTCCTTATATCTATCATCAACTTCGATATTATATTCGTGACCGATATTCCTATCTCCCCCAGCTTTCATTGCTTCATCAATCTTAACCTTAATTGCTTCAAATTCTCCACTTTCTAATAGGTTAACAGATTCAACGATAGCACCCTTTAATTTTTGATTTTTACAAAACTTTATTGATTCTTCTTTAATAAATTCTAGATCAGTAGATTCAACATTTCTCATTGCATCTTTTAATGAAGATACAACAGATGTTTCTAATACATCATCTTTTAATTCTTTAATTTTTACTTTCATTACCTCCATTGTTGGTGGAGCCTTAAATTCTATAACATGCGATTTTATACATTTAACAATAAAAGATGTTGCTTCTGATTCAAAATATTTATAATCTAATATATCTGAAATCTGTTGCAAAAAGTTTTTATCAGTTAATAGTGCAGCTATTAATTTAACTTGAAAGTTATATCCGAAATCTGAAAGTTTGTTTATCATTCTTTAGCCTTTGTGTCTAGTGATAAGAAAACATCTCTTATCCAAAATTCTATGTTTTTTACTATAAGCATTCTATCTTCTAAAAGCATTTTCATAAAATCATATTTTACGAATGAAGGAATATCTGCTTTTAATATATTTTGCAATTTTTCTTTTGCTGAACCTGATATTTCAGTTTCATGTAATTGCATTAGTTGATAGTTTAGATAGAGCTTATCTTCGTTATCTTTAATTAAATTCAATTGTCTTGATGGAATTGAATTTGTTTTTGCATATTCTATAATATCTTCTAGAGTTAATACGTCTGGACCGAATAGAATAGGTAAATGCTTTATAAGAGACTTATGACCTAAACCTCTAATGCCAGGAACATTATCGCCTTTGTCACCAAGCAAGCATTTGTATAATATATAATTTTCTGGTATTAAACCAAATTCATCTTTTACATCATGTGCAAAATAGTATTTCTTTTTTGTTGGAGACCAAACTGTAATTCTGTCATCTACTAATTGTAGAAAGTCTTTGTCTGAAGACATTATAAAACAATTGCTATCTGGTAATAGTTGCTTGCACATATAAGCTATTGAATCATCAGCTTCTATCTTATCTATTGTTGCCAATGTTACTGGACAGTTTGAAAGATACCCAATTAGTCTTTGCATTTGATATTTCATTGCAAGTTTATTGTCTTCTGCAGAATGGTCTTGATGAGCAGCTCTTAAAAGCTTTCTGTTTACTTTACGATTCTGTTTATAATCTGGATGTAGTTTACGTCTACGTTGTGAACCACCAGCACCATCAAAACAAATTATAACTCTTGTTGGTTTAATATTTTTAATAGCATAACCTATTGACAATAGGAAACCTTTAATACCACCTATATGAATACCATCTTCATTAGTTGAAGGATTCATAACGAAAGCTCTGATAAATGTATTTAAGCCATCTATTAATAGAACTCTATCATTTAGCTTCAAAGGTTCAGAGTCCTCTTTTAGATTGCTTAGTATATCGCTATAATACTTTTTCATTTAGTTTGGTCTTTTTTATTATAATACTAATATAAGAAATTTTTTCGACTTATCCAAAGAAAAGGACAAGTATTTTGAAAAAGTTATTAACAATAGAAGATGGTGATCATTAAGCTAACATTCTAGCTACCTATTCTCAGATCACCATCAACTATTGAATTTTCCCGGTAAAAAAAGTTTGTTAGCAATTTTTTTACAGGTGTTGAAATTTACCTAAAACCCTTGGCGTTTAGTTTATAGGCACATCATCGTTCCCAATTTCAACGTCATCTATACCAATATCATCAGTTTGATAAGACATACAAAGAGCATTGCATATAGATTGATATATACGTTCTTTTCTGTCTTCATCGGATAGGATTTTATCTTCAAATTCTTTGGACATAAATTTGAGTTCCTCTCCATTCTGATCAATATAGGTATACCAGGAACCACCTTGCTTGACTAAGTTATAGTCTTTCATAACCTGTAACCATGAACCATAATCGTCAATACCTCTATCAAAAAGTATTTGAAATTCTGCGGTTCTTAATGGTGGTCCCATTCTATTCTTGACAACTTGAGCTTTAGTTTTAATACCAACTACATGCTCTTTGCCATCAATCTTAGCTTTTATCTGCCCAGCAGCTTTTAACCTTAATCTGCAAGAAGCGTGAAACCCTAGAGCTTTTCCACCAGAAGTTGTATATGGATCACCAAATGATACTCCCAATCTAACTCTTAGTTGATTAGTAAACACTAGACAGATTCTTTGTCTACCTATTAATTGTGTTACCTTTCTCATTGCTTTTGAAATAATAATAGCCTTACTTGTTGCCCAGCCATCTTTTTCAAAATCTGCTTCTTGTTCTACTTTAGTCGTTGCTGCTGCAACTGAATCTACCACGATTGTAACTAACCGATTATTATCTGACTCTCTAATCTTCATAATGATATTTTCAATAACTTCAAAAATATCTTCAATAGCTTCTAGCTGAATGTATAATAAACTTTTTATATCAATACCAATTGCACGAGCAAATTCTTCATTCATTGCATTTTCTGTATCAATATAAACTGCTAAACCGCCTTGTTTCTGAGTATTAGCTAATAAGTGAGCACCAATTAAAGATTTACCAGATGCTTCAAGCCCTGTTAATTCTGTAATCCTTCCAACTGGTATTCCTCCGTTAGGTCTATTAGATATTGCTAAATCTAACAAAGACGAACCGGTGGATACCCATTCAGTTAAATCTGTTGGTGTATCCTCCGCTCCATCTAAGAAATATGCAACCTTCATTGACTTAAATTTCTTATTAAGTGAATCAGCGATAACTCCGGCTAGTTCATCTCTCTCTGCAATACTTTGTTTTTGAGCTTTACTTTTTCTAGCCATAATTATCTCCTTATTTATTTTCTCTAATATTTCTTAGAATATGAGAAATGATTTCTTGTGTTATCCCTTCCATAAGACCTTGCTTTTCCAATTCTCTTGCTAAAGTCTTTAATGGTTTTTCGATTAACTTTTCAATTTGTTCAATTGTCATCATATCTCTATCTCCTAATTATTAAATAAATCGTCAAATGCTGAATCAATATCGTCTGCTTTCTTAACTCCGGCTGGTGCTGCAACTGGTGTTGGCGTTTCAGCTGGTGCATCTGAATTTTCTGGGTTTAACCATTCTTCCAATGCAGATTTCAAATCGTCATAAGAAACTTTCTTGAAAATATTAAAGATATCTTCTTGACCATTCATAATAGCTTCAGCTACTGCTTTATCCTCTGTTGCTGCAGTTTGATTAGGTTTAACCATTATTGCAGTCTTTGGAAATCTCTCTCCACCTTCTGCTGGTGTAAATGTAACCGTAATATCTCTTCCAGCTTTTAGATCAGTGATATCACCATAATCTGGATCTGCGATAAAAGTTAATAGTTCTTGGTAAACAGTTTTACCGAATCCCCAAAGTTTAACACCTTCAGATTCTTGACCTCTAACCAATACTGGAACGTAAGTTCTCATTTTTGGTGTAAGACCTTTAGCTAATTGCCAATCATCCCTATTACCAGTTTGCTTAAGCTTATCAGCAAATTCAACTACTGGGTCAGCATCACCAAATGTAGTTGGTGAAAGATAATTTCTTTTACCTAAACCATAATGAAAGAATAACTCTTGAAACGGGTTATCTTTATCATACTGATAAGGTACTATTCTTACTTGGTTCTTGCCTGGTTCAGGCTTCCATAAATTAGACGTTCTTGTTGTCGTCGTTTGTAATCCTTGTAATTTCTTACGGATTGCTTCTAAATCAATTGCCATGATTATTTCTCCTTTTTTAATTATTATTTTTAATTTCTTGCACTTCTTTACGTAGGTCTTGTGCTTGACCTTTTAATGTTTGCATTGCTTTTCTAATTCTTGTACCAGCAGACTTATTTCCATTGTTGAATTTTTCAACGTCTGATAATACAGAAGTTAGAGTTTCTTGCAGATTTTCAATTGAAATCATATTATTCCTCTTTTTGTTATTTGTTAATACTAATATAATAAAAAATTACGATAAAACCAAATGTTTTTCATAATATTTTTGAACAGCTTTTTCTTTCATCTTTGCTTCCACTACGCAATCTATAGAAAGACCGTGTGTATCAATTTCATTGTAAATGTAATTTGAATGGGCTTGTTCACGTTTATCTTCTGCTCCTTCCATAAGTGCCATAGATTCTGAATAGTGAGTACACTGGCGAATACCTTCCGGCCAAGTTTTAGCTGCTAGGTGTAATGCTTCTGATTCGGATAGACCACCAGTACAGAATCTGTGATGATGATAGTCGAATACAATAGGAATACCAATTACTTTGTGTATACCTTCATATAAATCGGATACTGAATACATTGAAGCTTTGTCGTCATTTTCGATAGTAAGACGAGCTTGTGCTGATGGTATAATACGTTTGAAGTTTTTGCAAAACCTTGCCATAGTACCAACTTTGTCATCATAGGTACCGCCAATATGTATATTGATTTTACAGAATGGTGTTTTTGGCATACCCATGAGATCCATAACAATTGCTGTTTTATCCAAGATATCAATTGCACGAACTACAATATCTTCGTTTGGTGATGCAAGTACAGTGTATTGACCAGGATGAGCTGAAAGACGAATACCATTGTCCCTTGCAAGTTTACCAGCAATTTCAAGATGGCGTTTGATTTCAGGGAAATCTGGGCAATCTTCTAGATTGTAATGAGAGTGCCATGTAAATATATCTGAAGACATACGATATACTTTGATGCCATTGTCAATATTCCATTGTATAATTTTTACAAGATCTTTGACGTTTAATAAATTAAGTTCGGAAGCATATTCAATACCCTTTGCTTCAAATGTTTTTTGACGCATGTGACGATTAGTAAAGATACGGTCCTTACGTAATTCCATATTGATACATGCATAGCCTAGCTGTAGATTGTTTTTCATATTACTAATATAATAAATTTATTTGACATATCCAAATTATTTCCAAAAAAGTTGTACACAAATTATACCTATTGACAATATTAAAGAGGTTAAGGTTTTTAGATTAATACCTTCTCCCATAAAATACCAAGTTAATAGTGCATAAGACGATATACCTAATGCGAAACCCAAAAATCTTCCTGGCCATAATAGACCATCAAAATGTTCATAAGCAAATCTTGTTGCTAATATAAATGCATAGGATATAGTAGTTCCACCTACTAAAGATAAGATTAAAGGATTTTTAGCAAACCAACTCCATAAGAATTGACCGTTTGTTTGAAACCAAATTAGCGTTTGTCCAACAAGGAACAAAGTAACTGTTAAGAATAATTTAGACATACTTTAGTTTTTAATGTTTAATTGTTATTTATATAAATATAAGAAAAATTTTTGACATATCCAAAGAAAATGGCAAAAACCTTTAGTATAAATATCAAATTTCTTTGATTTTAATGATCAAATTGCTATCGCCTTTGATAATTCTATGAATTTTACCTTTTGGTATATGTATAATAGTACCTTTTTGCAAACCAAATGGTAATTCATCGTCAAATTGAAATTGCCACCCTTTACTTTCCATAACTTCTACTATTCTAGTCATTTCGTCAGTGTGCCAAATCAAATCTTCTTCCTGAACATCTTTTTCAAATGTTCTAATTTTATAACCTGTATTATTTTCGTCTGTATATGGATTCATTTACCAGAATTTATTCATATTTGAACCTAGACCTAATTGTTTTGCATATCTTGGTAAATTGCAAGACCAATACCCAGCTTTAGTTCTATCTTTCTTTGTATCACAATTATGTCTATCAGCGAAAGCTTTACTTGCTTTAGGATCTTTTATCTTTACAGCTAGTTTTCCACCACCACCTTTAGCTCCAAAAGCTATTTTACGAATATTACCAGATTTAGGATCTTTTACATAAACATAATATTTTGCAGAACCACCTCTTTTAGGTTTATTTAGATCAACCTTTCTACCTTGGTATTCTGCTTCATTGATCATTGGAAAATCTAACGGAACATCTTCTCCTTCATATA
>Ga0209232_1000144_pt1 | contig 45086 bp, 51 predicted proteins | sample ETNvirenome_2_60_FD_184066 | JGI IMG/M metagenome (GOLD analysis project Ga0209232, IMG submission 184066) | Marine viral communities from the Pacific Ocean - ETNP_2_60 (SPAdes) (version 2) | ecosystem: Environmental > Aquatic > Marine > Oceanic | place: Pacific Ocean | collected 2013-06-22
GAGGAAGATGACGATGACTAAAGATGAGATATTGCTAAATATAAAAGAAATTGTAGAGCATTTACAGTGGATTGTAGAAAACCCCGAAGAAGCTGAAGCTTATGGGATTGACGAGAAGTATATAGCTGAGCAATCTTATAAGCTTACTGACTACTGCATGAAGAATTACGAACTGGAGAAAGAACTATATGAAGCTACCAACACCCGAAGAGTTTGAAAAGATTTGCACTGAGCATCTATGGTTGTTTACCCTAGAGCCAGATTTAACACGAGCTGCCGAAGGCTTGAAGACATATAACTATATTGTAGATGTTATCAAGAAAGGTGGCTCAGTGTATAAGAAGATACACCGCAAAGCTTTTGAAGACTTTATTGATGCAACCAAAGAGGCTAAGCCATGAAACTTAACTACAGAAATAAAGAAGAATTAATCTCTAGAGTTATTGCACAAATACAAACAGACATGTACGAAGGAGAATATCTACCTTTATTTGAATTGTTAGAAAGAGTAGAGCCAGATTATTTACAAGGGTTTCTGTCGGAGGCAGAGCACTATGAAAAACTACGATGGAATTAAACAAGGCAATGTTTTATGGCGTGTAGATTATTTAGATATAAAACACGACACAGAGTATTACTTTACACTAGATGAACTACATGATAAAGCTAGTAAAAGATGCTCTCAAAACTATATTGTTACTCAGATACATGGAGACCGACTACAGCAGGAGCTTAGGTTGATGAAAGATGGAAATACAATCACTTAATACTTAAAAGGTATTGAATACAATGAAATACCTTTTAAGTAATTAAGTTGATTGTAGCATACTTTGAACCGAAAGTCAAGTAAAAAATTACTTTACTTTTAAATTAATTTGTGATATAATACTATTTTTAAAACTAACGGAGTCCAATTATGGAAACTTTATTTAATATCTTAGCAAGTGCAGTACATAAAATGTTTTTTAGTGGCCGTAGCAATGGTAAACTACTTGGCAAATCTTTTATTGTCCGAAAGCGTGTAAAGAAAAATCGTTTCGGCATAGAGTCTGGTGAGTGTTTCAATATGTTACATTGTTTCAAGTGGAGTTTTTACTTGCAGCATCGTGGCTCTCGAAGCATTAGCTTCAATAATATCAAAGAAATCAACGGCTTACAGGAGGTGCAAGCATGAGTAATGTTTATCCTATGTGGGAAAATAACTCTCCAATCCAAGCCATCCGAGAGGGTGGCTATGGAGAGGCTAACTTTAATATAAATACAGTACCCTTAAACTATCTCCCAGATGAGGAGTGGTTGCCAGAACTAAAATCTTCTAAGTGTGTTATCTATCGAACTGATACTGGTGAAGAGCTTGGTGTACATGGTCATAACTATCAGCCAGTACCACCGAAAAAGATGATAGATGCCTGTAGAAATATTCTGGAGCGTTCAAGCTTAAATCTTGAAGGCATTCAAGAACGCATCAGAACCTCTCACAATGGCTCTAGAACCTTTGTACAATATACCTTACCATCCCATAGCTACACCACTCCAGACGGAGATACGGCTTCTCTGGGGCTTCTAGCTATATCTAGCATTGATGGCACATGGCCTTTTGTCATCAGCGCAGCAGCTATACAATCTGCTTGTACAAATCTACAAGTTTTTGTAGGTGGTGAGGTAGCTGTGTATAAATCTAAGCATACTAGAAGTTTAGATATTGATGTAGGCTCAAGGGTTATTACCAAAGCGTTAGATGTTTTTGAGAACCAACAAGACATCTGGGCTAAGTGGAGTGTTACGGACTGTACCGACAATCAAGCTTTCTTTAAAATTGTTAATGCTTTAGGTATTACATCAGCATTAGATATTATAAAAGATACTGGTGTTGATTGGACTCCACAACAAGTAATGTCAGCAATGCCCCGACAAAATCAAGACTTACTTTATATCTGGGGAGTTTGGTTAAGAAGATATAAGACTCGTCTTGGTGCAAATATGTGGGCATTCTACAACGCTATGACCGACTGGTCTACCCATGCTCAGCCTGTTAGTAAAGCATCAATAGCAAACGTAGCTTCTGTACAGCATCAACGTCAGCGACTTGTACAAGACTACTTTAACAAGAGGGCTGCATAATGCTTACAGACGAGCTAACACCGCAAGAAAAAGAACTACTAGTAATAACTATGGAAGAGTGTTCAGAGCTTGCAATGGCTTGCAGTAAAGTATTGCGGTTCGGCAAGGCTGAGCACAACATGGAAAACTTACAGACTGAAAGCGCAGATGTTACAGTAATGATAAATCTTCTGGCAGACTACAAGCTGATAAGTTATATTGGAAAACTTGAACAGATGTTCGAGAAGAAAGATAAACTATTGGAGTATAGTAGTTTGTTTGATAACTAAAAGGATTTTAAATTGGCAACAGCAGCAATAGTAATAGGGTTAGCTCTCTGTAGCGCACCGCCTACCATGATAATAGTTATGGGTCTTATAACTTTGTGGGCAGAGAGCGAACTTTTTTAATAAAAAACTTGACAAAGAAGTAAAACTGTGGTACAATACCACTTCATTTTTAACCAACCATGAGGAAAATAAATATGGCAATAGTATCAGGAACAGCTTACTGGGCAAGTGTTACAACACCTAACACTACTTATGAACCAGTGTATACAGTCAACCTAGTTGTAGACGAAGACACTGCTCAAGACTTTCGCTCAAAGGGCTATGCAGTAAAAGATATGGATGAAGGCCCCGCCTTAATCATTAAGCGTAAAGTTAATGGGCCAAACGGCATGGTTCGCCCTGCTCCAAAGCTTGTAGATGGAAACAAAAATCCTATTGACGAGCGTGTAGGCAACGGCTCTGCCGTAAAAGTTCAGTACAAAGAATGGGAATCTGTATGGAAAGGTAAGACTTTCAAGGGTCTTGACTTCCAAGCCATGCAAGTCTTAGACTTAGTATCTGTCGGGACTGCTGATGGTGCAGAGTTTGATGTAGAAGATGAAATGGAGGAAGCATTATAATATGAACATCTATAAGAAAGAAGACGTTTCTTACGATGTTTCACTGCTAGACGAAGAAGCTCAAGCGTTGTTTGGGCTTCTTCAGCAGGCAATGATTAACGTAAGACAATACAACGATAAAGTACAACTCTTTCAAGCAGGTGCTACACATATACAGCAGTTGTTTGAAGCTAAGCTTACGGATGAAGCTATAACCGAAGAGGACATGGATGTTGAAACCACTGAATAATTACGAGGTATCAACATGGCATTTGTCAAACACAACTTGCCCTGCCACTCTTGTGGGGGCAGCGACCCTGTAAGTCAGAATGATGATGGGTCAGCCTATTGCTTTAGTTGCAATAGTTATTTTAAAGATTACGGCACAGCGGAAGTGCAACCAAAACAAGATGATACGATAATGGAATTTACAGAGTATCAAGGAGTCGGGAATGGCTCTAGCTTTAACGCATTGGATGATAGAGGCATAAGCCTAGACACAGCTAAAAAGTATGGCGTTAGGTCTACTACGCTCAATGGTAAAGTTACTAGCCATCGCTATCCCTATTACTGCAATGGAGAGCAAGTAGCAGTAAAGATACGGAAACCCAACAAGCAGTTTGCATGGGAAGGCAACTCCAAGGAAACTGGGCTGTTCGGAGAGCAGCTCTTCAAAGCAGGCGGTAAGTTTATTACAGTCGTAGAAGGAGAGTGTGATGCTATGGCAGCATACGAACTACTCGGAAGTAAGTGGCCTGTTGTATCTATAAAGTCGGGAGCACAAGGAGGTGCTCGTGATGTCAAGAATAGTCTAGAGTTCCTAGAATCTTTCGACACTGTAGTTCTTTGCTTTGACTCAGACTCACAGGGCAAAGATGGAGCTAAGGCTATTGCTAAACTTTTGACACCCAACAAGGCAAAGATTATGACACTGCCAGAGGGGTTCAAAGATGCTAACGATATGCTCAAAGCTTACAAGCATAGCGCATTCGTTAGTGCTTTCTGGGATGCCAAAGTCTATACTCCATCTGGCATTCTAAATTTATCCAACCAGTTAGATGAATACAAAAAGTTACGGACAGAAAAGAAGCCGTCTATCCCTTATCCCTATGCAGGTCTCAACAACAAGCTAGAGGGTCTAAGGTCTGGTGAGCTAGTAACTTTAACTGGTGGTACAGGTCTTGGTAAGTCCAGTGTTACAAGAGAACTGGAGCATTGGCTTATCAACCATACCGAGGATAACGTAGGCATTGTAGCACTAGAAGAGAACTGGAGTCGCACAGCAGAAGGCATCATGTCTATTGAGGCTAATGCCCGACTGCATCTCGATAGTGTTAAGAATGCTTACACCGATGAGCAGCTAGAACATATCTACCGCAAAGTCTTTATGGGTAAGAACGAGGGTCGTGTTTGGATTCATGCACACCTCGGAGTCAATCACCTAGAAGATATATTCAGCAAGCTACGCTATCTTATTGTTGGCTTAGATTGTAAGTGGGTCGTAGTAGACCATCTACACATGCTAGTGCTTCAAGCTCTTGAGGGTGACGAGCGCAAAGCTATTGATGGGATTATGCACCGACTGCGTTCTCTTGTAGAAGAAACAGGGGTAGGTATGATTCTAGTCTCTCACCTTCGTAGGGTTGAGGGCAATCGTGGACACGAGAATGGAATTGAAACAGGTCTATCACATTTGCGTGGCAGCCAATCAATTGCACAACTTTCTGATGCAGTAATATCTCTTGAGCGCAATCAGCAATCAGAAGATATTATTGAAGCATCAACCACTAAGGTTCGTGTACTTAAATCTAGATACACTGGTGACGTTGGTGTAGCTTGTAGTCTTCTCTATGATGGGGACACTGGCAGGCTTACAGAAATACCCAACGACAGCTACAGTGCATTTGATGGAGATGAGCTATGAGTAATTTAGTATTTGATATAGAAGCTGACGGCCTTGAGCCAACTAAGATATTCTGTGTGGTCGCTCAAGATGTAGACACAGGCGATATATTTACATTCGATGTGACTCAGCTTGAAGAAGCTTACGGATTGCTAAAGGCTGCCGATAAACTTATTGGACATAATATCTTGGGATATGATATACCTGCTCTCAAAGATGTTGCAGGTGTTGACCTGTCAGACAAGAAGATAGTTGATACTCTAGTTCTATCTCGATTGTTCCACCCTAATCGTGAGGGTGGTCACGGCTTAGAGTCTTGGGGTTATCGCCTCAAGTTCTCTAAGGGTGACTATGGTTCTAATCAAGGTGCTTGGGATGCTTACTGCCCAGAGATGCTAGAGTATTGTAAGCGTGATGTAGAGCTTAATACAAAAGTATATATGCACTTACGAAAAGAAAGCCGAGGCTTTACGGCACAGTCAGTAAAGCTAGAGCACGAGGTCGCTAAGATTATTGACCAACAAAGACGCAATGGTTTTTATCTAGACCTCAAGAAAGCAATGCTGCTTAGTTCCTTGTTCAGTGAAAAGCTGCAAGCCACTGAAGCAGAAGTACAAGAGACATTCAAGCCTGTGGTAACTTACACAACGCTATTGCCTCAGTACACAAAAGCAGGTAAGCTATCCAAGCGTGCTTTGATAAAAGACCACCCCGATGGTAAGAGTATGGTTACAACTGAAAAGGAGCAGCATTCTTTGCTGTTACATGGCGAAGCGGTTCGTGTAACTGAAGAGCCTTTTAATCTAGGGTCTCGCAAACAAATAGGCGAGAGACTTATCGAGGCGGGTTGGAAGCCTAAGAACTATACACCTACTGGTCAGCCGATTGTTGACGAGGGTACACTTAATAAAGTAAAAGGTATACCCGAAGCAGAGATGATTGCAAAGTATCTTATGCTGCAGAAGCGTTTGGCACAGGTGTCCAGTTGGATTAAAGCTACTGAAGATGACCAGAGAGTGCGTGGCTACGTTAATCCTAATGGTGCTGTTACAGGTAGAATGACACATTCTCACCCCAACATGGCACAAATACCTAGCGCTAACTCGCCCTACGGCAAAGAGTGTAGAGCTTGTTGGTCTGTAGAAGAGGGCAATAAACTTGTAGGCATTGATGCTTCTGGCTTAGAACTACGAATGCTTGCTCACTATATGAACGATAAGGAGTATACAAATGAAATCCTCAACGGAGACATTCATACAACTAACCAACGACTTGCAGGACTTGAATCAAGAAATCAGGCAAAGACTTTCATCTATGCGTTACTCTACGGAGCCGGAGATGCAAAGCTTGGGACAGTGGCTAAAAGAAACCGACAAGGCGGTAAGGAACTGCGAAGACGTTTTCTTGATAGTCTCCCATCATTTAAATCTCTTGTCCAACGAGTACAACGAGAAAGTAAAGCGGGATTTGTTAAGGGACTAGATGGTCGTAAGCTTCATATACGCTCTGAACATGCAGCACTAAATACATTACTGCAAGGTGCAGGAGCTATAGTTATGAAAGAAGCTCTAGTCATTCTCGATAAGATGCTCAAGCGTTTGCAATTAGACGCTAAGTTTGTAGCAAATGTACATGATGAATGGCAGATAGAATGCAGCGAAGCTGATGCAGACCAAGTTGGTAAGCTAGGCGTTACAGCTATTATTGAAGCAGGGAAAAACTTAAACTTAACCTGTCCTCTTGATGGGGACTATCACGTAGGAGATGGTTGGCATGAAACCCACTAAAGAAGACAGAAAGAAGTTTGACATTGATTTACAGTATGGTACTGTGCGTGAAGATAAAATTGCAGACATGCTGCAGAACAAAAAGATAGAAGTAAAATCTGAGCGTGACCTGTGGCAAAAGACAGGAAACATTTGCATTGAGTATAAATCCTACGGCAAGCCGTCAGGTATAGATGCAACTGAGTCTGACTACTGGTTTCATAACTTGTGCATCGGTGACGATGAATACTGCACACTGGTCTTTAACACTGCAACGCTAAAGAAAATAGTAAAGCGTTTGGACAGTTTTAAAACAGTGTCGGGTGGCGACAACAGAGCAAGCCAGATGTATCTGCTTAATCTGCAAAAGCTATTCTCGTCTGATGTAATCAAAGCATTCAAGGAGTTAGAAGATGAGCAAGAAGCAGCTTGATAAAGTAGTACCAGACATATACGCTATGCTTGAAAAACTTTCAGAGGGTGAGCCTCTTCCATTAACGGAGGAGGCGCTCGATGAGACATTAGCATCTATGAAAGAAGCTATACTTCACTGGGCTACGCCTAGAGAGCGTGACAGCAACTTTACTCTACGTATGTCTAACATAGGTAAGCCTAGTAGACAACTATGGTATGAGCAACAAGACGAGGACTCAAGGAGTGATGTTGATGGCCCGACACAGATTAAGTTTCTGTATGGTCATATCCTTGAAGAAATAGCATTGATGCTTGTACGTATGTCTGGTCACACTGTTACCGATGAACAGAAAGAGGTAAAGGTTGACGGCATAACAGGCCACATGGACTGTAAGATTAATGGTCAAGTAGTAGATGTAAAGACTGCATCTAAGTTTGCATTCAATAAGTTTAAGAATGGCACGTTAATCTCGGATGACCCATTCGGTTATTTGGGACAGATAGCAGGCTATGAAACCGCAGAGGGTACAAGCGGTGGTGGGTTTCTGGTTGTCAACAAAGAAAGCGGTGAGCTATGTATGTATATACCCGAAGACCTTGACAAGCCTAATATAGAAACTAAAATAGTTAAGCTGCGTGATGATTTAAAACTTGACAAGCCGCCTGAATTGTGTTATAATCCTATACCAGAGGGAAAGAAAGGCAATATGATTCTTCCCAAGGGCTGCTCGTGGTGTAAGTATAAGTTTGATTGCCACAAGAATGCCAATGATGGTGAGGGTCTACGCACCTTCAAATACTCTAACGGCTACAAATACTTCACTGAAGTAAAGTCAGAACCAAATGTGGATGAAATACTATGAACCGAAAGAAGTCTAAGCGTATAAAGAAACACGCAAAGAGACTACAACTGGAGTGGGTTAGAAGTCTTCTCAGCGATGAGGAGGCTTCTAAAATCACCGAAGATAATCTCGAAGAGTTCTTGCCACAGCAAACTCACCTGTGGGCTAGACGAACAGTATACACTAGCTTTTACACAGACAAGTGGCTAACAAATAAAATAAAACAACTTATTAGAATCTTTCCAGATAAAGAGATTGAGGATATAAGCTCTGAAGATATTGCATGGAAAGCCCAACAAGGATAGGGAGGCACATGAAAAAAATACGAAAAGGCTATAGGAAGGCTAGAGTTAAACGCCCAGTAGAAAAAGATGTGGTCAAAGGCTACGACTCTAACTGGGAGTATGAACTCCATTCTGGCATCTTAGATGAATGGGAGCATCATGTGGACAAGGTTGAATACACAGTTGCCCATAAATATGAACCAGATTTCGTTAGGGAAATAGACGGCAAAAAGATTCTACTAGAAGCTAAAGGTAGATTCTGGGACAGTGCTGAGTATTCTAAGTATGTTTGGATTTCTAAGGTGTTGCCAGAAGATATTGAGCTAGTGTTTCTTTTTGCTAACCCCAACGCCCCGATGCCTGCTGCCAAAGTTCGTAAAGACGGAACAAGGCGGTCTCATGGTGAGTGGGCTTCAGCCAATAACTTTAGGTGGTTTAGTGAAGACACTATACCTGACAAGTGGATAAACGTGAAAAAGAAAGAGGACTTTAAAGATGAGCATTGACGATGCAACGCCCGAAGAGTGGAATAGAATGAACTTTAAACGAACACAAACAGGTGAGCCTACGTTTGGTGAGTACATGAAACGCTTAAACTCTAAGTATGTGTACGACAGCACTGAGGACTACGGCAATGAAGTTACTAATGATGCAGGAGATTTTGCGGATTGTTGGGCTTCAAAAGACTCTGATGATGTAAACAGTCCTGCACATTACAACTATGGCAATGTAGAGTGCATCGAAGCTATACAAGAAAGCATGACTTCCGAAGCATTTAAAGGTTATCTCAAAGGCAACACTATGAAATACTTGTGGCGCTACGAAAGAAAAGGTAAGCAGCAACAAGACTTACAAAAAGCGCAGTGGTACTTAAACAAGCTTATATCTCAAACGGATGGATAACATGAACTGTTGGCACTGTGGTTCAAATATAATTTGGGGCGGGGACTTTGACATTTCAGAAGAAGACCCCGACTATGTACTAGAAACTAATATGTCTTGCCCTGAGTGTGGGACATTCTATTTAATATACAAACCAAAAGATGATGAACAAGAATAAATGGTGGCGAATCTGGGCAAAATCGCTAGGAGAAAAGGTTGGAGAAACAGACAGGCAGGCAGATGCTGTTGCCCTAATCCGAACATTTTGGTGGGTCGTACACATCTTCACCTGTTTTATGATTATACTAGGTAATGCTACAAATCTAGGATGGCTAAATGGATAGGAAAGAAGAAAGGCGAAACAGGTTTAATCGCAAAAAGAAATTTAAAAAACTAACAGGCTCTAAGAAAGTTAGGGCTGAAACTAAAAAAACTAAAGGAAACTCTAATGACATATCACTTTGGGACAACAATTCTGAACATAGAATTTAGAAATGGTGTAGGTTTAGATATAGAATTTTGCGACAGTAGACCTATCTGGTCTGCTGATGCAGATGGTAAACAAAAGCCCATGTATTTTGAGGGCTTGGCAGTAGGTATTCCGTTTTTTCTCATCTGTTTCGGGAAAATCGGTGACGTTGAACTAGATAATTAAGGAGATTTAATAATGAAACTAACTTACAAACAAAAGTATATCGCAAAAGCAGTGGCGTTGCTGATTATTTCACCTATTTATGTGCCTGTTATGATTGTATGGGACAATAAACATCTTGTTGTAGACTTTTACAAAGAAACATTTAAGATTATTAGTGGCACACACCCAGACCTAGAGGAAAACAAGGATGGATAAATATCAACAGTTCATACACAAAAGCCGATACGCTCGATGGCTTTCAGAAGAGGGTCGCAGAGAAACATGGGAAGAAACTGTACAACGATATGTAGATTTCTGGGTAAATCGCAAGCAAATTGACAGTAAAACAGCCAAAAAACTGTATGATGGCATACATAGTTTAAAAGTTATGCCCTCTATGCGGTGCTTAATGACCGCAGGAGAAGCTTTAGACAAGGACAATGTAGCAGGATTCAACTGTAGCTATCTTGCTATTGACTCTCCTCGTAGTTTTGACGAGCTTATGTACGTTTTAATGTGCGGAACAGGTGTAGGCTTTAGCGTAGAGCGCAACTTCATCGGTAAACTGCCTATAATTGCAGAAACATTCCACCCAACAGACACTACAATCGTTGTGGCTGACAGTAAGATTGGTTGGGCTTCTGCATTCCGAGAGCTTATTGCGATGCTTTATGCAGGTAAAATTCCTAAATGGGACATGAGCAAGATACGCCCTGCAGGTGCTAGGCTTAAAACCTTTGGTGGTCGAGCAAGTGGCCCACAGCCCCTTGAAGATTTGTTCCGCTTCTGTGTAGAAGTCTTCCAGAAAGCAGCGGGTCGCAAGCTAACATCTATTGAGTGCCATGATGTTGTATGTAAGGTAGCTGACATCGTTGTTGTTGGAGGTGTAAGGCGCTCAGCTCTTATAAGTCTATCTAATCTTTCAGACAATCGCATGGCAAAAGCTAAAACAGGTGCATGGTGGGAAGCAGATGGACATAGACGATTGGCTAATAACAGTGTAGCATATACAGAGAAGCCCGATTTTGAAGCCTTTATTAACGAAATGCGTACACTATATGAAAGTCGAGCAGGTGAAAGGGGACTGTTTAGTCGTGTAGCTGCTAAAAATATTGCAGCTCGTAACGGCAGGCGTGACTCTGAACAGGACTTTGGTACTAATCCTTGCTCTGAGATTATTCTACGAAGCAATCAGTTCTGTAATCTATCAGAAGTTGTGGTGCGTGAAGATGATACACCTGAAACTCTAAAAGAAAAAGTAGAGTTGGCTGCAATCATCGGTACACTTCAAGCAACTCTTACGGATTTTAGATACTTGAGAAACATCTGGTCACGCAACACTCAAGACGAAGCCTTGTTAGGTCTAAGCATGACTGGAATTATGGACAACAAACTTCTATCTGGTCAAGAAAGCCAAGAAGAACTTGAAAAAACATTGGAGATGTTACGTGACCACGCTATTAAAGTTAATGAAAAATGGGCTAAGAAGCTTGGGATTGAGCAGTCTGCAGCTATTACATGTGTTAAGCCAAGTGGCACTGTATCTCAGCTTGTTGATTCTGCTTCTGGCATACACCCTCGCTTTAGCAAGCACTACATTCGCAGAGTACGTAGCGATAAGAAAGACCCGCTTGCAGTCTTTATGGAAGCAGCCGGATTCCCAGTCGAGCAAGATGTAATGTCAGAGTCTTCAGCAGTGTATAGTTTTCCAGTTAAGTCTCCCGACTCTAGTGTTGTAGTAAAAGAGGTGGGTGCAATGGAACAGCTACGGCTTTGGAAGACCTATCAGAACTTCTGGTGCGAACACAAACCAAGTATTACTGTGTACTACACTGATGATGAATATCTTCAAGTAGCACAGTGGATATGGGAAAACTTTGATATATGCTCTGGTATATCACTACTTCCAGTAAGCGACCATGTTTATCAGCAAGCTCCTTATGAGGATATTAGTGCTGAAACTTATGAAGAGTTACTGGCTTCTATGCCCAAGAATGTCAACTGGAACGATTTAGTTTACTTTGAGCAAGAGGATAACACTACAGGCTCACAAGAACTAGCGTGTGTCGGTGGGGCATGTGAAGTAGTATAGGGAGATATTAATGGCAAAGGAAGCTAACATACTATCATTTAGGATAATTGTCAATCATTCGGGAGCCGTCTTAACTGAAATAAGCGGCTTACCCGAAGATAGACTACATGAGATATTTAAAGGAAATGAGCTTGTGCTAGTACGAAAGATTATTCGTGAGGCTAAGCCCAAGCTAGAAAAGATGCACGACTTTCTTGAAAAAGAACTGGCTGCGTTTAATAATACTACCACTTAACCTTATGTGACCAATAACGTGCAGATAGCTTAGATGGCTTGCTATCCTGTGCGTTATGTCTCGCATAATAACTTTTCTTTCGGGCTTTGTCCTTAGCAGTTTTAGGATTCTTGCCTGCACCTCTTACACCTTGTTGACCAAAGCGTATAGTTTTTATTTTATCGCCAACCTTAGCCACAACAACATGTGATTTGGTTTTATGATTAGGTGTACGCTTAGGCTTGTTATATCCGCTAACACCTGCCCTAGCTAATCGAGGGTCTTTCTTTTTGGCTTTACCACCTTTCTTATAATCTTCTCTCATCGTTTCTTTCCTTTATGTAAACCATGTCTAGCGTGTTGCTTACCTTTTGCAGTAGCTTCTCGCTTCTTTTTGTTTGCTGCTGCAAGCTTCTTTCTACCCGCAGCAGTTGACTTGAGTTTCTTTATAGTCTTAGATGGTGCATAAACCTCACCAGTTTTACCGCTAGGCTTTCCGCTAGGTGTACGCCACTTCTGCTTTGTCCAACGCTTCAATGATTTCTGAGATTTTTTAAGAGCCATTTCGTTTTCTCCTTAAAGCTTCCTTACCTCTTTTAGCTATTGCTGCTTGCTGTTTCTTGCCTGCAACCTTAGCTCTCTGTTCCATTACAGTGAGTATTTGTATCTTTCTGGCAAAAGGCTTTTTAATATTTTTAACCTTTCGTACTGTATCTCGTGCATCTTGAACAGTCGCATACTTAATTCTAACAGTGTCCTTTGGGTTCTCGTCAGTATATAACCTACGACCAGAACCCTTTGGTTTTTTGCCAGTCCCTACTTTAGGGTCTTTACTTTTTTTTCTTGGCATGGACTTTCTGTATTTTAAAGTTAGCTTCCAAAGATGCACCTGTATGCGGTACAAATTTACCAGTGTGTTTCATTAAAGTAAAAGAGCCATTCTTTTGTTTCATCCAATGATAACCTTTCGGTGCTTTAACTTTCATTACTTATAACCTCCACCTTTAGCCTTATATTCACGAGCAAGCATCTGAGCCTTTCTCGCACTCCACTGACCACTTCTACCGCCTTTTGAGCCTGCCTTAATCTTCTCAAACAATCTCTTACGCATAGTAGGCTTAGTATAATTCCCTGCTTTGTTGACTGTTGACTTCTTTTTCTTAGCTGCCATGTCACTTCTCCCTTTGTACGCCTTTGGTTTTCTCCATAGTACGCATAGCTCCTAGACCTAACATGCCCATCAACACAGGCATCATTTGACTTAAATCAAGGACTGGAACCACAGTCGTAGATTCAGCCATAGCAAGTGCAAAGTTCGCCACTGGGATAACCAAAAAGTTACTCGCCATGCCAAGCACAGCGACCCAACCGCAAGCCGGTCTCCAACCCGCAACAAACAAACTTTTGTGCGCTGCTTCAGCCTTATTAACTTCAAGTTGAGCTTTCGCAAGCTCCTGTGCATGTCTTTCTGCCATTGTCGAAAGTTCAAATGCGATAGCATTCTTTTTATCTTTGTCCTCTATAAATTTGTCTAGTAATCCTGTAACAGGCCCGATTAATGATTGTAACATAGTATTCTCTCCTTTAATAACTCCACATTACGCCAGTTCCATTACTATCCAAACTGCGGTTGTCGATATGGATAAAACTATTAGCGATTCCAACACCGCCAAATCCCATTTTAATAGCTTCTTGAACGATTTTATATTTCTGTATTCCGTTGGTGACTTTAATATCTGCTGCAATACCTTTGGCATGTGTTCCCGGTTTCTCCTTACGCTTTTCGATTGAGTGGTCAGGGCTTCTGTATCCACTTGTTATAATAAACGGAAAGCCACACGCTTCCCGCAGTTCATCGAGTCTGTGTATAAAGTCTATACACATCTCGTTTTCTCCTGTCTCTTGACAGTTGAAATCTTCTAGTTTAAAGTATTTGAATTGGCTCACATTAACACCCCACTTATGTTAAAGGTAAATCGTTTTTCAGGGTCATCGCTAACATCTTGAGCAGCGTGTACTAATTCACCATACTTATCTTTTGCATCTTTAGTTCTATCGCTCTTAGCAGAATCAAAGTCGTATTTGTCTGGTAAGACTTGATACTTGCCGTCACCTAAGTCTTTAAAGTTAAATGCACCAATAGTTGTAAACATTTCAAACGATGGGTCAACCATAGAAGTCAACGCTAAGTCTACTAAATCTTGGTCTTCTCGCTTACCTTTGTAAAACTCTGAAGGTGCAGTGCCGTTTCTCATTAGAGGATAATCTCTGTACTGAACACTTGTACTGCCTCGTGCCTTTGCATTTTCTATAGCAGTTTTAAGAACATCTTGCTGTTTAGTTCCAAAGCCCTCAACACGCACATCAGGCACTTCCATATCTAATCCTAGCTTGTTACCTAGCATATAGCGAGTAAACTGTACCGCATTCTCAGGCAGAATATTTACACCTGCTCTAAGTTTACGTTTAGTTTCTCGCAGAATAGGCGGCAGTGTCTCGTCTTTTAAAGTTGTAATCTCTTCCTTAACAGTATCAACTAGCTCACCTGTTTTCTGTGCTATGCTACCGCCTACGTTGCCTACAAATATCATTCCTTTCATGCTTGCTTCTTTAGCAGTATCAACAAACTCGCTTGTTTTTTCGGCTACAGTATCAGCTATTTCGCCTATCTGCTCCAAGCCTCCTGTGTCTCCTGTAGTTCCCGCAGTATTTTCTGCAGTCCTACCCTCTGAGCTAAAGTCTGCACTCAACACTCCATCAACAAAGTTTTTGAAACCTGATAGGTCGCTTTCTTCTTGACGTAAAGCACCAGACATATTCTCTGCGGTTCTTCCTTGACCACCAAAGCTAGGCAGCCTAATTGCAGCTAATCTTTCTCTAAGAGTTTTCTTGGGTTCAGTACGCTCAACAACAGGCTCAGGAGTTTCAGAAATCTTAGGTTGACCTGTAGCACCAGTCATGTTTTCTGCGGTACGACCCCTAGAACCAAAGTCCATAGTTAAAAGCTTTTTAAGTATAGAACCTGTTTTAGTGGCTGATTCTGATACTGTGTCGGTAACTTTACCTACAGCGCCCGACAAGGTATTAGAAACACTCTCATAAAGTTCGCTAGGCTTAGTATCATATTCAACCTGTTCAATCTTAACTTCGGGAGTGGGGGCAACTATAGGCTCGGCTTCCTGTACCGCTTCTGCCTGCTGCACTGTTCCTGTTCCTTGAGGTTTTTCAAGCTTTAAAATATCTCCGGCATAGATTAAATCTACATCCTTAATATCGTTTATTTCAGCTATTTCCTGTATAGTCATGCCTTGCTCTTCAGCAATCTTAGTAAGAGTATCTCCCCTCTTGATTACATATCCACCCTCAGAGAACATTGCAAGACCTTTTAATATGTCTTCCCTCATTTTAGGAGTTATTTTAATTGTAGGCAATTTTACAGTTCCATCCCATCGCTGATATTCTACATCCTCAATTTCAACGCCATATTTTTTACCAAAGTTATTATTTAATAGTTTTATTAAAGTTTTATTATAAAAATCATCAAACTTTTGACCGCCATAATTAACTTCTATATCTTCTTCTAATCTTTGTACTCCTTTTGCATTAGGTTCTGCATTTAAAAGTTTTTCGGCTTTTTCCTTACCAAGTGATTTGTTTACAAATGTTTCAAATTCTTCTTTGCTGTCAAATATCTCAGTGTGTGTTGTTTTCTGTACAAACGGAGTATCCATACCATCTTCGGGTCTTGTTTTAAAGTTGGTATAGCCTTCAAAAACATACTCTCCACTATTGGGTTCATAGTAAAATCCAACGCCATTATGCTCTTTTAGTTTATTGTTCCTAAGTTTTTGAATGCGACCAGTTGTAAGCGCAAGCTGCTCATATCCTTCTTTTGCTGCAATCATCATAGCTTGTTTTAGCCCTACTAAAGCCCACTTCTTTTCATCTTTTAGCGGTAAATTTGGAACTAATCTGCGCTTACTGCCCATATCTTCAAAAGTTTGTGATAGCTCTAAATATTGTGTATGCACAGCTTCTCTGACTCTTTCAAAATATTGTATTTCCTTTCGAATGCGGTCAGCTCTAGGTGACTGTAATTCTTCAGCAGTCATATTTTCTAGAATATCTTCTAGGTCTTCAATCTCGTCACTGAAGCGGTCTATCTGAAAACCTAGTGTTTCTAAGTCTTCTTCAGTATTTCCTGCGTAATACTCTGCATCTGATTTAGCATATCCTGCACCCCTTTTTCCTGTAGCTGCTTGAGATTTATCAGACTGAAGCTCATCAATTAATAAAGTTCTTCTTAGATTTTCAGTTGGCGTTATATCAGCCAACCTTATATGCAATAAAGGATTTTTAATTGATGGAAAATGACCACTATGTACATAATCTTTTTGTAACTTTTTAAATTTATCTTTTAAAGCAAGTACAACTTCTCTGTAGTTTTCAGTATCTTGCCCTTCAAAACTAAAATCCATGTGATGAGGTTGTGCCTTAAAATCTTTTCCGTGTACATATCTTTCTACATATTCGTCAAAAAAATCATTAAGTAATTTGTCATACTCAGCAGGAGAATCAACAGCTAGGTCATCCATTAAATTTAATTGAAACGGATAATTTGCAGTCATAAACCTTTCAAAATCCTCGTCAATTCCGCTATTAAACATATCTTCGGCTTGAGGGTCAGTAGGAATGTCATCAGTTGCTTCATTTCTAAATTCTGGTGATTCGTCATCTGCACGTTTAGGTACTCTTCCAACATAAACATCATAGTCAAATCCGCTGTTTTCAAAAAAATCTACAACTTCTTCTCTAGTAACTTTAGGTTTATCTTTAAAATAGCTATTAGCGCCTGTCCACTCTAGCTCTTCTTGAGAAACTTTGCCCTCAAGACGTTTTAACATTACTTCGCCTGTATTAACATTATCTTTAATCTTAGAGGCTTCTTTAGCTGCAAGACTAAAAAATCCAGAAGCTTGTTTGGGTGCAAAATAACTAGCAAGTTGTTTAGCTGCCTTGCCTCCTGCCGAAAATCTATGTCTTGGGTCATTCGGGTCAAAAGCTACAGCTTCAATAGACTTAAACTGTTGAGGGTCAAATGCAATATAAGAGAAGTCATCATCATTTATATAGCTTTTTTCTAATTTGTTTTGATATTTAATCCCATCATATCCAAAACCTTTTAACATATTTTGAACATCTATGTTTAATTCTATTCGCATTAACTCATATTCTATTTTATCTAGCGCTGTTTCTCTAACGTGAGTTTTTATCTCATAAGCTTTAGCCATAAACTTTTCTATTTCATCAATAGTTTCAGATGAAATTTTAGTTCCTGATGCTTTTAAGTTAGTTAAGAACTCTCTAGCGCCATCTTCTTCCATAAAGATTTCTACAGCATCCCAAGTTCCTGCAACATTCTCCATCTCATCATCAAAAGGCTTGTATAATAATGGTTTCTTAATATTAACAACGCCTTCTTCGATAATATAGTTATCTAAATTAACTTTATTGCCTTTTGACTCAACTGCTGTTACAATAGCATTTAGCATAGAATCATACTCTTCTTGAGTTAATTGATTCTTTTTAACTGCATATAAATCGGCAGCTTGTCCTGAATCGAAATAATCAAAGAGCATATCTCTAAGTTTTATGTTATCTGCAGCACCTTTTGTTCCTAAGTGTGCACCCAGTTCTCGTGGCATTCCAAAAGACATGAAATAAGACACATCACTAAAGAATCGTTTTGCACGGAATATTCTTCTCTTAACTTGAGAGTCTTTTAAAAATGTTTCAATCTTAGAGTCTCGTTGAGCATCAGTCAATGTTACATCAAAAGAATCTTCAGGGGTTAATTTTCGTGGCGGTTTAAATTTTGTAAGGTCTACATTGCCTCGTGCTGCAATTTTTAGAAGGGCATTTTTAGCAACCTTAGTGGCTCCAACATCAGAAATAATACCGCCAAAGAACTCACCGCCTTTATGTTTTAGTCTTGACTCAACAAAATCATGTAAAAGGTCAATAGTGTCTTTATCAAAATTAGCAAGTGAAGCTTTACTTAATTCATCTTCATCTAAATCAATTTTCAATAATTTATAATTATTTTTAAATGTTGCAGAAACATCAGAAACAAGCTTATTCAACTGACCTGTAGGGTCAATTCTTTCTTTATTATGTTGGATAAACTCTAAAGCCTGATAGTGGTCTTCATCAACAGATAGTTCATCTCGTGCTTCTGCAAACTTTACAAGAGCATCATCATAATCTGTAGCAGCTAGTGCAGCTTTTAGTTTTGGTTTAGACTCAACATCTGTTATTTTTAAATTTCTATTTTTAATAGAATTAACAACTAAAGCTTCAGCAAGAGCAATCGCATCTGTTTCATCAGCAGGATTTTGTACTATCTCATATACACCGCTTTCAATCTGTCTAGATAGGCGCTCAACTTCTTCGTTGCTCATTATATTATCAGTAGAGTTTGCCAAAGGTCTTGAAAGCTCGTCTGTAAACTCGTCTGCTGATTTTGCTTTTCGACCCAAGAAATCTACAAGAGTGCCTGCAACTTCGCCACCTAGCTTATATCCTGTTCTAGTTGCTCCGGGAGCTGTTGCTTCTACATCAAACTCCGGGATTAAAAAGTCGGTAAGCTTCTCTTGTTTTTCTCTTAATCCTCTTCGATACTGTTTAACTCTCCAGTCTCCAAGAATATTTTTACCAAAGTATGAACCAGAAAGCACAGGAACTTTTGTGCCTAGTGTAGGTATAACGCCTTGCTGATACAGACTCATGGCATCTGAACCTAGTGGGCCTAAAGGCATAGCTAAGTAAGAAGCAGAGTTTCTTGTATATTTTGCAGAAGTTCTTGCTCTATTAAGAGAATCTAAAAGAAGGCCATTACCACCCCAACGAGCGATGGAATCATAAATTATTTCATCCGTATCTTTATTACGCTCACTTTCACCATTAGTTCTGAGATAGTTAGTATATCTTGCCATGCCTGTCATTATTGCAGCAGCAGGAATTATTTTTCCAAAAAGTCTTCCTCTTGGGTCTTTGATTGCTCCTTTAGCCATTCCTTTAAGAACAGTATTGCTAAATGCAGCAGGATAACTTAATAGTTGAAACAGAATAGATGTTTTAGGGTTAGCCATTAAGAAAGGTTTATTTCCCGCAAGTCCAGTAGGCTGTAGAATTACAGAGTTAGTATATCGTGCTGCTCCTGCTAAATATGAGTTTTTATAAAAATCATCTTCTACTTTAGCGCCACTCTTGTACCATTTTACAGCATCTTTATAATCTATACCAAGTTCAGCAAGCTCCCCTGCTTTTCGTTTGCCCAGTGAATCTAGCTCTCTGTTTCCAAATTTAGCTAAGAACTCAATATTGCTTTGAATCATATTCTTTCCGCTTCTGTACGAAACATTCTGAACAAACTTAGTCCACTGGTCTAGAAAATTTAAACGGAAAAATTTATTACTTGCTTTTTGCATTGTTTCATTTATAAGAGCATCACCAGTAAGCCTATCTCCTAGCTGACCCATTTCCTGCTCAATATAAATACTAAAGTTTCTCATTTCAGCAAAAGCTTCTTTAGCAGTCAAGCCATGTTGATTTTGCAGTTTAGTTTCTAAATCTTTAGTAATTCTTTTGTGAGACATACTTAAAGCATCTCCCAACCCTTTTACTGAGTTGACAAAACCTGCCTTGCTAAGATTCAACATTATTTCTGTTAAACTAGATACAGTAGCCAAACCTAAGTAAGCTACTCTATTTACTAAGCTATACGCATCTGCAGCAGTTTGCACTTTTCTGCCGTAACGCTCAAGCCCCTCTCCAGTTTGAGTTCTATAAAGTTTTTCTAAATTAGCATACATGTTATTAGTAAACTTCTCGCCCTTACCTTCTACTTCTTTTTTGATTCTGGCGATATAGAATTTTTCAAAGTCTTTAAAATTGTTTACACCTAATACACGATGCTTAGCTAAAGACTTGCCTGCCTGAAAAGTGTAGGCGTGGAAAGTAGTCAAAACATCAGAGTTTAAGAACTCTTCAAAATCTGAGTCATTTCCAATAGTGTTAATTTTTCTTTTAGCTGAAAAGAAATATCCAGAGCCGTTTCCGCTGTCGATTTGATTATCTAAGTCTAGCATGTTTTTTACAGTTCGTTGAGCACCTGCGGGGGTCATGCCTGCTTTATCAACAAAAAGCTTTGCAAGTTTTTCTGGATTAGCCTCAATAGCACTTCTGCTCCACATACGAGGAACATAGTTATCTGTCATTTCGTTGATGACTTTTATTTTTTGTAGTCTTGTACCCATGTCACTATACATTTCACGAATCTCTGCAGCAGCTCTATTGATAGCTTTGTTTACAGAATCATCAAAGTTTGCGTGTTTTATGGGCGTGGGGCTTCTAAGACTTTTACTTAAAGCATCATTTACTTCGTCAGCAAACTTAGTAGAAAAATTACTTAAAGAAAGTTCTTCAACAATTTGCCTAAATGTTTCATTATATCTACCAGTTATTTCTCGCTGCACTTCAAACAAGTCTTTTTCAATAACTGTTTGTTGAGGAGTTAAAGGTTGATATTCTTCGGCAAACTCGTGATGCAGTTTTTTCTGCAACTGTCGAGCTGTTCCAGATAAAGAAACTAAAGGAGTTAGAATTCCTGCTGTTTTACCATAAAAATTAGATGTTAAAGAAGCTGCCATGTTAAACAACGATTGTTGTATAGCTTTGCGCTTACCCTTTCTAGTCGGTTCGTTTTTAGCTGCATTTCTAATTTCAGAAAGAATTTCTTTTCTAGAACGCTCACCACCGCCTAAATCAGACACAAACTTGCTTACTGCTTGAACTACAGGGTCTTGAGGATTTGATTCATCAAAATCAAACAACTCACCTTGAGTTCCTTCAGGAGCATCTGTGTCTATACGAGGCGTATCTATAGCAGCTAATATTTTTTCATCTACATCAGGCTCAAACAGGTCTAGTTGTTTAACGCCTTCAAAATTTTCTGCATCTTCTTCTACTCTTTCAATCCTAAAGGGCTGTGGTTTATCAGTTTGAGTTTTGAGTTTACGTATACCCTTGCCTGCTAAAGAAAATCCTCCAACAAGAATAGGGCCAAACGCAGCGCTTATGCCTGTTATTTTAGCAACATCTTCCCAGTTTCTACCTTCTCCAGTTCCTAAAGTTTCAAAAAGGTCTTGTCTTAGGAGTTCATCGCCTCCTCCATAAAGACCTGAAATTAAAGATGCAGACTTGTATGGATTATTAACAGCAGCAGCAGTAGTAGCCTGCAACATGCTATATAGTTTTTTAGTGGCTTGTCTTTTAGCTGCAATAGAAGCGGTTTTAGTTGCAATAGCTCCTGTGCCTAATGTAGTCACACCTGCACCAATAGACAGCAGTGTTTCTGGATTAAACACAAAGTCAGTTACATTGTCATAGATAGAGGTTGCCCATTGTCGAGCACCTTCAGGACTAACTTGCTCCCAACTTTTTAAAAGAAAATCTAAATCTTCTTTTACATCTTGTGGAGCATCTTGTAAATTATTTATTGCAGTAATTTTAGTTTCTAAGCGATTTTGAAAATCTCGCATGGTTTCATTAATATCGTCAGTGTTAAATGAACCTGCTGAGTCTAGTAGAAAATCACCCATTCCTCGTTGCTTGTTTAGATAATCTGCAACATTTTCAGCTTTCATAACTACGATAGGGTTTTCCCTAAAATCGTCTGTATTGCTTTGACTTGTTAAAGGCCCAGTATCAAATAGTTCATCATATGAATATGCGTACTCATCTGCGCCTGTTCGGATAACTTGTCCGTTTTTAAATTCAATTGCCATCTATAAAATTCCTTTAATTACTTAATTTTAATTTATTCGGTTTCTTCTTCTTTCTCACCTAAATAAAGTTTGGCATATTCATCATATAATGTTTGAAAATTATTTTTAAATTTGTCGAGTGTTTTTTCATAAAGCTCTAATTGTTGTGGAGTAGAAAACTGTTTTAATTCTTCAAAGCCTTCTTTTCTTTTTTCATATCTTTCTGCTGCTTTAACTAACTCCTTATAACGTCTATATTTCATAAGGTCTTTACTATCACCTTGGCGTGTTTCCTTTACACTAAATTTTGTTTTTGTAGGCTCTGGTATGTCTTGCAACAGAGCAACAGTAGAGAATGTAGCGCTATCAACCTCTACAGTTTCTGGTTCTTCAGTTTCTTCTTGCTGCGTGGGTTCTACTGATTGAGTTTGCAATATTTTAGTAATTGCTGCATCATTTAGTTGTTGTTTATTTATTTCAGCAGCGTTTAAAATTTCATCAAATAAAACTGGGAAAAGCTTAAAAGTATCTTCAAAGCTTCCATATCCTCCCTCGTCTCTAGATTTTTGAATTGTGTTTATAATTTTAGTTCTTTCAGGTTTAGGCATTTTCATGTATTCTTGATACATTGTACCAATGTTTGCTTCTAAAAATTTGTTAAAGGCTTCTTTACTGTTTGAACCTATTTTACCTTTTCTTAATGCTTCATCAAATGCCATCACAGTATAAAACATGTTTCCTTTACCTACACCCCCTCCTACTATGTTAGTATCTGAAAAATTCTCTTTTGCTTGAAGTAAGTGCATTTCTAAAGCAATGAACTTTCCTACCTCTGGCTGACCAAATTTGTCTTGTTCTGCTTTTATTCCTCCATATACAATAGAGGCTTGCAAATTAGCTTCTTGATTTTTTAAGAATGTATTAGCTGCTTCTTTGCTGCTATCTGAAATATTAGAGTTATTTAAATAGTCTTCTCTATACTGTTGAATTATTTTAGCATCATCCGTACTTAAATGATTTGTAAGAAATGATTTACCTGTATCTAACATTACTGGATTGTTTAGTATATTTGACAGATTGATGCTAGTGCTTCGATGATTAGATGAAGTTAATGTTTGATTAATTGGATTTAATTGTCCATTAGCGCCATATCCTGCAAGATACGTACTAACTAAATTACCTTTTTTACCATCTGAACCTTTAACAAATTCTGAAACCTGAACAACAAATTTACTGCCCATTTCATTTCCGTAGTTATCAAATACTTTTTGTTCTTTTAAGTCACCAACTTCTAGTATTGTATCAGGATTTCCATAGGTTGTTATGTTATGTTTTTCTACATAATCTGCAACAGCATTATATATTAAGCCATCTCTTTGGTCTAAAGAAACTTTTCTTGCGCTCTTTAAGTCTACTAGTCCTTTTCTATACTTATCATTTGCAGCTATAATATCTGCATTGACATTGTTTGTCAACTGTTTTAGTCCGGGAAGATTTCTAATTATACTGGCTCGGTCTGCAGCTAGAGCTTTTGCATTTGTAAGATAATCATCTCTGCTAATATTATCAGCATTAAAAGCTTTAGTAAGGTCAATATCATCTTGAATTGATTTCATATAGCCTTTATAATTATCTTTAGCAATTAAATGCGCTAAAGCATCAACCTGAGTTTCGCTGTATTGTGTTCCTGTATATTTATTTACAAGTTCATTTTTAACCTTACCAGTAAAATCATGCAAATAATAAGCATCTACACCACCATCATATGCTTTTGCTTTTTGTTCGTGTTCAGTAGCTTTAATATTATTTGCAATAATATCTTCAGCACCTATCGTTCTTAGAACTTGATTCTCAGCATTTATAAAATTATTAGTTCTTTGTTGCATATAATCTTCAGCTACACTGATAGCAACTTTTCCCGCCAATGCTTTCCATTGATTTTTTCTGGCTTTCTTTTCTTCTTCTTTTCTTAGCTTATCACTTCTATCACGAATATTAGCTAAAAGACTTTCGCCATACGCTATTGAATTTTCAAATTCTGCCATTTTTCTATCCTTCAGGTTGAGCCATAAGGCTAGGTTGTTGTTCTACCATTTCAACTTCTGGTTGTGCTAACAAACTATCTACTTCAGGAAGGTTCTGCATATCTGCAGCCATTTCTTCATTAATAACAGTTTGATTAGCTATCATACCTTTTTGAGATGCAGTTTCTTTTAGTTCATTTATTTTGCCTTCTCGCATCTCCAAACCAAATACATCGCCTTCTTCTTCTTCATTATCTATTTTGATGTCTAGGTCTAAACGCTCTGCAAGCGCTATTAACATATATGCAAGAGGCTCTGCAAGCATTATCATTAAATCGGGATTAAACATTCCGTCTTGAAACTGTTCAAATAAAATAACTTCTACTAATGTCATAATTGGAACGCCTTTAGATACTCCAATCATTAAGTTAGCATATCTTTCATCTGCAGTTATAAAATCCCACAGATACATAGAAGCTTCGTGTACATCTGTAAACTTAGGAGCTTGTTCATACGGAGCAGGATTGTCAGGGTCTGAAGTTAAAGACTGGCCCGGAATCGGTCTGCCCATCTTTGATGCTTCATTTAAATAAATGTCTTGATTCATAACTATCTAGCTCCCTATGTATTATAAGTTATTGGCTGATACCCTGTGCCTTTTACCATGGTGTTTATGTAAGCAGTGTGAGCTGCAGCGCCCATAGTGCTTTGATAATATGGAGACCCAACACCGCCATTAGCAGTAACTTCCATTTCTCTTGCATTCATGTCAACACTAGCATAGCCTCCATAGGTTACTTCAGGTGCATTATATACATCAACTCTACCCTGAGTTCCTCTTCGTGTGTCTACTTCGGTAGGGTCAACAAATTCTAAAAACTCTGTTTTTAACATTTGCTCACCTCTATCCGCTAATGTATCTACAGTACCTTCAGTAACTGCCTCTCCAAATGTTCTGTTGTCTAAAATTTCATCATACTTGTTTTTAGCGGTATCTGCCAAGTTTTCAAAAAATGTTTTTCTTTCTACTTTTGGCATATCTATTTTAGGTTTATAACCTTGTATGTCTGCTGTTACTTGTTCCTGCATATCTCCAAGCATATCTTGATTGCCTGTATTCATTTCAACAGTAGCGGGTTTATCTAGCAAACTTTCTTGAGTGCTTGTACCTGTTACATCTGTAGGTGCTAGGTCGGCACTTTGTTGTGATGTTATATCTGCCTGTGCCTGTTGCCCACTTAAATCTGGCCCCTGCTCCATAGCTGATTTTTGAAAAGCTTTATTAGGTGTAGGAGTAATATCTTGAGTAAAGGCATCTACAACTTTCGCACCTTGAGTTGTGACAGTTTCAGAAACCTTAGACCATGCACTATTCGGGCCTGTAAAGAAAGTATCTGATGCAGAATCTCCCAAAAACTTTGGCATTAGGTCAGACATTCCGGGAATTTTCTTTAAAGCTGTTTTAGAAAATTCTTTTATAAAGCTAGAAACTCCATCAGTTACTGTGCGAAATGCTGCATGAGAGCCTTTAGCAAATTTATATCCTGCCTCAAGAACTTTGCCTGCACCCTTTAAAATAGGATTACCTGCTGATGTTAATGCTGTTATTCCTTTGCCTACAGCACCGCCAACAGCACTACCAATACTCGAAAAAGCACTTCCAAGCATTGCACCAATAGGCGTAAACATAAGAGCTAGCTGACCTACAATGCCAATCTTACCCATAAACTTACCTATCTTTTTAAAAGCAGACTTAATGCCTTTGCCAATACTTTTAAAAGCAGACTTAACGCCTTTTTTAATTTTTTTAAATACTTTACTAAAAAATCCCACTGGTATAGTCTCCTATTATGATAATGCGTTATCTAGTGCATTAATGAAATAACTTGTATCTTCTTTCTTTTTGAATACTGATTCATTACCAATAGCTGTTGCAATCATCTGTGCTCTACGCTGTTGGTCATTCTCATAAGCTTGACGAATATAATTAGCTTCATCACGCAGTTGCTGCCAAAGCTGAGCTTGTTGTTGAGAGGTTAAGTTATAAGCAATTTGTGCATTTTGTTGGTTTGCTGCATTTAATGCTGCGGTGTTAGCTGTATTAGCTTGTCTACGCCATGTAACATTAGACTGCTCAACAGCCTGAGCATTTGCAGCATTCCATTGGTCACGTTGAAAGTCTTGAGCTTCATTAAACTTTTCAACATCTATTGCTAGTTGCGCTTGAAGTTGTGAAGCTTGTAACTCATTCCCTGCCTCAATTGCTGCTCGTCTATTAGCTTCTGTAGCATTAAACTGTTCACGAGCAGAGTTTGCAGAAGAGTTATACTGTTGTATTTGCGTAGCTAACTGTGCCATAAACTGTTCTGTTTGTTGGTCGCTAGTTGCTGCAAACTGTCGTGCTGCATTTTCTGCAGCCTGAGTAGTCAGCATAGCCTGTTGACGATTTTGAGTTGTCAGTACATTTGATTGTTGTTCATTGCTCAAGTTAGCCATATCCATTTGTAAAAATGCTTGAGCATTCTGTACAGCAAGTTTTGTGTTCTTATCTAAATTAGCTACATCCATATTCGCCATTGTGGTGGCATTTTGCATAGCAGCTTGTTGTTCTGCAGTAAAAGACATAGATGTCATGCTTTGCATAAACTTACTATTAGCTAATGCTACTTGTTGTTCTGCATTAAATGAAGCCATATCAAAATTAGCACTAGTCATTGCATTTTGTATTGCTGCTTTCTGGTCTACAGTAAGTTGAGCCTGATTCATGTCAGCAGCTATCTTGCCCTCAAGCAAGTTAGTTTGCATTCTGTTGTTAAGGTTAGCTAATTCTGTTTGCTGTGCTGCTGTTAAGTTTTGAGAATCTGCTTGATTCAATGCAGTCAGATTAGCCAAACGCATTTGTTGGTCATTGCTAAGATTAGCCATTTCCATCTGCTGTTGAAAGGCTGCATTTTTCGACAAAAAGTCCGCTGCAATTTGTTTATCTTGAGCTGTAGCATTTTGAATAGCTTGAGCGTTGCTTTGTGCAATAGGTAGGGCACTTTGTATAATCGCATTAAATAGTGCATCTCGCCCTACACTAGAAGCACTCATACCACGCTTAGCTAGGTTAGCTTCAACCTTAGCAAGTGCAGGTCTAGCCCATGTAGGAACTTCGCCATCTTCCATTCCTGCCATTAAGGTTTCCATCTGAGCACTTACAAGAGCTTCTTCGGGCAACCCAGATAAAGTGCTTCTTACACTCTCTGGCATGTTTTCCATTTCTTCTGCAACTAACTCTGGATTATCTGCAAGCTGTTGTGCAATCTCAGAATCTTTAAGACCTTGAGTTTTTAATTTCTGTATTACTTTATTTTTGCTAATTGTTCGCTTTTGAAGTTGGTCAGCTTCGTACATGCTCATTATCTGAGCTGCCTCACCATCAGGTGCAGGTTCACCTGTTATAGCTTCACGAGCTTTAATTTCAGCAGCCTTTGTAGCTTCAATGGTAGCTACCTCGCCAGTTACTTTATCTACAAAAGCATCTGAGCTTGGGTCAAAGTCTACAGCATCAGCCATAGCTTCTTGCTCGGCTTGTGCATCTCGCTGAGCTGCTTTAGCTCTTTCTGTCATTGTAACGTCTGCTGTTTGAGCCTGAGCCTCTTCAGAAACTTGACCTTGAGCTGCCTGAGCTTCTACGCCTGTAGCTGTAGCTGCATCAAACTGTGCGCCTTCCATATCTTCAGGGGCAGTAACCTGAATAGGTGCTTGTTGTTGAGCAGCAGGAGCCATTGTAGGAGCATCAATAGTTTGTTTACCTACAGTGCCTGCTTGACCTACAGTTTGTATCTGGCTTTGCGGTGTTACAGTTCCTGCAGTATTTGGATTAATTAAATCTACATCCATTGTAGGCGCTGTTACTTCAGGCTGTTGCTGCTGAATAGAAGTGGGTGCTCCTCCGAAATCTTTTTCCTGAGTCACTATAGTTCCAGTAGGAAGATTTGTTCTTTTATCTTTATTCTTTGAAGAAGAAGCAGGAGATTTATTGTGAGCAGGGCTAGAGGGGTCATGGGGGTCCCAACCATTTCTACGTTTAGTATGGCCTCCCGAATGTAACTTTTTCATATCTTTATTCATCTTTTAATTCCTATTCTTTATCAACAGACTTGCCCAACAATCCCTGTACAGTTTTGCTTTCGTATATACGTAAGCCTAACCAGATAATTGTTAGCAATGAAGCTATTGGAGGCAACCAAGCTACAAGGCTAAGTACGCCTGTACTAGCTGCTGCAACATCTATTACCTGTTTTGTCTCTTCCTCAATATCGCTCAGTTGCACTTTGCGCCTCCTGAATTATTTTAAAAAGTTTACAAATGCGTAGGTCATGCCTACAATGGCAGGTACAGCAACTATAGTAACAACTATACCAGTGAATATTTTTACTACTAAATCACGATTCTTTGCAGCTTTATATTGACGTTGTTTTTCTTCGTCTCTGCGTTTACGTTTACAATCAGCTTGAAACTGTAACCAGTCATCATACAGATTAGCTCGACCTGCATATATCATCAACTCTCTAAGTTCCTCTTCTTGTTGCTTGAGAGACTCCAAAGCCATGAAAGCTTCCATATCAGACTTGCTACCATTCTTTTTAGCTTTCTTTGCTATCTCACTTTTAGAATCAAAGTATGATGCAGCTTGTTTTGCTACTCTAGTTAAATCCTGCCCATTAGCTATTGTTTGCTTTATTACAGCAAAAGCGGAGTTAGCAATAGCTAGTTCAGCAAGCATTACCACGGCACTCCGACAGTCACAGACGGAGTGGCTTGTTCCGCAAGGTCAGCATCGAGGGTAGCCTCAAGAGCTTCAGTGTCTAAGTCAGCCTGTACCCAAGCAATAACATCTGCTTCTGTGAGGTCAGCATAGGATACATAGCCCTCTGCGCTTGAGTCTGGAGTAAAGCTAACAGAACCATATAATGAGGCTTTGTAATCACCAGATGTCTTAGAAACTTGCCAGTGGGCTACGATTACGCCCCCATCAGTGTTGCTTTCTAGTGTTGATATTGTGTAGTTCATATTGGTTGTTCTCCAATTTAAATAGCTGATATGATAAAAGCAAGTAACTCGCTATAGCGAACACCCATCCTAGTTTTTTCTTCATTGGTTTCTTCGTCAGTCCATGTAGTGCTAATAAACATCCCATAGTCACTCGCATCAAGACCTTCAGCCGAGAAAGCACTTTGTAAGTCTTGTGCTATAATTCCAAAATGAATACGTGCTTCATCACCTTTGTCAACTACTTTATCCTTCCAACGGAATTTACGTAATAAACCTTTAGCGGCTACAGCGACACGTTGTTCTGCTTCCGATAGTTCAGCAATATCTTGTTTTTCATTTCGGTCAGATGTTTGAATAGTTCCATTAGTAGCATAAATATCATCAAAACGAATAGATGAAAATCCTAAATCAATAGCGTTGTCTCGGCTAGTACCGCTAGCTTGCACTGGGTATATACTATCAACATTATTGTCAAAACGTATGCCAGTGTCTCCATTAACTATATACAAGTCAGAGCCAACACTGCCCAATGAACCAACAGCACTACCATCTCTACGTATTGCAATAATATCGCCTTGTGTGTCTAGGCGATTAAAATAGCTTACTATTGCACTGCTTCTAGTAAAAGAAGTAGGGCCATTTGGGTCTAATAGTATTCCTGTATCGCCCCCTGCTCCCGAACTATATAGTGTAGTGCTTGTTGTTCCAACTAAAACATTTCCACTAGTGTCTATTTTCATAGCGGAACCTGCATTAGTATAACCAGAACCAGAACCAGTTAAAAACTCAATGCCACCGCTTGAAACAGAGTTTGCAATTTGTAAAGCATTTTCATCAGTTGAGGCTTGACCCATGTGTCCAATAGCAGACACCTGTACTCCACCATCTTGTTCAAACACTATGTAGGGATTATCAGCTTCTTCATTATTATCTGTATCAGCTTCTAAAATAAGAGTTGCATCACCAGACGTACCTGATGAAATATGGAATGTACCTTGAGGACTTGTAGTGCCTACTCCCACTTTACCATCGGCTTTAAAAGTCATTCTTTCTGTGTTGTCAGTATAAATACCCAACGTGTCTGGAAAAGAAGCATGAGCATTATCTCGCCCAATAATCTTTGTTTTATCTGAGGCATTACCAAAATGTAAAACACCAGAGCCACCACTTTGACCAATTTTAACATCACCAAATATCTCAAGTTTTTCATCTGGGTCTGTTAAACCTATGCCCAACTGACCAGAGGAGTTAATCCTCATACGTTCTGAGGCATTAGTATGGAAACGCATATTGTCTTCGGGGTGGTAATAAAATATCTGTCCTGCATCAGCCCCATCGTTAAAATAAACACTACCGCCATTGGTAGCATCAGAATGTAATTTAAGGTCAGCCCAACCTGCCCCTGCATTAACTCTTATTTCTTCTGAGGCACTACCTGCACCTACTGTTAAACGAGTAGAAGGCGTAGTCCCTATACCCACGTTGCCAGAGGAGTCAATTCTCATGCGTTCTGCTAACGTTGTTCCCGATGACGTATGAAAAGCTAGTTCACTGCTATAAGATGAAAACTTCGGACCAAATGCTTTTAAGTTAATGATAGATACATCACTTGAATAACTGCCGTCAATAGCTAAACCAGAACCATAGCTTGCATTAACACTAGGCGTATTGAAGATTGTGCTACTACCTGTGCCTATTGTCCCTATAACAGAACCTGCCGTAGATACTGGCAAATAAGAAAAAGCCGTTGTGTTGTTTACAGTTAAAGCTGCAGCAGTTGTAGTGCCTGTAAATGTAGGAGAAGCTAAAGGAGCTTTAGCATCTAATTGAGTTTGAATGGCGCTTGTTACACCATCTACGTAATTAAGCTCAGTTGTAGTAGCTGTAACGCCATCAAGAAGATTTAATTCTGTTGCGGTAGAAGTTACGCCATCCAGAATATTTAATTCTGCAGTAGTTGAAGTAACACCATCTAAAATATTCAGTTCTGCAGTAGTAGATGTTACGCCATCCATAATATTTAATTCAGAAGCACTTGCAGTAATGCTTAAATCTGACAAACTAGAAACAGTACCTTTTGCATTTAACTGAGTCTGGATATTGCTTGTAACACCATCAACATAGTTTAGTTCTGCTGTGGTTGCTGTAACACCATCCATAATATTTAACTCTGCTGCGCTTGCTGTAACTCCATCCAGAATGTTAAGTTCAGCAGCAGTAGAAGTTACACCATCAAGAATGTTAAGTTCTGCAGTAGACGATGTAACACCATCAAGGATATTTAACTCAGCAGTTGTTGCTGTTACTCCATCAAGAATATTAAGCTCTGATGCAGTTGATGTAACACCATCAAGAATATTAAGTTCAGCAGTTGTAGAGGTAACACCATCAAGGATGTTTAGTTCGGTAGCTGTTGCGGTAACTCCGTCAAGAATATTAAGTTCTGCAGTAGTTACTGTAGCTCCATCAAGAATATTAAGCTCAGCAGCCGTTGATGTAGTTGCTAATGAAACAGCACCACTTGAAACTGTGAAATCATTAGAATCAAAAGAAGCAATACCTTTATTAGAAGTTGTTGCATCTTCTCCTGCTATTGTGATAGCGTTACCTGTTGCGGAAGTATCAATCCCTTCACCGCCTGATACTGTAAGTGTTTCTGAATCTAAGTCAATAGCAATTGTACCAGAATCAGTAGTAATGTCTACATCTTGTGCAGTTACCTGTGCATCTACATAGGCTTTAATAGATTGTTGAGTTGCTAAAGATGTTGCGCTGTCGCTTGACAAGTCATCTTCGTCTAAGACTGCTGTAACTGTTGAGCCTGAAGCAAGAACAAGACTATCAATGTTAGCTGTGCCATCAATGTATAAGTCTTTAAACTCTAAGCTGCTTGTACCTAAATCAATATCACTATCAGTTACTGGTACTATAGCTCCATCTTGAATACGAATCTGCTCTACAGCAGCGCTGCTTACTTCTACATATAGACCAATTCTATTATTTGTAGAATCAACTTCTATTTTATTTAAGAAATCTTGGTCGCCAATTTTTCCAATTGCACCGCCTTGTCCTGCACTGCCATCGTGTGTGTGACCAGTTGTGCCAGAACTTGCATACGCAAAAGCGTTTACAATTTGATTATATTCATTATTAAAAAGAGAGGCAGAAATAAGGTTGCCGTCTGCAATTGTACTTTGTCTTGTATAGCTTGTACCTGCCATTTAATTATCTCCTGCCTGTTGGGACATAGTTTACATATAAACCATTAATTGTGTAAGGTATTAAAGAATCGTCACTACTAATAACGTATTTACTTGTATAGCAACTGCCTTGTAAGTTTTGTCGTATTAGTGGAGTATCAATAGCTCCAAAAAAATCTGTTCCGAAAACAGCGCTACCAAAAGCTGCACCTGCTCTAACTTCGGGTAGTGTATAAGTTGCAGGCTGTGCTACGTTTGTATCATCAAAATCAAACTTAACTTGTAAGCTTGGCTGTACAGAACCTCCAGAAGCATCATCTGGAGTTATAGAAACTTTAGCATAGTGTAAAGTTTTTCGTGTTCCCATATCACCAAAATCTAAGTAAGGTGTAGAATATTCAGCACTTATATCTGCTGAGCTACCACTATATAGGAAAGTATATCCAGTATCGTGATTATATATATAGCCGTCAGTATCCCCATGAATTATTTGCTCTACACCACTATTCAAAAACCCACTGTCTATTGCTACAGCTTCTATTCCTTTAGTTTCAGCCCATTCAAAACCCTGCCCTGTGAATGTTCCAATAATTCCTTTTGCCAAAGTTCCTGAGTTAGCTGCGTTGTGATAAAACAAACGATACTGAGATTTGGAGCGTAAAACCACACTTGTAATTGTTAAGTTATCTATTTGGTCAGTTATTTCACTAATTATTTTTTGAATGTTTCTGCTTACAGAAGTTAGCTCGACATCACCAATACGTGCTGTACCTGCAAGTGTGCGAATGCCGTCTGGACTCAAGAATACTAAGTCACCACCAATTTCCTGAATGCTTTGACCATCTAAGCAGCCTACGTTTTTAGTAATGGGAACTATAGCTGTAGTGCTATCATTAGCCTCTATGTTTACAAGGCGATAAATACTATTTCTACAGAATACAATACAATCGCCACGAAAACTTTTTAATCCTGTTACTTTATCTGCAAGTCGTACAGAACCTGCTCCTGAGCCACTAAAGTTATCTATTTCATGCAAATGACTATAATAAACTACATTAGGATTCTCAGCAGTCCCTGAAACTATAGAATGGTTACTATGTACTGTTCCTATTTTTGGAGCCTCTGTACTATTTACTGTTACTTCACTTGAGAAGAATGTTCTGGTATTTAAATTACCAGTTCCTGTCATATAGAAATAGTAAGGTTTGTTTGCACCATCACAAATTAAAACTTCTCCGTATGGAGATTTACTGCCTTCAAAAATACTTATAGAGCATTGAAGTTGTCCAGTTCTAGCAAGAACAGAGCGACCTGTAAATGTAGAATAGTTATCACCACTACTATGAACAGAAGCACGATTTATTTGTAGCCAAGTGGCTCCATCATTACTAAAGAAAATGTCTGTTCCGCTACAAACTATTACGCCATCTGCGTATGTTTTAATACCTAACACACTATTTGCACTATTAGGTCTAGCTGTTGAGCTACCACCAAAAGCTGTGAAGCCGTTAATTCTTCGATAGCCACCATCAGGGTCAACCTCAAAATTGCGTAGCGTTGTTGCAATTCCGGGCTGTCGTAGCATTTCTATTTCGCTAATGTTGGTATTTAAACCACCCTTAGACGAAAAACCAAAAGGTTGAGAAGCTGCCATAAATTAAACTCTTTTTATTCTATCGTCAGTAAAATAGAACGGAGTAGGCTCAATAAGATTTGAGCGCATACTGCGTAAACCTTTCTTGTAGTCATCCATAGCAAAAGAAGCTGCTTGTGGATTATCTTTAAACTGATGAATGTAATATCTTGCACGAGCCAATAATACTACACTGTACATTTCAGGAAACACTATTTCATCAGAATAGGCACTTAATTTAGTAGGTAAGTTATAAGCATAAAACCATACTCGATATACTTTATCTGGTATTGGGCTAAGTCCAAACTTTCGTGAGTCAGGACTTCTAATTACTCTGTCGGGTTCTCCGTATGCTTGAGTATCTTCATCATCTAAGTTTTCTGCAACTCGTCTAAATTTTTTCCAATCTTCTAGAGTTGTGTATCGTAGGTTACGCCCAACATAGGGAGATGTTTCGCCTGAAACTCCTACTGTAGTTAGATAAAAATTATCCCAATCTATTGAGCCGTAATCTGTCTTAATGGAATCACTAGAAGCTTTCAGCTCATAAAATCTTTGTCCGGCTACTGTTTCTACATATACGTTTCCGTACATCGGGTCGGTTGCACCGCTTTCACCCGCTGCTAGAAAAGGCCATTGTGGTTCTTGGTTTATAATATCAAAGTATGCTTTGTTTATGGAATCTTTTACGTGCGCTTGTATGCCTACAGCCGTAGCAAAATCAGAAGAAGTCAAAACTACTTCATTCATTTCTCTTAAAAGCTCATTAGTTAAATCTAAGTAAGTCGTTGCCATAGGTTATATTGCCTTTAAATTTGTTAAAGATTGAGGGGCTTTTACACCCCTCTCTCTCTTGTTAGCTTTATACGTTGTAGAACGCACCAACCAGTGCTTCGTCACGGAGGACTTTAACACCGAATACGTGCAGACCACGACAGATGTCACCAAAGCTATCTGGGTCACGGATGACCTCAGTGCTAGTGATAGTCTGTGCAGTACAAATAGCAGACATGTGACCTGCAAGTAGTTTGCCATCAGCGTTGCTTGGAGTAGCTACGTTGTTAGACTTGTACATGCTGAAGCCACGTAGTTTGCCTGAAGTTACAAGGCCGTTGCGGATTGAACCTTGACCGGCATTGAAGTCAACAGACAATAGTTTAGAACCAGACTGAGAGAGCTGCTCATAGAAGCTAGGAGGAGCTACAATCCATCGGCCTTCTTCGGGTACATTCTGCTCATCGAGAAGCTTAGCCATACGAGCAAGCAAGTCGAGAGGGTCAGTAACGTCAAGGCCAACAGCGCCAGAACCATCATATACGCCTGCACCGAGGTGAGTCGCAGAGTCAGTTCCGAGAGTGTGGTCTGGAGATGAAGCAGATAGACCGCTAAATCCTGCTGCAATTACAGCAGTATCGAAAGCATCACGCAAAGCGTAAGCAGCAGAAGAAGCTGCAACTTCTTTGAAGTTTACGTGAGACATAGAAGTTTCGATGTCGTCTACGATGAACTTAAAGGCGTTAGCAGTATCAACTACTAGGTTTACTTCTTGGTCAGTCAGCTTAGTAGCAGTAGTGTCGCTGCCACGAGTGTAAGAGCTAACGCTAATTACTGGCTCTTTAATGATTCGTACAGAATCACCGAAAGCAGAGATTTCACCTTCGTAGTCAGTGTTAGTGATAGCTTCTGCAACTGATGCTTTACGGAAAAAGTTAAGAACCTTTTTGCTGTAAATAGCAGGCAAGAAGTAAGAGTTTGCTTGACCCGATACCGAGTTTGCAAAGTTAGCGTTAGTATCTGTGGAGGGTTCAAAATATTGAGCCATGATTATTTCCTCATTAAAAAAAGACTTAGTTTATTAATTGACTACTCTGCCTTCCATAATGGCTTTGTCGATTTCTTTTTCATATTTATCATACTCAGCCATAGACAGGGCAGCAATTTCCCTTTGTGTCCAAACCTTCGGTTGCTTGGCATCTACGCTTGTGGTTTTGGTAGAAACCATATCAGCAGCAGAAGCTTTGGCTGAAGTTTGTGATGTTTGCTTAGCACTTGGTTGAACTGTTTGAATACTGTTTTCTAACTTGTACAAGTCTATAGCTTTGACTGCTAAATCTACATCATTAGGATTATTGTATATCCAGTCTTGGATTGACTCAGGTTGAGACTTTGCCCAAGCATGGAACTCATCGCTCTTTCTAATATCGCCAAAGTCAGGATGCTTTTCAGAAAGCGTTAGTTCTGCTTCCTTACGTGCAATCCTAGCTTCACGCTCTTCAAGAGCTGTAAGTCTACCATCCTCAATAACATCAGGTCGTTCTGCTTCAAGAGCTTGAGCTTCTTGTTCAGCTTCTATTGCTTCCTCGTGACGTACAGACTGTTCAACTTTCTGTGTCATTCGAGCTTCGGCTTCAAGTTCCTGCTCTCGTTGTTTGAACTCACTAATTTTAGTGTCATAATGTTTCTTTAAATCGTCATAGCGTTTCTTGTAATCTACACTATCCTTTTCGGCAGGGGCTTCTTTAGAGGTGGCCTGCTTCTTTTCGTAGAAAATTCCTTCTGCACTTTCAAAGGGTTTATCATCTTGGACATACTCTTTGTTCATGTTGTAAGGGTTTGCTACTGGTTCTTGTACTTCTTGTGCTTCACTCATATCACTGCTCCTTTTGGGGCTTGTCGTCTTTTCTAGGTAGCCTAAATGTTAGCTAGACATTCGGGGGCTAGATACTACAAGGTGGCCTCTAGGTTAAAATAAAATGATAAGGGGCTGTAAACAGGTAGCCTTATCGCTTGCGTACACTGGGCATTGGATTTGATAACAACATTTGATTGTGGACATCTTTATTCATGTCCTTCATTTCATCTGGAGTTAAAATACCACCCATGTACTTTTTCATCATTCCACCATCATAAGCACGTTCAGCATCATCCATCATTTTTTGGAGATTGTCTACGCCTATTTGGTCAACTGATTTTTTGGTGAAAACAAATTCACCATCCGATAGCCTTGCGGGTATCGAATCTGATGTGCCAGTTCCGGGGCCTTCAACAGCTCCGTCACCTGCAAATTCTCCGGCAACATCCATAATCTTGTCAAAGATACTGCCTAACTGTTTATCACCCTCTAAGGCCGATAACAAATAATCTTGTTCTTTTTCATTTAGAGATTCTGTTAGTACAAACTCTGCATAATCTTTTTCCATTTCAGCATCAGATTTTTGTGAAGCTTTTACGGCTGCTTTTTCTTCAGATGGAATATTGTCGTATGTATCGACAGGCATACCGCCCTCTGCATACTTCATTGCAGGTTTTTCAGTTTTACTGCGCTCTAAATCTTTTTCATCTTCTAAGCTAAGGATTCCACCCATGTCATATCCAAAGCGTTCTTTTTCTTCAGCTAGTCGAAACTTTCTATCTTCAGGAGTTTCTTTACTTTTCATTGCATTGACAATTACGTTTGGTTCAAAACTATTTTTAATCTGGTCGAATCGTTTCTGGATAATTTCTTTAGACTTTTCAGACTTAGCTTTTGCCATAGCTTCTTCATAGCTTTTTTCAAAACGTAAATACTTAGCTTCGTCACTATCTTCAGGATATTTTTCTATAACTATTTCACCGCCTTCATCTTTCTTTTCTCTAGGCTCAGGAGAGGCAAAGGCTGTAAGCTTGTCAAAATCTTTTGGTGCTAGTAGTGGTCGAGATTCTTCATCCACTTGAGTTCTGTGTAGGTCAGCAATAAATTCTGCTATAGTTTCTTTTGATTCTACAATAGGAGTATCAGCTACTTCCTGTAAAGATTCCATTACAAACTGTTTGTCCATTTTTTTGTTACCGCCCTGTGCAAACGACAAAGAGTTTACTAGCTTGGTGGTATCCTTCATTACTGTTTTCTTTTCTTCTTTTGCAGGTTCTTTTACATCTGTAAGGGCTTCTGCCATTTCTTCAAACTCTACTGGCGTTACACGTTCAGGGCCACGAGCAGCCACTACATCTTTACGTGCTTCAGACAGTAATGAGTCAGCTCCTTCCATAGCTTTCTGGGCTACTGAGCCTACTGCCTTTTTCATTCTTTTTTTCTTACCTTCGCCATTACAGTGCATGATTAATCCTCTTTTCTTGTTTTAGCCTCTGTCGCCTGTTCTTTTAGTTTAAGCAACTGTGCCAGTAAATTCGCTTTCCCCTGCCTGCGGTACAGAGCCTGTTCCGATGTTTCCACCGCCAGTCCCTGTAGCTCCAACATCCGTAGGTTGTTGAGGTGCTCCTTCAGCGCCTCCCATAGCTCCGGGTTGTTGACCAGTGGCCCCAAGCGCCTCGCCATCTCCTTGTCCAACATTTTGTGCTCCTATAATTTGTGCCATGATTGCAGCTTCTTCAGGGTCATTAAGAATCTCATCGGGGTCAAGGTCAAGGCTATAAGCCAGTTCGCTGACAATCTTAGAGATTTTAACAAATGGTGCAATAGCAGGATTCTGTGCTGTTTGCAAGAACATTGTTAGACGTTGGCTGCGTACTTCTTTTTGCATTAAGCTATTTGTGCCCATTGCATGTACTTCTAGGTCGCCTTGTATGTCTAACTCGCCTTCAAAGAACTGCATGTTCCATTGGTAGTATGCTTCGCCCAAAGGCTTTAGCAAGAAGTCATCAATGTTTTTAATGACTGTTTTAATGTTAAGTGATGCTGCACCTAACAGCATGGACATACCAGAAGCGGTACGTGTCATGCTTTGTACACCTGTTTGTCCGTGTGAGTAGCTTGGTATGCCTGTTTGTTCATCTGCAAGCTGTCGGAACTTATCAAACATCATCATATTCTCTTGAGATGTGTTTGGAAACTTAACTCCGTAAATAGCCTGTCCCGGCATTCCTGCTTGTCTGCGGAATACTTTTCCGGGGAAAATGTCCATACTCTGTCCACCAACAAGGGCTGATTCATCTACATCAAATACTAAACTTCCTGCAAGTGCTAAGTTATCAATAGCCATACGTGCATGACCATTCATTATTTGCTGAGAGTCATCCATATTTTCAGCAACACCAATACCAAAGAAAGAATAAGGGTTACGCTCGTAAGGAAAGGCATTGTACGGAAGCCTGTAAGGAGTGAATGGATTAACCACACCCCGCAAGAGCTTCCCATTGCTAATCCAAGCATTGACTTGTACTTCATCTAAATCGTCTACCTCATCTGGAATTTCCATTCCCACTTCTCTGGCATACTCTGCATCCATTATGCCCCAATATTCTAAAACCTCGTATTGAGCTGAACCATAGTCTTCTGTGCGTTGGTCATCTTTTAGTTCATGCTCGTAATCTTTTTCAGTGTAGTTTGGCCCCATCTGTAAACATTCACGTATTGCATCTTTCTTGAAGAATGGCATACGTGATAGTGCTCTAAGTTGAGACTTGTTCATTTTGTGGCGGTGAACAACATATTCACAATCGTCAATGCTTGTTGCTGCGGGGTCAGGGAAGAAATCCCAGATACTTACAAACTCAATGCGAGGAACACGTACTTCAAGTGGAGTATATGTACGCTCACCATTTTCATCAGTAACCCAACGGCTAATAGTTTTGTTGTAGTTAAATGGGCCTTTTACAATGCCTGTACCAAACAACGCAGATTCAAGTAAAGCATTACGCAATTCGCTTGTGCCGTTTGATTCTTCGATTTGGTCGTGAATTAGTACCTGCATATTTCGAGCCGCTTCCTTAGCAGGAGAACGCTCTGGTATTTCTGGAATCGGTGAAGCACCTTCTACAAAATTTAAGTTAGATTCTTTAATAGCTTCAGACAGTGTATCCTTTACAGCAGTAAGAGTAGCTCCTGCGCCTAATACTCGCCCATCACCTTCATAACCTACATCGTATGGGTTTTCAACTTCAAGCTCAGGAGCTGCTTCAGGCTCTTCGTATGCGGGAGGCGCACTGCTTTCTATTCCTGTTTGACCTGCTTCAAGGTGTGTATACTTTGCTATACCTTCTGGAAGCTTGGTTTCACGTACACCAATCGGGAACTGACCAGTACCAAACACAACATCTACTAGCTGACCAAATGCTGCTAGGACTTTAGTCTTAGTTACTTTAACAAATACTTTAGATTTTTCTGACTCTCGGAATCGTACATTCTTGTTGTAGATTCCTCGGAAGTTGTGATAGGCTGTTAGCCATCGCTTTTCGTCAAAGTCTCGTGCCTGTTCTGCAGCAGCATATCTGTCCTCTACGAGACCTACAAAGCGATTACGCACATCTTCTTCTAGTTCTAGTTCAAGACCGCCTGCAGTTTCCATTTCATCGAAATAGATTTCATCGGCTGTATCGAACATTTCTTTATCTTCTGACATAAATTATTCCTTTACAGGGGCTTGGAGATACGCATTTCTCCACCTTTAGGATTAGCCTTTACATTTAAGTTGAATCCACCACCTAGCTTTTTGTGATAGGTTAGTTCTGGACTCTTTTTAATTTTAAGTCCTACTGAAGAATTATTCGGCAGTTGCTTCTCAAAACTAAAGATATTTCTTTTATTTCCTTTATTATCTTTAAATAAGCTTGCGGTTGCGGATGTATCGCCTTTTCGTACAGTAGCAGCTACCGAGCTTCGCATATAATTTTGGTTTCCACTAACATTGCCTTCGATAGAGCCGATACCTTTGAACTCTTTACGTGCGACTAAACCACCATTGTTATATTTTATTTTCTTCTTTCCGTATTTCATATCAGTACCCAAAGGTTGAGTCAGACGGAGTAAATGCTGCTTCCCTTCTAAACTGTCTGAGTTGACTTATAGTGTCGTTAATACGTGGTCTAGCCATGATGAGGTAACGCAATGCATCGTATGCGTGGTCTGATGCGTTTGTATCTACATCTTCCGGCTTAGACCTATCTAAGGGAATACTTTGAAGCTCACGTATCAGGTTGGGGCATGTATTAAATATCTGCAATCGTGGCCTACCGCTTTGTTGAAGCTTCAAGTATTCGTGAATCTGTATCTTTCCTTGTATCCTGTTTTTATCGGCTCTTCTGAGCTTGTGTCCGGCTCTCTGAAGCGTTTCTCCGACTGTTGGGCCTGTAGTACCAGTCTTGCTCCAACACGCTGTATCGAGCACTCCTTGCACAGAAAAGGGGTCTTCGTATTCCATTTCTGTAATCATGTTTGCAAGGTCAGAGCCTAGTAAGCCTTTGCGGTATAGTTCACGATATATAATCAGTGTACCATCGCTAGGGTCAACAGCTCCCCATACACAACAACTCTCCGATGCGTAACCATAGTCAATGCCTTTGCTACGCTCCCAGTGAACAGGTATCTCGAATGGAGTAATCACATGTTCAATTGGGTTAAACTCTGTGAATGCTGCACCTTCTGCAACATCCCAGTTTCCTTCTAGCAGTTGCTTCCGTTGCGTAGGTGGCAACGCATTAAGCATCTGCTCGTATCTTCCGTCTTTGGCTAAGTAAGGGTTGTCTTGCAATCTAGCCGGTATAAACTTTCTTGTTAGGCCGTCTTCGCCTCGAAAGCTTTGATTAGGCGGTGCGGGGTCTATGTAACGCTTTTTAACCCATCCTGCACCTGCACCACCGGGGTTTGCTGTACAACGCATGTACGTTTCAATCTCAGGGTCTGTGGTACGTAGCCGTGAAGCTAGGTAGTTCCAAGCAAACTCTGTGGGTAGATGTGTAATCTCGTCAAACCCTATAAAGCTGTATGCTTGACCTTGATAGCGATATACATCTGCATCACGCTCCAAGAATCCAAATTCCATTTTAGCACCACTAGGGAATATCCAAAGCTTTTCGACTTCTTTGTATTTAGCTCCCGGAAATGCTTTGGGGTATAGCTCTCTACTTTTGTCGATAAGTTCTCGCAGCTCTGGCATAGACCTTCGTATGATAAGTGCTCTGTGTGATGGTCTGTGTGCAAAGCGTAAAGGGTCAATGAGCATTGCGTATGATTTACCACCACCTGCTGCACCACCATACAGTACATCAGTCTCTCCGGCTGCGAGGAAGTCTTCCTGTGGGCCTTCGTTAGCCTTAAAGATGACATCCTCTTGTGCTTCAGCTTGTAGTGCTGTCGGGATGTCATCCAACTCTGAGGCGCTTACGAGTTTTGTTTCGTTCTCGTTTTCGAGTTTGCTGAGAGTCTTTTTGGTGTTATCTATAGACTTCTTATAATTATCTACTTTTTGTTGGGCTGCTTTCAGTTTCTTTTGTTTTTCTCTTACCGACTTCTTGGCAGCTTTTTTAGCTTTTGTTTCTGAGTGGTAGGTATATCCTCTGCCCTTTGAGCCTTTTGGTCTACCACCCTTTCTGCGAGGTGTACCATCAGCTTTGAGTTTGAAGTTACCTTCCTCATCAGTTAGATAGTGTTCTGGATTCACCTCCCAGTCTTTCATCAGATTAGTTTCCTTTTATCGGCTATTTTCTTTAGACCCATGTGCGAAATAAAACGACCTGTTTTATGTTCTAGGAATAAAGATGCTTCACGTAGACTTAGGGTTCTGTCGTTAATCATTGTTATCATCTTATCCAGTTGTTCTAGCTGTTCTGGAATCGGATTCAACATTTCCGCATTGTCTTCGTCAAGCTCGTAGCCAAAGGGTATGGTACTACTCGTTCTCCGTATACTCTCCATCTATTATTACTTCCTTTTTGGCGGGGATAACAAACAAACCTCCACCTGAGTTTACGTTCACATCTAGCCTTTCGGTTTTACCTAGTCCTACTCTATCTAATATTTGTTGTGCTGCCTGTATACGCATATTAGCTTGTGGGACAGGTTCGGGGCTATCCATAATCTGAATTAGTTTAGAAGCTGCTTTAGGCGCATTGAGAGCCATTATGTTTGTAGCTATATCAAGTATCTCAGTCTTGAGAGCTTTGACTACAGCATAATGTGTGCCTTCAGCATAGCCTGCTAACTCCGCTGCAGCTTTTGTATCTCCACCGCAAGCAGGAAGATTATCAAGAAAAGCTTGTTGTCTTGTAGTTAGTTGTTTATCAGGCATTATAGTCTTTCTCGTTTTTTTGTCTATATATACTATATTATACAGGTAATATTGAGTTTTGTCAAGTTTTTTTTACAATAAACAGTAAATAATCCTATATATATACTATATAGTAGTAAAAAACACTTATTAAGGCAAGACCTGCAAATAAAACTTGACAAAAGGCGAAATCCAGTGTATAATATATATTAAGCCCACCGGGGTTTATAGCATATACATGTGTACACTTATATGTACATAAATCTGTACTTAGTATACACTTAACTGCAGATTTATCCTTTCCTCTTCCCTTTAAAGCCCTTGGAAGCCGCCCGACTTCCCAGAACTTGCCCCTCCCTTCAAAGACTTTTAAGCTGCGGCACAATCTGGTTTACATGGCAAATCTCCGTAAAATGTGTAAGATTGTGTATATATCCCAGTACCCCCCCATGGCAGCTTGCCCCACACTTTGAAGTTCCTCTTAGGAACTTAAAAGTGATGGGGCAAAGACTCAAAAGTCTCCCAAAACTTTAAAGTTCCTATGGGGAACTTTAAAGTTTTGGGAGACTTTCAAAATCTTCCAAGACTTTTAAGAAGCTCTATGGAGCTTTTAAAAGTCTTGGAAGATTTCCGTGCCTGCCTGTGAAGACTTTTAAAGTCTTTAGAGATTTTCTAGTTTACAAAAACTAGAGGAACTCAAAAAATCTTTAAAGCTTTAGCTTTCTTAAAAATCTCCAACATCTTCAACGACTTACCAGATTTTTGAGCAAGCTCAACTTGAGTCTTCAAAGACTTTCAAAGTCTTCATTTTTTTTTATTATTTTAATGGAAATCCGTAGGATTTCTGGCACTTTTTAAACCCCTAGCCCTTTAAAACCCTTAAAGGTTTTAAAGGGCTAGGGGTTTATTTATTAATCTCTCTAGTCAGGGAAGAAAAAAATACTTTGTGAGTTCTTACGAACAAAGTATTTTTTTATTCCTTAACTGACTAGAGAGATTAAAATTATGGCGACTTCAAACTTCGGCAAAATCGACCCAAATCAAATAGCAACTCAAAGACAAGTCTATGGAGTGGCTTGCCACTTTGCTAATATCTATGCCAAATCTCCTTCAGAGAGATTTGGAGCAACAAAAATGTTCCATGCCATTCTGAATAAGCATTATTCAGCTTCTGATAGCTTTATGACTCATTCTGATGTCTCAGAATGGAGAGAATGGGATTGCATTCCAGACCAGTTTCTTTCAATGATTTCAAAGAAATCAGCAGTTAAAAAAGCTAAAACAAAAAGAGCTTCCAAGAAGCCTACGGCTTCCAAGAAGTCTACGACTTCCAAAAAATCTAATGCTACTTTGACTCAACGAGTTGAGGCAATGGAAGCCAATCAATCTCTACTTGTAGAGACTCAAACTAAAATCTTGGAGCTTCTTGAAGCTCTTAAATAAAATTAAATAAATCTATTCGGGAGCTTCGGCTCCCTTTTTTTGTCTTAAATAAATTCTATTTTAAAAGGATATAGATATATGTTTATTGTTTCTTTTGATGGTAATGCTATGGTTTGTGAGACTCAGCAAGAGGCTATAGATATAGTAGACTCTTTAACTCAAGATGGATATAACTATATAACAGTTAGCCACAATCAGCCATTAGATGTAGAGGATATGGCTGAGATAGATATAGAGATTTAAATATATATAAAATAAACTTCTTAGTTAGTGAGTTCTTACGAACTAACTAAGAAGTTTATAAAATGGTGATGCCGTTGATGTTGATAGACGGCATTTGTTGATAGACGGCAATAGAGGATAAACGCTATGAAGTTTGACAGCCTGTTAAATAAATTGAATAAGACTTTTCCAGAGTTAAATGCGGTAGATGCTATAGAGTTTTATGGGCATGAGGAAATAGAAGCTGAGCAGTGTATATGGTTTAAGGGTTCAGAATGTGGCTATGCTCCAGATGGTTTACCGCTGTTTAATTATTATATAGAGTTTGGTATTCACCGAGATACAGATGGTGTTCACCCAAAGCTAGAAAAGATATTAACAGACAATGGCTTTTACTCAGAGCCTTATGATACAGGAACTCTAATGGCAGGGAGAATATAGATATGAATAAGATTAAAGAATGTCAGTGGGTCATTACACCAGAGTCTATGAAAGACTTAGAAGATAGACTTAATCTGTCTAATCCTACAGAAAAATCTATAGCTTGGTGGTCAGCTATGATGGCTTGGAACTTAGCTTGTAAGATAGTAAACGAAAGTGAAACCGAAACTACGGAGTAGTCTATGGTCAAGAAAATCCCTTTAAAATCTGGTGACGAGTATGATATACTCACTTCCGCTAGAAAGTTCTATCACC
>Ga0209232_1000147_pt1 | contig 44451 bp, 80 predicted proteins | sample ETNvirenome_2_60_FD_184066 | JGI IMG/M metagenome (GOLD analysis project Ga0209232, IMG submission 184066) | Marine viral communities from the Pacific Ocean - ETNP_2_60 (SPAdes) (version 2) | ecosystem: Environmental > Aquatic > Marine > Oceanic | place: Pacific Ocean | collected 2013-06-22
TTGTTGTAATTGCCTTAAATAGTCCATCACTACCGCCAACACTTTTTAAGTCGTCTATTTGTTCAGACGCATTAAGCAGTCTTTCGGTTACTTTCTTTACGTGTTGATTTGCCTTTGCCATTTTTTGAATAGTACTTCTTTCTTGGTTTAGGTTGAACTTTTTTTAATTCATCTCTTAAACATTTAACAATAAATGCTTTGTCAAACTTAAACTGTTCAAATTCAGATTCCATATTTGTTAGTTTCCTATTCATGTAAAAATATGAACCAACAAAACCTAAAGTTAAACCTAAACATATTGATAATACAATTTCCATAACGCTTCTCCTTTTATATAAATATTAGCCTCTATAAGTTCCGTGCCCTCGTTCAAACCCCATTGACGTTCCAACTTTATGTTGGTGTTTTGCATCGGTTAAAGTTTCAATTAATCTGTTACATTCTGTCCATGTTAATTCAAACTGTTGTCCTCCAATACATAATTTACCAATAACTGGTCCATGCGCATCTCCTTGAGGTGTTCTACCCCATTCGCACTCCCAATTCATTGATGCCCATAGTTTACCATACTTACCAGGATTAAATGGTTTGTGTTGGTTATGAACTGTTTTCTGTTGTTTTTTCCAAGGCTGTCTACGATATTTATTTCTTGCCATCTTTAATTTAGCAGTTGGGCTGCAAGCCGGTCTTAGTTAATAAAATTAATAATTGATTGTTCTTTTGCTTTTGCTTCTACAACACAGTCAATGTCCAAACCATAGCAATCTGGTTTTTCCAATATATAATCTGAATGTGCTTGCTCTTTAGTTTTTTTGAATTCCTTAAGGTGATTAGATAATGTAGGCCATTCGTCTGGCGTTTCTTCTAATGCCTTAAATGGAATATCATTACGTTCACATATTTGTTCCATCATAAGTTTCTGCTCATATCTTCTAGATTCTGAATAATGAGTACATGGTCTTATATCTTTTGGCCAGGTACTTGCAGCTAGCTTTAGTGCTTCTTCCTCTGTCAATCCACCTGTGCAGAACTTATGATGATAATAATCAAATGTAATTGGTATGCCTATAACCTTATGTACACCTTCATATAAATCTTGTACTGAATACATACTTGCTTTGTCGTCATTTTCAACAACTAAACGTTTCTGAGTATTTGGTTCTAATCTTTTGAAATTTTTACACCAACGTTTAAGTGCTGATTCTTTATCACCATAGGCACCACCAACATGTATGTTAATCTTTGCAGCTGGTGATATTGGTAATCCCATCATATCCATTATTTGTGAATGTCTATCCAGTTCAATAATTGCATTGTCAACAGTCTTTGGTGTAGGTGAACAAAGAACACAAAATTGTCCAGGATGAAAGGATAGTCTTTGTCCATTATCCATAGCTAACTTACCTGTTTCAGCAAGTATAGATTTAATAGTATCATACTCGGGTAATTCAGAAAATTCATATTCACTCATCCACGGAAATAAACTACCTGACATTCGATATACACTAATACCATTTTCGATATTCCATTGTACAATCTTTAATTGGTCAGTAATATTTTTTATAGCTATTTCAGATACATAGGGTAGACCCTTTGCGTCGAAGGTTCTTCTAATCATTCCACGATTAGTTGTAATTTTTTGCTTTCTTAATTCTAGGTTAATACAAGCGTATCCATAATTAATCATACTTTATAATTTTTATAAGTTTGGTAAATAATATATTTGATAAATGCAATTGTTTATTGATTTATTCAATATAACCATTTCTCATGGGATTATAGCTAGGTTTACGAACTTTTTTCACTCCCATCATCATTTTTTTTATCAGCTGCTGTTTTAGATGTACCAGAGCTATTGCACGCAGGCTGATGTTTAATAATTGACCACAGTTCAAATGCTGGTGCCATAAAATTAGTCGTTGGTCTATATTCAACCATTAGACCATCTGGTTCTAATTTGTCATTTGCAATATCCCAGACAAACTTAAACTTTTTATCTTTTCTTTCAATATCCAGTTTATGACTATTTGTTCTATTTGACATATCCTTAGTACTAGAACCAATATAGAATACTACACCATAATATGATAAACGATATACTCCTGGCGTAGCTGCAGGTAAATTGAGTTGGCCCATATGATTATATGAATTCAGTACTACCTTTTTACTATATGTATCATCTAACTGTTCAAATGCAGCATCTAAGTTATCACTTGACTTTTGTTCAACTATAGTACCCAGCTCAAATACATCATGTGTACTATTAATATATTTAATTAAATTTTGTTTCTTTGACATATTATTTAGTTTCAAAGTTTAATACTGGAGATTGATAGTCAAACATTAGTTCGTCACCTGCATCAATATCCTTTATTGCTGTAAACCGCATTATTCTTTCTTCAGGGTCAAGGTCCCAATCAATATTTGGACTTTCTTCATTGTGATTGTATATACAACCAAAACCTAGTGCTATACAATATGCAGTATAATTTGTACGGTTTGGCCAAACATATCTATAGTTTGGTAATGCAGTTGAACCAATAGGTAAAACATCATAGGGAATAATACACTCCTCTACAATATCTCCTTTATTTATTTTTTCACTAGTGAATACACCCCAACCTCTACCTTTACTTTTTTTGACGTGTACACCTTTATGTATTTCTAATTTAGTTTTCATAATTGTGATTTAAGAATTCTTTTTGTTTATCAATTGCTTGTTGCAATTCAGACTTATTATTAGTCTTTGCAATTTTACTACTAGCCTTCCTCTTGGGCTTATTATCTTTGCTTGGAAGGTTGATTGCATTAGGGTTAACCTTTCCATTGCGTTTAAGTACATAATGCTCGCTAATGGGATAATAAGTGTAAGGGTACTTGACATTTTTATTTTTAACAGCTACTCTAATTTGTGGTAACTGATAGTTTACATTTCCTGTAAGCTCTCCCATATATGAAAGCTTGTCAACAACACCAGTGTATGTACCACCATCAAAGAACTTGAATGTTACGTTGTCGCCTATTTTGAATTTATGCTTTTTCTTTTTTACCATTTTTATTATTTTTAATTATATATCTAATGTATCCCAGTTATTTTGTTGGTATCTTTCAATAGACCTTAAAGCTTTGTGGACCATTCTTGGAAAGTTATTATATAGTCTTTCTCTTTTAGTACCAGCAATTTGATAACATTTCCAAAGTTTACCACCACCCCAAGGGTTAGGTCCATGAATCATTCTACGAACATAGCCTGTTCTTATATGAAATGTATAATATGTTTCATAGTTTACCATGTGAGGATCTTTGAACATAAGGGTACCACTTTTTTCTTGGCGCTTACTAGTTACTTCTTCAAGACCTAAACGCTCTAATGCATTTACAGCCCAGCTATCGTTAATGATTTGCCAGTCATAAACCTTTATACCTTTTTGTTTTAACTTGGCAATATAATACTTTACACTCTCAACATGTGGATGGTATTCCCATTTACCCCAACCATCTTCTTTAACCTTTATTGCCAACTGTACACCACTAATATCTGCAAGTATATTTGACCAGTCCCAACCATTTTTAGTTTGAGGTATGTCTTTTGATATTTGGTCAACTGCAAGACTATATGTACCAGTCCAACCATCTGCTTGTAAGTTTGGAGCAATCCATTCTCCATAATGTTCTTCAGCTTCTGTTATTCTCTGTAGTGTTTTTGTAAACGGTGTTTCATTCATATCTCCTAGTGGTTTATTAAGGCTTCGCCAGTTAAAAATTCAAAGTTTTCAGATTCAGTTGCCATTTCAATATCCAATTCTTTTGAACATGGAATAGGTGCATGAGGAGAAAGATTAGATTCCGCTCCTTTATTGTGGTAGTCATGCTTTGACCAACCGTGACCAACCATCATAAAACTAGTTCTAGGTAGAAGTCCTGAAAAACAACCGTAAGAGTATTCTTCGTGAATAGCGTAGTTCTGCATATTTTCCAGTTCATTTCTAAACTCTTTATCTACATCACCTAAAGTATAACCGCTACCATAGCCAGAAAAGCAAACTAATTTTTGAAGCTCAACGGTACTTTCATTATCTGCAAAATCTTCCCAGTCCGTTTCAGGGTCAATTCCGTATATCAAAGCATTCCATTTGTTGAGAATATTGGCTTTCATTTCGTCAGCAACCATGTGGTTGTGAGAATACATTTCTGATGAATGAGGTTTAGTAATTTCAATTCCGTAAATTACTTCATTAGGCTTTTTAGTTCTAGGCATAGTGTTATTTTTTAATTAGTATTAGTTATTTATTTATATATAAATATAACTAGAATATTTGGGAAATAAAAATATTTTCATAGTTATTTTCATATAATATGTAAAAAAGTTATTAACAATCCTTTGTTAATTTACGTATCTTATGGTATATATTATCACGCTCTATCAAATATAGTTCATAAGTCATTTCATCTACTGATTTGAGTTTGTCCATATACTTAGCAATCCTTGCATCTATTCTTCTCATACCACTCATATCAAAATCCAGTAAAGTATCAATCTTAAACATTTCGTCTAGTCGTCCTCTAAGATATTGTATCTCGCCAAACTTTCTCCATTGCTTATCTGTCATTATTCTTTCCTTTTATATATTGTCTTATATTGTAAATTATGTATCCCACAACAGGCGTACCCATTAGGATAGTTAGTACACTGGGATGTGGTTCTCCACATACTCCAAAAAAATGTTTCAAAAATTCTACCATATAATTTATCCTTTGTGAACCAGATAGGATTCGAACCTATGACCTACAGCTTAGAAGGCTGTTGCTCTATCCAGCTGAGCTACTGGTCCATATCACGGCCGCCGCACCACCCTCACCCCTGCGAAGTCTCACATGCGATGCGGCACCCATTACAATTCCTTTATGAAGTGATACAACCAAACAACCAGACACAACGGCCATGCAAGGACCATTAACGTCCGCATAGGCCAGTCAACATTCAACCTGAGTTGCGAGTTGATGAGTTCCATAGTTAGTGTGAATACAAATCCACAAAGTAAATAGTTAATCATAATCTTGTTTTTAATATAAACCTGTACCACTACACGTATGTATAGCAGCTTTCATTTTTTCCTGTTCAATCCATACCCAGTAGGCATGCCATGATTTGATTTTGCCAATTATTGTTTTCATATAGTTTATTTATATATTCTACTATTACGCCAGTTACGAAATGTAAATTCGATTTCAGGGTCTACTTGTTCGTGTTTAACAGGTACCTCCTCAACCACAGGCTGTGGAAACATGGTGTCCAGTATTTCCATAATATAGCGGCGTTGTATACCACTAATTGATTTGTTAGTGTATGCCTGTTCCACGTGTGATATAGCACGGTCACGACGATCCATTTCCATCCAGTCAATAGAAACCTCTAGTACCCGCTCTAGGTCACTATGAGTATATTCACGAATAGGTTTAGCGTTGCGTGGAGTAGTGGATAGTGTAGTCTTGTCGGTTGACGACTTGCCACCACGAAGACCACGCATGATACCATAACCGCTACGTGCAGCCAACTTGTTGATGCGCTTAGCAGTGTCTTGGTCTGTTATTTGAATAGTATTACCTGTTTTGTGATATGTAATATCGACGCAGGCAACAGCCTCCTCAGTACTACAATCAACACATACATTATAGCCAAGACTAACCCGACCAGCAGGAATAGTGCACTGACATGATTTACAGATAGCTGACATAATCTAGTTTGTTTTTTATTTGATAATTAAATATAACCATAATAGTTGGGAAATAAAAATTATTGATGAAAAAGTTATTAACAATTAACACCACTATAACCCAGAGCATGTGTATGGTATCGGTATAGACCATCCTTGCCTTTACGGATATATTCGTAATCGCCATTGCCTATCAGTCTACGTCTTGGAGTCATTAGGCTACGATAGTGTCCACTACTGAAACTACCACCACGGTGATTGACTGGATGATACTCCATGTTTGTGAACAGGTAGTGGTATTCCATGCTCATTTCAGTCCATGTACAGGGTCCACTTTGTTTCACAAAATCGAGCAGAGCTCGAATTATACCACCATTCTTGAGATAGAATCCTGCAGGTACCTGTTGTCCTGCCTGTCTATAGTTCTCTTCAATAGTTTCTATCCGTGTCTGATATGGATAGTTCTCCAGTGTTACCGTTTGATTGTCCGTGTTGTCTTTCATATTATCTATATTTAATTGGTTTTATACTTTTATAGTGTTAAACACTCTTCTACTACTATCACTTATATACAAGAAAAAATCGTCTCCTGTACAAAGATGGACTAATGCACAATGCTACACACACATATCTTGCTGTTAACAAGAAATAGTCCCACTGCATTCACTTGCAGATTTTTTCTTTGGCTAGTTCACTACACGGCCTTAGATAGCCTGTGGCGAGTCGCCTGTACCCTCTACTGGCCAAGGAATAATTTATTTAGAGTAGTGGCCAGTTGGGTAAGGTTGTTTGTATCTATACTAGCGCTAGAGGCACCATACATAGTCTTAAATTGGGCACTAACGTCGCTACCACCATCTATATAGTAGCTCAGTACCTCTATACCACCACCACGCATGTTTTTCACTTGTTTTGCAGTATGGCTAGCAGCTGTCTGGCCCCAATATTGAATATCTCGGTTCTCAAAATAAGGTTCTCCATCTGAGAGGTTTATAAAGTAGCTATCCATACTACCATTGCTCTGTACCATGTGTTTTTGAATGGCCTCGAAACATAGTCCTTCTGGTGTTGTCCCTAGAGTTACACAGTATTTGAATAGTGATTTAATCGTTACGATCTTGTCTTTTCTAGAGTCATACGCTATCACTATACATGGTGTGTTAGTGCCACCACTTTCCACTGTAGTACGGAAGCTTATCTGAACGTTTAGATTACCAACCATGCTGGCTGCTTTAGCTATAGCCACGCAGGTAGTCATAGCCTTGTTATATCTACGGCCACTCATACTACCACTAGCATCTACTGAGATATGTACATTGGCATCATTATGGCTGCTAGTAAATACTTGTTCAAATACACTATCAGCACCATAGCCTAAACTAGCAATCAATCTTTTATCTATCTTTCCTGTATTCAATCGTGTGTATCTAAGGCTGTTCTCCTCGTTTCTAACCTGTAACTTTCTACCAAGTTTTTGTCCTAATACAAGTCCTTTGTCTACAGAGTGTTGAAACTGCTCCATTCTACTACCATACCAGTCTTTGTTGATAAACACGTCAAATGGATTCTCATCAATCAATGTTTTAGTAATACCATTAATAACAATACAGTTAGTACCACCACTAGTCTTTCTCCATCCGTCTACTCCATTACCAACATTAGTAACCTCAACATCTCCTTGCTGAATAGCATTTAATGAACTAGCATCTTTCTTACTCATTCCGCCTTTCTTAATATCTCCATCCTGGAAACTCTTTTGCTTTTGAATAGCTTTCTTTAACTGTTGTTTTTGTTTGTCAGTTAAATCCTCTAAGTCAATAGTTGATGTGGTATTACCATTAGTACAATCAGTACCTGTTGTAGTAGAACCATCGTCATCAGATTCTCCTTCTGGTGTTTTAGGAGTACCGCCATCTCTATTCTCAGTTCCTTGTCCATTACCATCACCATCACAATTGCCATCACAATCATTATCCTCTGGTTTAGGAGCCTCAATGTTTTCTTCAATTACTTTATATATTTCACAAGCAATTTGAAAGGCCTCTTCAGTACTCTTTACATTACCGATATTCTTTAAGTCCATTAGATTCCATATCTTTCTTAGACCAGGTAATGCGTTGAGGTCTCTATGGTTATTAGTAATGTTACAGATACGGAACATATAAGCTTCAAAGGTTGGGATTCTAAATTCAGAACTTGCCAATCCTTTGTCTATAATTTTAGAGTTAAAGTATTTGTCATACATTGAGTGGTAGTAACCTTTATAACCAGGAGCAGACTTAAACACGTAGTTGTCAATACGTCTGTCCTCAACAATGTTTAACAAATCTTTTAGATTAGTTAAGATATGATAGTTAGCGTTGTATCTATCATAATCATATTTAATCATTACTGTATTTACAATGTCAGCAGGTATGTGGTTCTCTAAGTCTTTAAGGAATTTAAAGTCAGACAACAATATGTGGCTACCTTCGTGAAGAGCAAGTCCAACAGCAGGGTCGAAATCCTTGTCCTTTAGACTTGAGCTAATCACGATAGATTTGCCATCAGTATAGCTATTACCATTTTGTTTGAATTTAACAGGAACGTGTTTACCTGTTACGATGTTAACAAAGTTAGCGATTGCTCTTTGATAACCGGCTAGCTTGATGAGGTCCTTACCAGGTTTCACGATTGATTCACCTGTCAGAATGTCAATGTCATTGTCAAAATTGTCATCTAACCAAAAGCTTGAATAATTTGTCATAGTATCTCTATTAGTTTAATCCGTTATTTATAATATAAATATAACTATTATTGTTGGGAAATAAAAATTATTTCATAGTTATTTTCTAAAGTTATTAACAAAGTTATTAACAATAGAATAGGGGATGGCTCTAAATGTCCACCCCCCTTCTTAGCAATCGTCGCTTATTGCTGGTTGTCATCAGCACCGTCAACATCTTCAGTGTTGAATAAATCTTCATCGGTACCATCGTCACAGAATTTCTGTACAAGTTGTTTTACGAATGTTCTTTCGCTATCAGCTCCACCCGCATCATCGTATTGTGGATACATAATAACCTCAGCAGCTTCTGTTAAACTAAACCCGTCGTAAACAAGGCTAGTCATTTCAACACAAGCTCTGGTAGAAATAGCAGTAGAGATTCTCGCAACTTCACTCTTAACCTCAACTCTAGTAGCATGAGCGATTTCAGATATAGCATTAACTATTTTATTATCCACATTAGGAAATAGTTTTGTTAATAACCCGAATTCCTCAGAAGCATTTAGAGTATCCATCTCTACAATAATAAACCTGTCTAGTAACGCTCGGTCCATAACTCTTGTCGCTGTATATTCATTACCTATATTGGCAGTAGCGATAAATGTTACACCTGGAGCTACTTTAATAGTTGGAGAGCCATCAGCTTCATCTAACCTTAAGTATCTCTGACCTTCGTCTAATACAGTCATTAATATATTCCAAGCCTCGGGGTGAGCACGTGATAGCTCATCCATTAGTATTACAGCATTCTCTGTCTGTATTGCTTTCACAAACATTGATTCAGAGAAGTACGTACCACTTTCTTTATTGAAGTGGACATTACCAATTAAGGTAGCTCTAGGATCTTGAGTTGCCCCAAGGTTGAAATAAAATTCTGGTCTGTCTAATGCGTTCACAACAGTTTTAGCTGCCATAGTTTTACCACATCCTGCAGGACCAGTCATCATAATATTTTTACCTCTCATTGCAGACCTAACAAGATATTTCCATTTAAGGTCTTGCATCTTAAGAGTATCTGGTTTTAACTCAGGAGATTTCTGAATGAATGCCATTACCTCAGCCTGTTCAGCAGGTACATTAGCAGCAGGTTTATTCAACCACTGGTCTGTCATTACAGACGTGGCATCTTTAGTCCAATCCTTTTCAGTACTACTATTAGATACTGAGTAGGACATGGCTCCACCCTCCTTCATTATTACTTTTACATAGGCTTCTTTTTTAACAGCCCACGTTAATTTTTGTTTGTTGGCTTTATCCTTTACAGGACATTCAAACTGATTGCCAACCTTGTCAGTCAATACTGGTTTACCACTCTCGTTAAGACCAGCTTTTAAGATTACATTTTTCATAAGCGACGTTTTTATTTGTTTTAATTTTTAATTTCTATCCGAACCAATTATATTATAAATATAACTAGATTTATTGGGTTTTATGCTATACTTTTACGTAAAGTTATTAACAATATTGTCAAAGTTATTAACATTGTGTAGACAGTTGATCCTCAAGCAATACATAACCAGGATACATATCCAAAGCTTTTGTCTTAGCATTAGTGTAGTGAGTTGCTTCCACAGTACAGACCTTTGCAGAGTCGATAGATGGACAGTAAAGATAAACGTCATAAAGATTTTCTAAGTGATTTTCATTCATAGTATTATATTTTTTAACCATTATTATACTATAAATATAACTAGAATAATTGGGAAAAAAAAATATTTTCACAACTTTTTTCCATGACAATGTGGCACGACCAGTGGCAAATCTGACATACCATCCATCACTCTTATCGTGAGTCTAGCCATGCCGGATAGTCTATCTAACGATTACTTTGCCACACTTGTGTCGTGCTCATGAGTATCATCCAGACTGCCAGAAATGGGCTCCTTCCTAGTCACACTCATAGTTTTTTCAGCCATTTGATTCTCTTGTGCTTCACTATCACTTTGACTAGAGGATTCACTGGCATTTCCTGCCACTTCTACCGGTAATGACACAGGAGACCAGTTGGGATGGCTTTCACAGGTCCATCTACACGTCATGATGTGTCTATAATAATAGAATAGGGGATCATCAGCCTGCTTCCATTGTGTCCATCTATCTGGATGTACGCCATGAAAACAATATACCATACCTTCCTCGTATTCTATCCGTATATCTAGTCTATTCCAATCATATGTAGCTACACACCAATCTGGTATTACAAATTTGTCTGGTTGTTTCTCTGTCATTTATCTATCGCTATTATTCATTGCCTTCTTTTTGCTCACCCTGGTCACCACTACTAAATAATTGTCTTAATGTATCTATCTTGCCAATCGCATCATCAATATCACTAACAAGTTTATCACATTCCGCAACTATATCTGGATGTTCTCCAATACCTGCTGGGTTTGTCAAATAATTTTGAAGGTTAGCGAATGCTCTCATTTTGTCTGCTTCATACTTTGCCAACAAGGCGTCCATAATTTGTTTAGTCATTTCCATTTTTGTCTCCGTTTGTTATATAATCTATAAAACGTGTCAGGTCTTTCCTAACACTGGTTGTTACATCTCTACTATCACGCTTTAATAACTGGTCAATCTCTAGCATCAGGACTTTCGCCCAAGGTTCTATATCATGATTTGTTGTTGCCATCTTTACGTGTTGTCTTGCCATTTTGCTTTGCATATAATCTCTTCTTTACTTTGTCAAGTGCATAACTCCATCTGTCCCGTGTGTCACGATACTTGTGTTCGTCTTGCATATCCATTTTTTTGAGTTGTTTGTCAAATTGTTTTCTTATTCCCAACTCTTCTATTTCTTTTGTTATATCCCACCAAAAATCTTCCCATGCCATAATTTGTTGCTCCTTGTCTGGCCTTGTAAAGTTGTTGATAACTTGTAAAGGCAATTTTCTGGTTAGGGTTTGATGTGCGACATCGCATGTGCGAACTTCGCCGGGCCGGGCGGGGGTCAGCCGCACCTGTCATCAAATCCATCATTGTTACTACTATTGTTATTGACCTTTAAGTACTTCTTTCCTAATTCTCGTATCTCATAATGAAATCCTTGATTAGTATTGAAGTTCATAATCTCTGTAAATTCTTCTGCCGATGTTAATGTATCAAACTCTAACGGGTTACCATCTGAATCCATCATCAACACTGGTAGCTTTTTTCTTTTACCTACTTCATTTGTTGTTGGGTTGTAATGCCACTTAATTACAATATAAAATCTATCCCGTCTACTCATATGTCCAACACAAATAATATTTTTCACCATGTAAAAGATGTGTAGGTATACAATCCCAGTTATCTTGACCTTTATTTCTATAATCAAGAAGAGCTGTATTCTTATCTTTAACTAACATAAAGTTATTAGCATTCTTGTACATTCGCCTAAACGGTACACCTGTTTGCTTTACATCTCTACATAATACCACTGATTTGACAAACCATATAAAGTATTCTTTATCATACCACTTTATACTTTCCATTCTAAAATCTTGAGCCAATTGGTCTAAATCAATTTTGTTAATATCCAATTTCATTTTACTTTATCCATTAATTGTTGTACTTCTTTACATTTTTTGTAATCTTCTATATCAATAAAATACTTAAGTGTATTCTCTAGATTTTCTTTCCAACAATCCTTTGGTACACTTAGTATAGTCTCTTCATCATTCATAAATGCAATTGTTACATCATCTTCAAAATTTGTATCATATGCGTATTGAATTGCATATAATGTTCTAATATGAATTTCATGTTCATACTTTGATAATTCTTGATGAAACTCCATATCCGTTTCAAATCTCAACATTGGTGGCTCAGCACCTTTAGGTATTGGAACATAATTCATTACCTTCCCTTTTCCAAATAACTTTGCCACAATCCTGCAAATAAAAACATTGCTGAAAAACTACCAAACATATACAATATGAACCAGGGTGTGTATGCTATCTCCCCGTTATATAATACTGGAGCCGACATCACTATCATCCAAACTATAAAAAATATAAGAGGATTCTTTTCCATCTTCTTTTCTATCTTTTTAGTTCTTTCTGTATTCATTAATCTGGATAATGCGTCTTGCATATCTGTGCCATAAGCTGGTTGAGTATGTACTGTTCCATCCAACTCTGCTATTGTAATATCATACTTACAATAACCTGGATTCTTTTTACTCTTTTCGACTATCTTACATTCGATAGCTCGTCTTCTCTGATATTTACTTTTCTTTGCCATTTTTATTTATTAATTTATTATACATCCATAATTCTATTGGACTTAGTCCTTCATGCCAATTGTTAAAATCTTTAACAGTTACATTTGACATTTCTATTTCAATTCTATTATTCAGGTTTTGCATAAACTTCTTCAACTCTACTTGCTCTTATACCTCTGACCTCAAAGTCTAAAACAGTACCTTCCTCTCTTAATGCTTTTGTGAGAGTTGTTTCAGCATCTGTGATACTTACTGCTTCTACTAAAAATTCTTTGGTAAATTGTTTTGCACCTTTACGACTATCGTCTGTAAACCTTACATTTGCTACATAATACATTTTCATAACTATTTCTCCTATTTTTAATCGTTTGAATATTGATTTGCTTCATCATATACTTCTCCAGTATTTGATATATTATTATCTTGATACTCCCAGCCTTCTTTTCTTGGCATGTTTGATGTGTTTCCTACAACATTTTTAACATCAATTCTTGACTTCTTAATGTTTCGTTGTTCAATTCTATCCCAATGCTTTACAATTGTAATATTTTTCCATGCATTGAAAATATTGTCACACATTGCAACATCAGGGTAATGTCTTAATATACATCTACCAAAGCCATCTTCAACAGTAAATTTTCCATTTGGTCTTACCTTCGTCTCTGCATGTGGAAACATTCTTAACACTGTTCTTTTGTACTTCTTAAACTGTTCGTATCTTCTCTCGTTTATCATAACTTTTATTCTAAATTTTTAATTAATATAACCATTTTTTTTGATATAAAAAAATTATTTTGCTATTTTTTTAACATTGACACCACATTTTTTTAGGAATTCTAAGCCATTTCCATATCTATATTCATCTTCATAGATTACTTCTTTAATACCTGCTTGATGAATTAATTTTGCACAATCTTGACATGGACTCAATGTGATGTATAATGTTGCACCTTCGCAACTTGTACCATGTTTTGCACACTTAAGTATTGCATTGGCCTCTGCATGTAATACTTCTGGTTTTGTATTGCCTTCACTATCTTCACAAGAATTATCAAATCCTGATGGTGTACCATTGTACCCGTCTGAAATTATCATTCCATCTTTAACCATAATGGCTCCAACTTGCATTCTCTTTGCATGAGAAAGTTTGGACCACTCTTTAGCTAGTTTTAGATATGTTCTGTGGTAGCGTTGCTTCTTTGATTTTGTCATTACGTAACAATTTAACGAGTTCGGCGCACTTTTCATATTCCTCAATGTCGGGCTGTGAATAGTACTTTATCATTTTTTCTACTATTAACCTTGGTTTATTACTTCCTAAGTCTCTTAATCCAGAAATTCCTTCTTCCATTACAATTTCAAATCCTCTTTCCATTGCATCACCTCTTAGTTGATATAAGATATCTTGTAAATCAACTTCGTCATATTTGTCATTATCTGAATTAAAGTTAAACATATTAAAGTTCTCCATTTATTATAAATATTAAGTTATACATTCAATTTGTGATTTATACTGACTCTTTTATTCCCCTAATGTGTCTACATTCTTTTCTTCTAAATCTATAGCCAGGACAATCACATTCATAATTTTCTCCAACTTTTTTCACAGTGTAAAATATTCCAGCTGTTGATGAACTTTCAACTGTCCACTTATCACTTGGAGAATCTTTACTCTCAATTCTTTCCCAAACAATGTAATCATTCCAGTTGTGTACACCGCACGAGTGTGGTACTTCTGTAAAACCTGGCATTAAATAATTTTTACCATTTAATTCCATAAATGTTGGTGGAGCAATTCCTTTATATTTTATCATGTTTATGTCTTTTATATAGATTAATATTTGCTTTTATATTGTTTTGAAAATATAAAAATGCTGATTGAAATACATCGAGTGGAGTTTGATGTCCATGTGGACCTTTCCAAACATTGTTCATATTGAAATCATGTTTATCAATCATGTTCAATAACTTAATTGTTTGATTGGGATTTATTACTTCATCGCTTGTACCTAATGCCAAAAATACTTTACTGTCCCATAATGGTACATCAATTAATGTAGGTGCAAGTATTGCAGGATTGTACAATAATACTGGAACTTTTAATATCTTTCCAATATTCCATGCAAACCAACCACCCATACTTGAACCGATAATTAAATCTGGCTTATACATTTCTAAAAGATGGAGTGTATCTCTAAACTCATTTACATCACTATAGTCCATTTTTGGAAATATAACTTTATGACCAAGACTCATTAACCAATCTACTTTTGGTCCACCAACTTTACTTTCTAATCCATGTAGGTATGCTATCTTCATATTAGACATTTCTTCCATTTTCAAATATATGTTTAATTACTGGAAATCTCAATGAGTATTCTCCAAATTGATTTTTACTTTCTTCAAAATATTGTACGGTAATTGTCTTACCTAAAATTTTACTGTGATCCTTTCCAAATTCTTTTCTTTGGTCAAAATTAAATCCTGAACCAACACCAACTTGAGTTCCTTTATGATTTATTGTAATCATACTCAAACAATTTATTGTCTTTTCTTTTCCATCTTCAATAATTCTAATATCTCCATTGGTAGCTCCCATAACTTTATATTCTGCATCATGGAATTTTTTACATTTCAAAAGATTTTTGCTTCTCTTACCTTCATAACCGACATTCTTTCTTAACATAACTCCTTCATAACCATTGGTTTCAGCTTCAGCTGTCATCTCTAAAAGTTCTTCTTCACTATTTACAAGTTGCTGAGGAAGTAAAGTTAAGTAATCATAATACCCATCATGTGGAATTTCTCCTTTGAGTTCATTAAGTCTTTCTGATAAAATCATTTGGCTAGTTTTATTATCAAATTCACTAAGACTTAAGTAATCAAATATAACAAATTTTGGATTTTCAATAGTATGATTCTTCTTTTTGATTTGTTTCATGATACCTTGAAAATCTTCATTGCCATTTTCATCCATCATACAAATCTCACCATCTAATACAAAATCACCAGGCATTAACTTTACATCATCCAATACTTTTTGTAAAGTTGTGAATTCATTACCAGCTCGTGAGTAAGCTTTAATGGTATCTCCATCCTTTCTAACAATACATCTTACACCGTCAAGTTTTCTACTTGCATACCACTCTTCATTATCAAAATCACAAAATCTTGACTCATATTTAGTTGCTAATGCAACATCAAATGTTGGTACAAGTCCTGGAATTATTTTATTGAATACACTGGCATTTGCACGAATCTCAATATTTCTGTCAATGATACCAAAAATTACATCTTCATAATCTGAATTCTGAAAGATATATCCATTAACCATTGCAATTGCATCATGTCCTGTATAAGTTCTATTATCTAAATCGTCTAACAATTCAAACAAATCTACAAATCCACAATCTTCATCACAAATATGAGAGAGCTTTTTACAATTTTTACTTGTGACATTGTATTTCTTATAAGGGTCATAAGTATATTGTATAACCTTCATAATAAATTTATTGTCTTTGTACTTTTCAATAATCTTCTTCTTTTCATTAAGTGAAGAAGTATTTTTCATTTCATCTATAAACTGCTTTAATTCTTTCATATATTATATTTTAATTAATAAACTTGGCGCTACAGTAAACCTTTCACCAGTTTTTGTGTTTTGAACTTGTACATTCTTGATTGCTTTCTTAGTAACTTCAAATGATTGACCTTTAGTTTTTTTGTGGTTAATCAAAACCTTGTCACCAATAAATATATCAGACATTGAAAGTCTTTTGGTACCACCACCTTTAACAGATATTGCTGTCAAAGTACTCTTTAATTCTTCTGAATCATAGCGAATGTTACCTAAAGAGATTCTCATTCCGTATTTTTTTTCTAACTTTTGAACAGTTTTCTGAAAGTCTGCTCTGAACTTTGTAGCGATAGCTTTATCTATTTTCATATTTAGTATTTATTATTATTACCAATTTGTTATATATAAATATAACTAGAATTATTGGGAAAAAAAACTATTTTCACAACTTTTTTATAAAAGTTATTAACAAATTATTTTTAACAACTTAGTCATATTATCAATTGACTTAACCATGAAATCCCAATCGTAACCAATGCTAGGGTCAAACTTCATAAATTCTCCTTCAAACTCAGTTTGTCCTCTGTATGTTGAATCATCAATAAGAATGTCACCTTTAAGCAGGTTTTTGTGGTGAGTTAAAAATACTTTTCTTTTTAGTTCTGGAAAGTTTTTTCCTACCCATTCTCTCTTCTGAGTCCAAGCATTTGGATTGTCCCAAGGAGCCGTGCTTGCAATATAAACATCATGTCCCATATCTAGTATTTGTTTTACCGCATCTTTTGCTCCAGGAATTATATCAAATTTAGAAAAATCTAATGTTAAATCTGGTCTGAAACCCTTTGTTCCATAATCTGGATGTTGTGATGCAGCCTTTTGAAAGTCAGCAAGTACACCGTCTAAGTCAATGTATATTATCATAGTTTTAGTATTATCAATTATTTATATATAAATATAACTAGAATTATTGGGAAAAAAAAAATTTTGGGAGACTTTTTTCTAAAAAAAGCTAAAAAAGATATTAACAATTAGAGTGCTAATAGGAATACAACAATCATTATTGTTACATAAATTGCAGGAGTTATGTCAAGTTTTTTGGTTTCCATATTAATAAATATAGAAAATATGCTACAATTGTATTAATCTAATGTTAATCTATTGTTAAATATTCTGTAGCTTTTCAGAATCTAATATGTCGCCCTGAACTGTTGCATCACCTCTCATATCTTCCAACTCACAAAACTCGTCTGTTGTTATTGAAACCATTACATAATCACTTTTACCTTCAGTGTATTGTGGAGGTTGATTTATGCAATATGTTTTAGGGTCAAGAGTTTCAGTGGCCGCATCATCTCTATGTATGTAAATATGTACTTTCATTTCTTATTCCTTAATGTTTCTATTGTTGTTAATATTGATGACAATACTATTGCAACTGAACCAAGTACCCATAAAAATACTGTCATTCCTATTGCCACTGGTATTGTTATAATACAAGCTAAAACAAATAATATGTTTGCCCATGTCTTTTTAATCATAAAACTCTACCCCATCATTTCCAATCCACTTTACATCTTCATCAGATTCAGTGTATCTTATACTGTCACATGTACCATCTTCATATTCAATTATTCCAACACCATTTGGTATTATAGATTGTAATGTATCTAATAAATTTTTTTCATCACCTGAAAGAAAATCACCTAATGTTGGTTCTGGAGCATCTTTACAAGAATTTAAGAATGAAGCAACTATCATTAAGATAACTATTCCAATTATGCTAAAGGAACATGCTGCCATTGCAAATCTTTCTGTTCTCTTTTTTCTATCACTGTCATAATAAGGATGTTTCATAATTAATCTCCAAATGCTTGATTATTCTGTGGCAAATCATCAATGTTATCAATATGTTCTTCAGCTGGTCTATTTCTATTATGTTGGTCAATTAACCATTCTGCTTCTCTATCAACCTCATCACTCATGTCTTCTTCATCTTTTTCATTATTAAGTATATCTGGATTTTGTTTTACAGTTTGCTTTGTAATTAAATCTTTTAACTTAGTTGTTGACCAACCATGAGCTCTACTTGTATAAATAATTTTTGGAGGAAGATCATCTCCTGTGCAAGGTTTACCAATATAATCTTCTCCAAGGATTCTTACATCTGGTTTGAAGAATTTAATTAATTCATAAAGTTCCTCCTCAGTTTGATAAATGTATACTTCATCAATATATTGTATTGACATCAATGCCCTATATCTTTCATACAATGGTATCACAGGTTTATATTTAGTAAACCGTGTTGCTGAAGGGTCTCTCTGTAAAAATACAATGAAGTGATCACAATGTTTTCTTGCGTCTTCAAATGTATAAATATAACCTGGATGTAGTAGGTCAAAATTTCCTGCTGTAAATCCAACAACCTTGTTTGGATTTAATTTATTTCTATCTATTTTATTCATAACTAATTCTATTAAATTCCATGTAATTTATTTGATTTTTTCTGATTTAATCCACCTATTAATTGAAAGTGACAATTATAACATAATTCGTATAGATTATCTACCTTCAAGTTATTTACATTTTCATCACTAAATTCTAGAAGCAGTGGACTTCTCCCGTCAGTGATTCGTGTTTCACAATATCCACAATTTTGGCATGCACCTTCCAAATATCCAGCCTTAACTAATCTCTCTCTAAGTTTCCATCTTGGATATGTTGGATGTTTACCTTCAAGTATTTCTTCCAATGGAATCTTTCCTAAGTCTCTAACTTTTGGAATACCTCTTCCATACCAGTTACGATGTTTGTCAAAAAGAGTAGTACCACTTTCATCTGTATATAACTTTGCATATTTTTTATATGTGTTATACGATACTCCTAAAAATCTAGCTGCACCTTTATTTGATTTGCTATTTTTCATTGCAACTTCAAGTTCTGCCTGAAGAAGTGGTCTTTTACTATGTCTCTTCCTAACTATATCTGACATTACTTTGCCTGTTTAATTGCAGCTGTTGATATTAATATTGACATTTTATTCCAGTCATCATTTGTTCCTATTAAATCTCCAACATCTGATGCAAGGCCCGTCTCTGTAATTAATGCGTCAACACCCTTTGTATACCAATCATAAACCTTTTGCATTCCATCATTGGTATACATTTTCATTATTTGGTCATTACTAATATATCTTTTATGAAATCCCATATTAATTCTCCACTATATGATATACAACTTCGTAATCACCGGCTGTAGTTGTTGTTACCCAATACTTATCTTCCATCGTAGTCTCCTAACATTTCTCGTTTTCTACCACAAAAATTATAGAGGTCTTTCCATAATTTTGTTTTACCAAACAAGATTCTATAGTTATGTACATAATTATAAGCTCCTCTAATTTGAGAATAATTCTTACAACTACTTATAACCTTTAATCCTTTATTAAACGCTTTTATTTCCATCTTTGTCTTTATCAAAGTTTTCCAAGTTTTTCATAAACTTTTTATGTTGTATCCTACTGTCTATCCATGAACTTATCTGAGTAGTTACATACATTCCCATTGCGAAGCAAGCTGCTCCAAATAAAATAATTGCTATTGTTTCCATAGTTTGATTTTCTTTTTAATAAATATAACAAAAATAATTGACAAATAAAAATAAAACGGCTCCAAATTTCTTCAGAGCCGTTTAACTAGATTATTATCAAATAAAACTATTTCTTAGTAAAGAATGACGCAATTATTACCAATACTACTAGTCCTACAAAACCACCGTTACCTAGTGATTCTACAAGAGCAGATAAATTAGCAACAACATCCATTCCAAATACATTTCCGCCTGTCAATACTTGCCAAACGATAGTCACTGGTAAAACTGCCATCATAATTGATAACAATCCACCAAAAAAACCTGTTACGTATTTAATTACTGAATCCATTGTTTTCTCCTTCTTTGTTAATGTTAATAAAATAATTTAGATTAGAGGGTTTAATTAATAATTAAAATGTAAGACCGAAACCTAACTGTAGGTTCGTTGTCTTATCTCCTGAGTTATATACTACTTTAGGGTCTACATAGACACCTTTTCGTAGTGTAAACATTTTACCAGCACCTAATAGCATGCCATCAGTGCTAAGTCCATCAGTCGCTACATATCCGAAATATCCGTTCCAGAAATATCTAGCGTGGAAATCCATATCTAAATCAGCTTCTTCATTTGCTTGTGATACAGATGCGCCAACCATAAGGTTGTCATGTACTGCATATCCAATTGTTGGGTTTATTGCCCAGTCAGTCCAAGCGATATTAGCAATATCACCAGTTCCAACATACCAGTCGCCTTTAGCGTTTTGTGCTTGTGATGTGAAAACTAATCCACATACTAAAGCAATTGTTAAAATTAAATTTCTCATGTATTTTCCTCTTTTTTTCTAACCTCTATTCTAAATTGTATGCATAGCTCCTATAGTGGAGTTATTTCTTTAAGTTATAAATATAACTAAAAATCTTGAATTAAAAAAATTTTTATACCATAAAATATTGATTATTTAGATAGTAACATTATCTACAATCTCTGTAGAATTTTCTGTCCTAATACTAAAACCTTGATTGTGTTGTACAACATTGACATTATGTCTTTTTAATAAACTATTTGACTTATTATTTCTTTCTTCTGTTGTTTCTGCAATATAACTTTCAAGCGGTCTGCCAGTGAAATCTACTAAATTTACTAAGTAGACAATATCACTATCATCCGCTACACTTCTTTTGAATCTATGAGTTATTACTTTCATATACTAATAAATATAAAATTCAACTAATATAAAGTAAAATATGGAGATTTATTTAAGCTATGCTAATAGCATTTATACACTTTATTATGCTATTTCTTAATTTTTCTTTAACAAGAGACAAAACATTGCTCTCCAGGAGGCTTCGAGTCTTCAACTTGCCTTTCAACATATACACAAGTGTCACCCTCTATAAAGCCCTTTTCTAATAGGAGTGGCAAACTTTTTGGTAATGCCCATGCGTATACTTTATAGCCATTATAATTTTCTTGAACAAATGACCACCTGGTATTCCACAATTTTCTGAATATACCTTTTCTCCTATGCTCTTCATGTACCCAAGCATCTAAAAACTTTATTTTCATTTCGAGTTCAACGGACATGAATATATGCCCTAAAGTGTGGTCATCCTGTACTGCAATCCAACCAATAAGGCCTTGAGCATGAGTGTCTAGTTTTATGATTTTTATATCTGACATTTATCATACAAGCTTGGTTATTAGTTTGATTCTAGGATATTTCTTTTTTAGTGAGTCAACTGCTCTGATATTCTTTGGGCTATCATCCATAAAGTATATAGGATTATACTTTCCTTTTCTTATTTGCTTTTCTATATAATCTGCTTTCTTTTGTGGATTTGCATCACCTAATGGTACAATGTATGGCTGAATACCTAGAGTTTTGAAAAAAGAATTTATAGGTGCACCAAGTCTTCTGGCGGTTAATATAGTCACTTTCCTGCCACCTTTACTTAGTTGTTTACGTAACAAATCAACGTTTTTCTTTATGATTTTAGGGTTTTTTAGTTTTTTATCAAAATCCTTAAAATCAAATGTTTCACCAACTTTTGGAGTATAAGTTGCAAATTGTGCCGGGTCTAATCTTTTTACTTCTCGTCCATTTTTAATAACATATATCCAACTATCAGTTTTTGCCAATGTATCATCAAAGTCAAATATACTGAGAGTAATACCTTCATGTAATATGTCCTTTAATTTAATCATTTAAGTACTTCAAATATTTTTTCCAATTTCTTTCAGCTTGTGTTGCAGCTTTTTCATATGGATGAGTTTTGTAATCATATTTTCCACTATCATATCCAGCTTTGAACTTTTTTCTACTCTGTAATGTGTGGGTATGTTCATGTAGTAATGACCTAATTATTTGTTCAGTATTTTTTATTGCTGATGAGTATAGATATATCTTTCTTTTATCCCAATCATATTCACCATAAGGATTGTTATCAACCATTAAATCTTCTTCACCAACAGCACCAAGTCTTTTGTAAATATTGTTGTGTACTTCAACCTTTACGGCTCTTCCACCTAAATCTTTTACTATATATGGATATACTGTATTGACTACATCCATAATTTCAGATTTTGATGATTCAACAATAAATCTTTCGTTCAATGGTTTATTTGATTCTTTTAATTTTACAACCATTCTAACGTTTCGTTTCTTTACACTAAATTCGGCTCGTGTTCTTTTTCCATATATGTAATCACCTTTAGGAAAATCAACCTGTGTGTATCCTCCATTTTCAAACCAAGGTTCAGGTTTACCTTTTCTCATACCAAGACGTCTTGCCTTTCCACCTGGTAAAAATCCTGTATCAGGTTCACCACTATCGGCTGTGTATGTTGAAGTATTACTGCTACCTTCTAATATTTGTTTAAGGCTAATCACTATTTCTTTTTTCCTCTAACCTTTTTAGCTAAATCTTTATCTGCTTTACCCCAAGTACCTGGACTTTTTGTTGCAAAACTATTTACTCTTGCATATCCCCACTGTTGTTGACTTGCACCAGGTCTATGTCCAGTTTTCCATGCAGCCATTCCTCTGTTAAATACTTGCTTTAGTATTCCTAAAGGCATTCCAGATTTATCAGCTTTTTTCTTTAATGCTTTTTTTACAGCAGCACTCATTTCATTTAGGCCTTTTGCCATTTCATATACTTCTTTAAGAGTATTCCATTTTTCTTCACCAAACATTTGTTTGAATTTATTAGTATGCTTTGATGGTTTAGTTTTTTCACCAGCATCACTTCTAAATTTTGCATATGCTTCTGGGTCATCATCGTCCATTTTACTTCTACGTGCAATTACATTTGACCTTTCTTTCTTTTCTTTTGCAGAAAGTCCTTTGTAATATTCTGGTGATTTTTTTGGATCTGCACTAGATGATTTTTTATCTTCAAAAAGTTGTAATGTTTTCTTTATCATGATTATGGTCCTTCTATTGCGGCAATCTGGTCTTTTGCATTCTTTTTTGATGTATGACAATTACTACGTTTTTTACCTTTTTTGGTTGTATAATATAAAACTGTATTCCCTTTGTCGCCATCAGATTGTGTACAAGATTGCTTTCTAATATTATATTTTTCTTTTAGATTAGTTATTTTGTTTCCAGTATTTTGAAAAACTAAATCATCTTTTCTTAACATTAAGACTAATGCTCTACCAAACTTATTACCACGAATATTTGAAAAAGCTCCTTTATTTGCTTTATCATCCCAGTTAGACCATACAGATTCAATTGCCTTAAACATTCTTTCACCTCTAACATTTGATAATGCTTTCATGATTTTCTTTTCATTTTTCTTAACATACTTTACAAAATCTAAATATGCAAACTCATTTGGTTCTTCAGTTGGAAATGGTACATTTGTAAGACCAAACTTACCATGTTTTTTGGCGGTTGCACTCATCTCATCTAAGTCTTTTACTTTTTTATATGCTGAACCATAAGGTGCAGATTTCCCATCATGGTCAGGTACTGTATTATCTGCAACACGTCTCTTAAGAGATTTGCCAGCTGGCTGTCCACCTACAGTATTGTCTAATGAGCGACCTTTTTCTGTATACCCAGACCATGTAGTTGAACCAATTCTTTCAATTATTTTTAATGTTTGTTTTATCATGATAATTTCCTACCAAGTTCTACATGCCCAGTACCTTGCTTTGTGTTTAGGTCCTGGTGTATCACAATTAAATCTAGCCCTAAAGTTTTTACGGGCCTCTGGGTTATTTTTTCTTATACGCATAGTTCCACCTTTAGCATCACCACCTTGTCCAAAGTTTACTTTAACAACATTTCCCTTTGGATTTTTAACATATACCTTAAACTTTTTTGCATCACCTTGCATTATCTTGTTAAGTTTAACTTTACGACCTTGATATTCAGCCTCAGTAAACAATATGGGTTCAGCCGTCTCGTATATTTCAAGTCTTAAGTTTTCATTTCTATATAATATTTTTTCCATAATTATTTCCTCTTAACTACAGTATCTACTGTGTGCTAACTTAAATTCTTCTAAAGATCTATATGTTGCCAATCCTTCACCCATTTCACCTTTTTGAAATCCTGGGACATCTTCAGCACTTGCTTGTTGTGCACCTAATCTTAACATGTAGCTACAACCACGATATTGTTCCAACACAGTTTTTTGTCGCCTAGCATCTAAATTTGCAAACCAAGTAACTCCAAAGGCTCCCTTTTGTCTTCTACTACCACCTTCTTTAGTTTCCTCTTTTAATCTAACAACATTTCCTCGTCTATCTAATCCAACCTTTGAACCGGTTTCGTTTATTAATGGTTCATTTGGATCAAAAAAACTAGCACTAAGACTTGTTCCATCTGCCTTAGTCTTTGCTAAAAATTTTGGATTTGTAACCCTATAACAAAATTGAGTAGTTGTGCCATCACTTGAACTACACATTCTTTCTGCACGTACACTGTACTTTAAGTCATCTCCATCAATAGCTCTATCATACATTCCTTGTGCAGATGCTGATGCCTTTATACCTGCAATTTTATCTGCCTTCTTAAATAGTTCTCTTCTCTGTCCATCCCTATCCTGCATTCTCAATCTTCGCTTGTCAGTATCTTTCTGTACTATTATTTCACTGTGTTGTACATCTTCAATCTTTTCACCACAATGTTCACAGACTTCTTCAATGATTTGCTGGCTACCGCTAAATGTCATTCTTAAAACCATTACAACTCCAACTGTTTATTTATTTCTTCCCTAACTACTTTAATAAATTTTGACTCATTTGTATTTTCTAAACCTAAGGATGTGATTACATCTAAAATATTATAATCATCTTCAAGACCTGCCTTTTTAAGTTCAGCTTTTACAATTTCTTTAACTTTTTTAGAATGCTTATCTGTTGGGTCTTCATCACTATCAGATATTCCAGATGCAGATGACATTTCTTCACCACCAACAGAACTAGCTTTACCTATTGCGAATCCTTGTTTAACAACTGGGTGACTAGCCATAGATTCTTTTTTTCTTTTTTTCTTTCCTTTGCCTTTGTATCCACTAGCATAAGCTGCTTTTTGCTGTGCATAACTGGCAAACCCTTCTTTCATATTCTTCATCCAACCAAATGCGGCCATTGTATACGCCATTGCAGCTTCTGGGTCTTTTTCTTTTAGTTTTTTGATTAATGCCTTTACACCTTTTCTATGAAAATGTTTTTCTGGTAATCTATCTAATGCGTTCTTAAACTTGTTTGAAACTGTTGGGTACTTGTTTGCTTCATTTAATTTATTGGCTTTTTCAATAACTTCTTTAAGTTTTTCTTTACCCATTAGTTTTGCAATTTTTAACAATGTTTCTTTATCTTTTTTAGATAACATTTTTAATTGTTTATCCAATGCTATTTTTTTGAGAGATTTACCATACTCTTTTGTTGATTCTTCAACATCTGAACCATTAACAGATATTCCTGCTACATCTTCGTCATATCCATAAGCTGATGGTATTTTAGATACTACGGCTCTTTCTTCCATTTCTTTCTGTATTAAATCACGTAGTAATACTTTTAGCTCATCAGTTTCTGTTGATTCATCTACTTTATCTTCTTTAGTTTTTTCTTCAGAATCTAGATAGTGATAAGCTTTTTGTAGATATTCTTTTGATATAATAAGCTTTGATTGCCACCAATTAGGGAAATCAACTTCTTCTTCCATATCATCATACTTATCTAACTTATCCATAAGTTTTTTACCATACTCCATTATTTCCAATGCAGTGGATTTTAACATGTTTGGTTCATCATCTTGATGGCCAATGTCTTTGTCTTCTTTAACCAATTTTAAGTCACTTGCCTTTGCACCAGCTGCTCCTAAGTGGTATTTGTTTCTAAATCCCATTGGTTGTATATTATATGTACCATTTCCAAAGTCATGAATTACAGTGTGCTTTTCGCCTTTGTGTACACCGATTTTAGGTATTACAATACTACCTTTTTTTATTTTAGCCATATCTATTTCCCATACATTCTTTTTACAACATTACCACCTTTTTTAAGTTTTCTTTCATAATATCCATTGTCAAGGTGTTTTATAAATTTTGGTCCTACCATTTTTTCAATTTTATTTTTATCAGTTATAACAGGTGCGCCTTTACCTATCATAATGTCATTCATTTTTTTACTAGCTTCTAAGTTGTATCCTTCTGATTTTACCATGTTAACAACTTTTTTAACTACAGCACTTTTACTTGGTCCTTGTCCATCAGTTGCTAATAACTTTACACGATTACCTCTTGTAAATATAAATGCATCTGGCATAGGATCTTTGTCAACATCAATCAACATTACTACTTGGTAACTACTTTGTAATTCGCTTGCACTAAACGCTGATAAGTCCATTCCTTCTGCCGAGTAAACTGCTTTGTACTGTTTGAACAAATACTCCATTATTTTTTTATCTATTGAAGATAGTTGTTGCTTTATCCATTTCTTTTTTGGATGATTGTCTAAATCATAATTTTCTGATAATAAATTCTTAAGGGTAAGTTTTTTGGTTTTGACAATTTTATTTTCTACAATATTTTCTTTCATATTAGAATTTTGTTTAATATGATTAAATAATGCTTTTGCTAAATCACATCCAAATTTTGTGTCAGATGGATAATGTACCTTTGCAACCATTCTTGAGTTTGCAACATCAGTACCTAAATTCATTAATTCACCAGTATGTTCTGGGTACATTTCAGATAGAACCATAGCTATTAACATTCCTTGTGTTGCATGTCCACTTGGATATGCTGGAGTTTTTGCACTCTCCAATGGTTCTTCATGAAACTTTAATCCATGTGTTTCTGCAACCTGTATAGGTCTTGGACGATTATAATGATATTTTAACTTTAGAATTAAAGGTCTTGTTGCATCTTTTATTTTATTTATATATGCTTTTGGAAATGTATGATTACATCCACATGTATTTTCAATAAACCAATTTTCAAAATATTTTATAGTTTTATCACCACTATGAATAAATTCACTATCCATTGGAATACTATCTATTTGAAGTATTTCCTTAAATGTTGTTCTACTACCATTTTGTGGAGGAGGAGTTCCCATCCATTGTGTTAAATCAAATTTTTCAAAAAGAGGAGATGGATTATTTATTACATCCAAATGTTTCTTTTTGATGTCTTCTGAATACACCAATTTATTAAGGTTTACTATGTCAACCAAACTAATCATTAGTATTGTTCCATTCTATCCAATTTAGCCATAAGTTTTTTGAACTCGGCTTTTTTCTTTTTATATTCTTTTTCTTTCTTTTCAATCTCTCTACCATATCTAGTGGCTTTAGGACCACCTTCCGGTTCAGCTTCTTGTTCCATGTCTTTATGAAGTTGACTTAAGTCTTTATTAATCATCTTCATATCATATTCTAAGTCCATGATAGTATCTTGTAATTTCATTTTAGCATCGAAATGTTTCCAAAGACTGGTAGCTTCATTTACATTCTCAGGAATAGTAGAACCTTTTCTATTTAATGCACTTATTAAGTTATCAATTGCTTTTCTAAACTTATTAAAATCATTTTTTACGTGACTATATCTAGAACTATCACCTGTCTTTATTTGAGCTTCAACTCCACTAGCAATTTGCCTAACAGTTTTAAGTTGCTCAACTTTTTTGTCTGTTTTCATCTTAGGAGCAGCTTCATCTACAGAAGAAACCATTACGAATGGCATTTGCAATCCAACTTCATCTTGTTCTTCTTTATCTTCAGTCTTAAGTCCTTTTTTTATTTTGTTTACTAACATCATCAATTCACCAGAGTCTATTCCTAATGCCTCTATCAATCCAGCTAATAAAACTTTTTGTTTTTGGCGATTTAGATTTGCACCTTTAATTGCTGATAAAAACTTTTCCATGTATCTTTTTACTTCAGATGGTAATGATGGTGTAGATGCTTCTGTTAGGCCAAGTGGTTTTGAAACATAATCATATCTTTCCATACCTTGAAATATAGTTCCTGCAAGTGCATAGAGATAACTTCCACTTACACCCTGTTTATAAAGTTTATTCCAAGCATCTGTAAATTTATCTTCACCATACTTAGCTATATAACTTCGTAAATCTTTTACTTTAGTTGGGTCTATTTTCATAGCTTTATGTAATGGTAATACGATTTTTTTATATATCATGTCAATAGCTTTTTTGCCATCTTGTCCTTGAGCTTTTTGTAATACTGATTTGTATTTCTTTAAGTCACCAGATTTAAGTAGCATTTGTACTAATCTAATGTTTATCCAATCCTTTGCTGGCATTCTAACATTTTCATTTAATTTGCCTTCTGAATATAAGTCTTTACCTTTATGTTTACCAGCTTTTTTTAGAGATGAGGCCAATATAGGATGAAAGCTTCCTGGCTTTGATGGAAATTTAACATATGCCACTTGACCTTTAACCTTATTAACTAATCCAACTTCACCCATTGAATCAACATAATCACCTTTTCTGATTTCATTCAATTCTTGATGTATCATATTTTTAATTTCATTTAATAATTTACTCATGATTTTCTCAACTCCAATTCTTTTTTAATCCATGCCTTTGCTTTTGGATTTTGTAAAGGTCTAGAAATAAATGAATTTGCACCACGCTTAACAATTTTTCCAAAGTCTTTATATTCACTATTATCTACAATTAACATATTGCTTGCACCAAATAAACTTTGAAACTTTCCAACATTACTTTGTACATCTGACCAACCTTTCTTTACAACATCAGTTGGTACTTTTCTTTCACGTTTTTGGTTTCTTTTAAGTGCAACTTCTAAATCTGTATTTACAAACACCATGAAACAATCATAGCCAACAGATTCCAATCTACTTTTTTGTTTTGCTATTTTTGAATAATCTTTTCCAGTTCCATCAATTAGCAAACCAAGTCTTCCATTTATATAATTCTTAAGAGCAGCATCTCTAACTTTTTTACTCTTCTTTCTTATTTCCATAGCTTGTTCATATTCTGATGGTGTCATCTTTGCAATATCTTGAGATAGTCCACTCATTTTCAAATATGTTTCAAAGTACTTGTCACTATTAACAGATTTTAGTCCCTTTGCAGAAACAAATGGCATTTTTTCTGGCATACCAAATAATGTAGATGCAACATACGACTTTCCACTACCAGGTCCACCAGCTGTGAACACAGCCTTAAATATACCTGGGTCATATACACCTTCTGTTAATATGTCAACGAGTTTAATCATGAAGCCCTTTTCAATACATTAACCCTTCTCAAACCGTCTAAGAAATCATCTGTGAGTACAACTGCTCTTCCTATTTCTTTTTCACCTTTATCATCTGGGTAGTTAGGTCTCTCTGTTACATACAGTGCAGTTAAATTTACACCACCTGTTCCAAAATCTCTATGATGATATTGTGTTTGGTGTATGAAGTACTTCTTTCCATCCTTTCCTTCAATAACGTGATATTGTACATGGACAAACATAACCCCTCGAGTTTTATTCATATCCAAACTTCTTACTTGTTTTTGAGCTTTACCAAGGTTTATTTTTGAAAAGCCTGCTTTCTTTAATGCACTTACAACTTTTTGTGTGTTTTCAGAATTTCTCTGGTGCATTTCTCTAGGGTCAAAACCATATTCAGTAAACTCGTTTAATTGGTGCTTACCTTCTAATATTTCTCTTCTCCATTTTGCGTCATTAAATTTTGTCATAATTATATATCCAATACTTTATTTGTTGTTCGAAAGTTTTTCTTTCTCATTATGGTTTTAGCAATTAAATCCAATTCGCCACCTTTATCTTGTGTAAATACAAATGGCATATTTATATCACTTCTCATGTCTTTTATTACAGCTTCAGCATTTGCCGTTAATTCTGGTAGTTTTTTTCCGTACTTCTTCCATGTCCTCTTAAATACACCTATTAGTTCTGCTGCTGTAATTGGTTTTATATTTCTTTCATCATTAACACGTTGTCTAAAGTGACGTGTAAAATCAACATCAATACCTGCTGCTGCAAAAAGTTTATCTGCATAGTTTTCAATACTACGCATGTCACTCTTTGTTACATACTCAAATAGTATATCTGTTAATTTAATCATTACTTTCCATTGCCTTTGATTTTTTCTATTGAACTTATACCAAAGCTACCTAATGTTACAATAACAAATGAATTATATATTACTTCATTTATTACAAGTTCCATACCACACCATCCAGTAATTAAATCACAAATTGCAAATAATACCATTAAGATAAAAGATGCAAAGCCAACAATAGCTTTTTCGTTTATATCATTTTCGTCTTTGAATAATTTCCACATTAGAATCCCTCCATTAATATTTCATCTATTTTTTCCTGAACCTCCTCTTGGGTTGCCTTCATAGCAAAAGATATATCTGCTTGAAATCTTTTAACCTCTTCTCCGTCATTAAAAATTATAATTGTTGGTACAACTACTATTTCCCATTTATTTTGTGCTTTAGTATCTGTAGCTATATCACATGATTTTATTTTACAGTCACTTAAACCTTTAACCCACTTAACATCATTTGCTGAATTCCAATTTGCGTTGAAGTGAACTACTTGTACACCACTACCAAGCTTTAACGTTTGGCCAAAACTAATAAGTGGTAACATCATAAACATAACTATAATCAATTTAATAAATTTCATAACTTATCTCCTGTTTAATTCGTCAATTTTTTCTTCAATCCTATCCAAATCTTCTTTTATTTCTTCAACATCTTCTTGAGTATTCTCGATAGTTAGACGTATGTTCTTATCTTTCATATCAAATTCCATCCTGGTAACATCAGGTGGTGGTGGAACTGGTAATTCTTTTGCCTCTTCAATATCTGCTTGAAGAGCAAACCACATCCCTATGATTGTTGCCATTGCGAATCCAATTGCTATTAAAGTTTTTATACTAACCTTAAAACCTGAATCTTCATTTAATTCCTTTGCCATTTGTAAACTCCTAAAATATTACGTAGTTAAGTCCAAAGCTGAAATCATGCCAATTACGATTCCAGTACTTATTGTATTTTCCTTCAACAAATAACCCTAATTTTTTTGGTATAACATAATATCCAAATATAAGACCACCTGAATAGTCTACCCATTGTCCACCATTATATTCATGATAACTAAATTCACCACCATCATCATAATGATATGGCATTACATTACCCCATGAATGTAACCAAAATTCTTTTGTAAAATGATAGAAATCAAAACCAACAACTACTGAGTATTGGAATGTTTGGTCTAGTTGATTTCTCTTCTTTTCTGTATAATCTGACAATACAGTAGGTATAACAACACCTTCCCATATTTGTGTATTTTCCGCAACTACGTTGCCTGAAGGGTCTAAATATGTTTCACCACCTTGACCATCAAATTGAACTGTATATCCTTCTTGAATAGCAAGGGATGTATAATGTAAATTACCATTTGATAACATCCATTCCTCTAATGGGTCATATCCATAAGGTTCAGACAATCTTTGTACTGCACCAATATTAAATGATAATTTGTTTCCTACTTTTTGTCTAAATCTCTGTGAAGCTTCAAAATATTGTATATCAGCAAAACCATCTTGTAAATACTCTACTTTAACAATATATCTGTCTGCAACATATCTTAAAAAGTGGTTTTGGTCTAAAAAGTTAGTACCTTGTTGTCTTCTGTAGTCAGCCTCAAATAAAAATTCAAATCCACTAACTCTACCAATTGTTGCAGCATCACTAAAACTATTCTCGGTACCATTATAAAATGTGTTAGCTCTATTTTCGTAGCCTAACCTAGCAATCTTTCTTACACCAGCTGTAAGTGAATAATCAAAAGGAGTTTGGATTGTATTTGTTTGTAATCCGTTTGTAACACTAAATACATCTACATCTGATACTGAATTACCACCGTTCACAGCTCCATAAAATGTTGCAAACTTAAATGTCTTTTTAAGACTTTTCTGTATTTTTTCAAACTTGTTGTCTTTAACTTCTTGACCAAACATAAATGCTGGTAACATACATAGTATGATTAGTAACTTTTTCATTTTCTTTTACTCCTATTTTTATTAGGCTTATTATTAGGCTTATTGTTCAAATTTGGTCTATGACCATTATATGTAGGTTTATTATTTGGCTTTACAATTACATAATTAGTGGTATGCTTTGGTCGTGTTAGCCACCACCAATTATAATAATTTGGATATGTTTCATAATGATATGTCTGAGGTGGGTTACAGCATACATGGCTGGTTAAGCAAGGTTCACCTCTTAGCATTAATTCGCATTTATGTGGTGCTTCATATGTTAGTGCACAACTTGTAAGCATACATAGTAAATACCCTATAAATAATCCCTTAACAAAACTTATCCATAAAGTTTGATATGAATCTATTCTCAAGATATTTTGTAATTTACCTATAGTAAGCTTATGCCAATTAATAAATTTTTTCATTACTGTTTTATTACCCTTTTACTAAATCTAAGGTTGTCGTATATAATTATCATGTTGTATACTCCAGAATCAAATTTAGATATGTCTATTCTCTTCTCAGTTGTTACGATAAGTTTTCTTCCCATCATATCATATAATTCAACCTCAACGTCTAATCTTGTATCAATATTTAATACATCTGGCGTTGGGTTTGGATATACCAATATTGTACCTGAACCAGATAATTCTTCAGTTGACACTGGCCAACCTTGTTCACAATAATCATACATTGATTGACAGTTTACATCCCAATCATTTGTACAACAATAATCATCAACATCAATTACCCAAGCATAACATCCATCATTCAACCAATATGGAACTCCTGGTCCACCATAACAACCTGCATCATATAAACAACTTGAATCTGAAACATTTGCAGCTGGGTTATAGTTGTAAGCCGTTACATCAGTACAACCTGTTACAATTGTTATACATGAATTGTCATCATAACATGCGTCTGGATCATAATTAAGTGCTGATGCGTCAGTACATCCTGCAATATAACAACAACTATTATCCAAAGTATTTGCTAATGGGTTAAAGTTAAGTGCAGTTTGGTCAGTACATCCATAAACAAATGGCTCACATGTACCATTATCTGTATTAGCCAACGGATCATAATTAAACATCGTTGGGTCCATACAACCATATATGAATGGAATACAATTTCCTGATGATGTGTTAGCTAAAGGATCATAGTTCCACATAGTTACATCCATACAACCAATAACAATAGGTATACATGTACCATCGTCAGTGTTTGCAGTTACATCATAATTAAACATTGTTGGGTCAGTACATCCATAAATGTACGGTACACAACTACCATCATCTGTGTTAGCAGTTACACTATAGTTATACATTGTTGGGTCAGTACATCCATAAATAATTGGTATACAAGTACCATCGTCGTCTGTAGCTGCAGGATTAAAATTAGTTGATAATGGATCCGTACATCCTAAAACTTCCAACTCATCACAAACACCATCACCATCAGTATCATTTATACATGCCCCATAACAATCGTAATATTGAGCTGGGTAAGTACAACCTCCATTATCTACATTTGCAATTGCATCATAATTACAAGCTAAATTATCTGTACATCCTAAAAATACACAACTTCCATCTGGTGTATTAGCTAAAGGATTAAAATTATATGCCAATGAATCCATACATCCATTTACAACTGGAATACATGAACCATCATCCAAAGTTGCATTTGGGTCATAGTTAAATGCTAAAAGGTTAGTACATCCTAAAATTTCAGGAATACAAGAACCATCATCTACATTTGCATTTGGGTCAAAGTTTACAGATAATGAGTCCATACAACCCAATACTGTTGGAATACAAGTATTTCCACAAAATGGAACTGCTACATATTTTGTAAAGAATGGTGCTCCAAATCCTTGAAGTGCTCCTTGACCATTATTTGCAAATGGATTCTGCCCTTCATACATTAGTTCAACACCATCTGCATTTGTTAACTTAAATGAATTATGCCAAGTTTGGAATTGTACCTCTTCTGGTGGTTGTTGTGGTCCACCTACTTCAAAATAAAATACTTCTACTGGAACTCCTGGGTCTAAAATTACATTAAAGGTTTGTTGATAATTACCTGGTCCCATTGTATATGTTCCAAGATTTATACCATTTTGATATACACCTATAAATGAATTACCCCAACCATCACCACCAGCATCTCCAATCCATAGTTCGTAATTACAGTCTGGTGTTAAGTCCATCATTGTGGCATTAGGATCATAGTTAAACGCTGCTGGGTCTGTACAACCGTAAGTATGTAATGTTAAGCAACTACCATCATCATTATTTGCTTGAGGATTAAACTCAACATAATCATCATCTGTACATCCGTCTATTACTGGAATAGTAGGACAAGGTGTTGCTGTTTGTGGACCTGAATATAATACAGTTCCAAAACCAGGATTGTCCATATACCAAATAATATTTCCTGAACAATCATATATAAAAATTTCACCATCCATTGTTCCACCTGATGAGGAACCAGCCATACCATCACCATAATCATCATTGATAATCATTTCAAAAGCTGCATTTTGGTCTACACAGAATGCGTAAGTATAAGTTTGTCCTATATCATTAAAGTCATAAGTTCCTACTGGATAGTCAAATGTATTTCCTAAACCATCAACGAATTGCCAACTTGTTTCACCTGGCCAATTATCTAATGTTATTGAAATGGATACTTGATATTGTGTATTTGTATCACAAGTTGTTCCTGCACATGAACCATCATCTATTGTAGCCCAAGGATTATATGCTATTTGGGTTGGGTCAGTACAACCTGGAATACATGGTGTTGGAGTGTATGCAATAGTATCTGATAAACTACCATCTGCAAATTCTACTTGACAATAAAACTCTTCTGACCAATTTGGTGGCATTTGTCCTGGGCCTGCATTAAATGCAAAGTTATGAGGTCCACCTGATGGCCATGAACCTGGAAACTGTAATGGTCCTAAACCATTTTCATTGCTAATCCATACTTTTACTACTTCACAAGTTGGATTGTATGCATCTGTTTCCCATTCAAATATAGCCAATGCTTGACCATTTGGTTGACATTGTTGATATGCATTACTAAAAACTAAACCGCCACATGGAGGATAGGTACAAGAACCATCATCGGCTGTGGCGAGTGAATCATAATTGGTAGCGTTTACATCAGTACATCCAGATACTGGAGGTGCACAAGGTGCTATTGTTAAAGTTTCAGTGTATAAAGAACCAAAATCACCTGCCACATATAATAATGTATCTTGACAATCATTTTGAATTAAAAACCAACCTTCTGGTGAACCATTAAATCCACCTAAACCATCTCCATACTCGTCATATAAATTAACAACTATAGTTCCACCTACAGCAATTGTTGTATCATATAATGTTAAGTCTGTCATTATAGAATCAGACTGAGCAATAATTGGAGAACCACCTGGAGGTGTTATAGTCCAACTAGTTTCTTCTGGATAGTCATCTGTTAATAATTGTATGTTTATCCAACTGTTTTGTGCTAATATAACCGATGGTAATAATAGCAATAAAAATAATAACTTTTTCATATTTCAAATCCCAAATTAAATATCATAAATCTAAATTTCTTAGATTCCCACTTCATTTCTAATACTGTAAAAGTACCTACTCTAAATTCAATGTAGTACTTTTCTTTTTTATTTCCGGCATCAAAGCCGTTTATCCAATTTATCATAACAATTCTCCTTTATTTAATATTCAAACGGTGGTGTTCCGTATTTGTCTTTGTCAATTCCATGCCAAACATTTCCAATCTGAAAGTACCACCAGCCATATTTTGTATCATCAACAACCTTAAACTTTCTAGGTAACTTAATTGTCTTTTTAGGTGCCCTTGCAATATACTTAAGAACAGGTGTTCCATCATCCCAAATCTTTTTGGTTGATTGTGTTTCAGCAGTTCCACCACCAGATGCAGTGTATACTTTTGCTCCAGGAATATCATCTAATAATCCTTTATAGCCATCTTCATTTAATATTTTAGACAATTTAATCATTTTTTTCTCCTAGTCGTTTGCTGGGTCGTGTGGTGGCTGGTTGTTTGGATCTTTTAATTTTTTAAGTTCTGTAATTACATTGTGTAATTTTTCTCTTAAAAGTTGTTCTTTCATTTCCATGCCACGAGCTTTACTTTCAAGCTCAACTATTTGTGCATCATATTCTGCACATTTTGTATCGTATGCTTTCTGTGATACCATACATGAACTCAATGTCAGTATCATAAATATTAATACTAACTTATTCATTACAACAAGTACCACCTGGCATATTTGTTTTACAAGCTTTACATTTACATACTTGCCAATATGCCCATGCACCTGCACCAACGGTTAATGCTAATCCCCACCAAATGTTTGCGCCATAAGTACATCCAGCACCTACTGCCAATAAATAGCCACCATAACATTTAATGTAACATAAGATTAAATTATATAGACTTCTATTCTTGTCTATGTTTTCAATAATTTTTTCATCGATAGTTGTTGAATCTAAAACTTTTTTTACAACTTTCTTTGCTGTTTTCTTTACAGCTTTTTTTACTTTTTTTGCCATTTCTTTTATCCTTTGAATACTTGTTTTTTGCCGCCGTGATACTCGTAAGCATGTCCCTCGGCTTTAAGTTGTTCATTTATATTATATTGCTTACCTTCACTGTCCATTATAAAAATCTCACCAAGTACTCTACCATATTTACCAACCCCGTAAGATTTTAATCTGAAATATCCAGGCTTACTGGATACTTCATCTAATAGTTGTTTATTTCTAGCCTTTGCAGCTAATCCTTTTTTCTTTTCATCCAGGTCTCGAGTTCTACTTTCCCAAGTATCAATTCCCATATATCTGATTCTTTTCTTAACCCATATATCAAAACCTACATCGATAAGAGCATCAATAGTATCACCATCAACTACCCTATCTAATTTTGCCCTGTAGATATACTTATCCATTAAAATGCAGCTCGTCTAATTCTATCCATTACAAATTCTAGAATTTCATCATTTTCAAATCCTTCATCATACAAATCTTTCTGTATTACCTTTGCAGCAATTATCATTTGCTTCATTGCTTTCATATTATGAAGTCCATCCATTCTTTTTGCATTTGCAAGACTTAATCTTTCATTAACAGATTCTCTCTTAGGTCCATGCTTTGCAACGATAGCTTTCCATTCGCCTTTTAATTTTCCTTTAAGTCTATCACCAAAGCCCATTGCATTAGCTGGTCCAATCAATGAAGCAATTCTACCCTTTAAGATATGCTTACCATATTTTCTACCATAAGGAGAAGTTGTAATCCAATACATTAAATTTTCTGCCATTTCTTTTGACATTTTAATTCCTTCAATAGAAGTTGTTCTTCCTTTGATTACATCAGTAAGTCCAGCCTTTGTAGAAATTTCATTTATAATGTTTTTCAATTTCATGATTATCCCCCTATCTTAGAATATTTATGCATATCTGCAAGAGCTTTAAGTGCCCTCTTTTTTGCTGATTCAAATTCCTTTCCATATCTTCCTGAACCACCACCTTTTTTTAGAAGGTATGCTGCCTTATATACTTTGTCAATTTTTTCAGCCTCTGGGTTCTTTCTCATTTTAGGTGCCGCTTCATTTGTTTCCTTTTCAGGTGCAAAAGCTTTTTGCGATATTATTGTTTTTAATTTCATTATTTCTCTCCTACGATTCTAGACATTAATTTTGGATAGCCTGAAACTACTAGTAAAGCTTTTAGCATTTTTCTTAGTACCATTGCATCAGAACTTTCAGCTGTTTTTAGTTCATGTTTTATATGATTAATAAATGCTTTACAGTTGGACTCAAATTCTTTTGCAAATTGTTTGTCCATTTCAGCTTCTGTTAGTTCTTCATTTTGTTTTGCAAGTTTCTCACCAGCTTTTTTTGCGTCTTGGTAAGATTTAGAACGAGGGTCTGACTTTTCACCACGCTTCCTTTTAGCATGAATGTTTGCCCAGAGTCCCTTGTTCTTTTCTGTAAGTATATCTTGTAATTTCATTATACTATGTCTTTTGATTCAATTAACGTATATGTAAAACTATTGCTCCATTTGTCACGTGCAACTCTACATATATCTAAAAATTCATGCCAATCATCATTAGCAGCAATTACTTGGCAACCTGCACTCCACTTATCTACTTGGCTAGATTTTCTTCCACCCCATTTTGTAGCTCTGTGAATGTTGATTCCAAATAATCCTGTTTGTGTATTATTGTCATCTAAGTCATACTTGTCATCACGATTATTATCACGATACACTGTGACATTTTTTGTTTGTCCCAATGCTTCATATCTTCCCTGATGTAATCTGATTTTATGAGAACCTGGATATTGCCCTGGTTTTAATACAGCAACTCCTTCCTTTCTCATTATGTTTTCTACCCAATGTGTTCCTGGGTCTGTTGTACAATCATAACAATAAAATTCCCATTCGCCATCGCACTTGAATGATATTGTTATTTTGTCATCAAATTTGTTTGTAACTGTGTTACCCGTTTCAGAATTTCTGATTCCAACAATGTTGACATTATAGTCGCCATTCTCAAACCATCTGTAGCCCTTTGCTTTTACAGCCGCCTCTACCTGTTCTCTTGTGATATTCATTTTTTTGCTCTCCTAAAAACATATATTATTATACTAAAATAAATATCAATTCACTGGTATTAAATAAGATTTACAAGGGTTTTATCTATCCAATGTTGCACACCTGATAGTGTAGAGACTAAAACTTTGCCATTTACAACATTTTCAACTTTTAATATATCTTTAGGATATAATGCTCCCTTGTCAGTAGTAACTACTGTAGAAACCTTTACACGATTTCCTATGTTATTTCCGCTTATCATGTTTATTATACTTCACACCATTTTTTATTAATTCCAAGGCACGTTTTTCTGCATGTTGCTTGCTTTTCAAATTTTCTTCAAGAGCATGCTTACCGTGAAATATACAAATGTTTGTAGTACCACCAGTTGTAGATATTTCCCCAGTAGACCTGTTCTTTACCTTTCTTGGTAATGTAAACTTTTGCCTAATGTCTAAGTATCCAACTTTACTTAAGTAACTTCCGTATTTCATCTTATTCTTCTTTGTTGACATATCATATATAAATATATAAATTAATGGTTAAACTCTTACTTTAAGTTCAGCAATTGCTGATAAAAACTCAGATACACTCATTTTTTTACCTTTGTCAGTTTTTATAACAACTTTATGTAATTCATCTGGGTGCTTGTCTACCATTTGCATTAAAGCTGTTATTCCTTGCTCACCCCAAAATACACCAAAACTATTATCAGTACCTAAACTAATTGGTTCATCATTATCATATATTAAAAAATACTCTGTCATTTTTTAGGTCTATACTTTTTAATTAAATCCAATGCTAATGAATTATTATCTTTACTTAAAATATCAACATTTGATATTACACAATGTCCACCAATTCCACCTTTTCCTGGTGCATACAATTGAGGTCTTACAACATGAGGCATGTCAAGATCTTTATAACCTTCATTGTATGTTTCTGTCCATTCATCTATAGTATCCATTCCTACACCATACTTTTCACACATCTTATTCATTTCACCATGCCAAGCAATACAAAGTCCATAATATGTTGTACTCAAAAGCTTTGCTAATTCAGTTGACCTTGAATCTGGCCAAAGAGCATAATTTATACCTAAAGACTTGTAGTGTTCAGCAACTTGTTCGCCCAACGAATAATCATTATGACCTATAAATTTGTAAAATGTTTCAATACCTTGTTTAAGGTTTGGGTGTACACCTCTAACTGGAGAATGTACAGCATTTTTTATTTTTTCAGTTGTACCTACAGGTACTGTTGAATGAATAATTACAATCTTTGCATTATATTGTTCAACATAATTATTAACCACATCAACAAAATCTGGTAATTGTCCTGGAATACAAATATCTAAAATATCTATATCACCAGTTATATCTCCATCTACATCACGTGTCTGTGGTATAATACCTTTGGCCTTATAAACTTCATAAAGAGATGAACCTATTTCGCCTAATCCTATAATTGCTATATTTTTCATATTCCTAATTCATTACGATAATTTTTTATCCAATTTGGTAAATCACCAGTTGGATTCCAACCTAAAACATTTCTTGCTTTTGTATTATCTGCTAAAGTTTCAAATGGTTCAATTCTTTTTTCACCATACTTAACTGGTCGTTCAAACATTTTAGCCAATTCATTAACTGAAAAGTTATCACCGTTTCCAATATTAAATACATTACCTTCTAATCTATCAGTGTGTAAACCTGCAAGTATATTGGCTTGGCATACATCACCAACATATGTAAAGTCTCTTCTTTGTTCACCATCATTTACAATATTTAACTTTTCGCCATTTAGTGACTGTTCAGTAAATACTGCAACAACTGTTTTATATGCTCCTTCAAAATTCATTCTTTCACCATACACATTAAAGTATCTAAGAGAGCATGTATCTAACCCATAAACTTCACTAAACATTTTACAGTACTGTTCACCAACAAACTTTTGTAACCCATAAGGTGATAGTGGATTTGTAGGGTCAGTTTCCAGTTGAGGCATTCTTTCTGCATCTCCATAAGCTGAACTACTTGCACTATATACTACACGTCTTACACCTGCCTTATGTGCAGCAAACAATACATTTAATGTACCTGTAATATTTGCATCATTAAAAGGTAATGGATTTTCAATTGATGGTTGTACTCTTGCCAATGCGGCTAAATGAAAAACAACTTCAATACCTTTCATGGATTCTTCAAGTAATTTAATATCTGAAAACATGTCACAAAGTACAAACTTTGCTTTTTTGTTTATATTCTTTTCATGGCCTGTTGACATATTGTCAATAATTGTTACATCATGGCCTTTATCAATTAATCTGTCGACTAGATTTGAACCAATAAATCCAGCTCCTCCTGTTACTAATACTTTCATATATTTACTCCTAATTTTTTATCATACTTCTTAACTTCAGTAGTATTATTTGTTCTATTATTGTCATGCATTCTATACTTATATAATGGTACAGGTAAATTGTAAATCTTATATGATTTGTTAAATCTACTTAGTAAATCATGACCTTCTCTCATCTTAAAGTTTTCATCATAAAATCCTATTTCACATAATGATTCATATGTAAACATTATTCCACAAGCAACGGGTTCTTTTTCAGATGAATGTCTGCTAAGTACTTCACCTGTAGGTCCAACCTTAAAATAGTCACAAGCTACTCCTTGATAGAAAGTATCTTCACCTGACACCCTTGGACTTGCAGATAGGTTTATATCTAAAAATGTTGATAGCATATACAAAAAATCACTTGATACATAATCATCACTATCAACCCTAACAAAATATTTTCCTAAAGATGCTGACAATATTTTATTTAGTGATTTTGGTAATCCTAAATTTTCTTCATTATTGATTAATCTAATATTTATGAAATCCTTAAAGTTATCACAAATATAATCTAATCTTTCACACGGGTCATCATTCACTATGACAACTTCAAAATCATTCTTTGGTATTGTTTGGGAAGATAAACTTCTTAAACATCTATGTAACCAATCTTTTTGCTTATAGCAGCAAATAGCAACTGTTATTTTATACATTTTGTTATCAATCCCTTTTTTTCTAACGTTTCTGAACAACTTAAAATTTGAGTAAAACTAAAGTTACTTAGTTTTGCAATATCAAATAATGTATGATGTCCATCTGAGTAATTCATTATCCACTTATATGCTTTAATATCATCTTCCAATGTTGTTGCACCAACCCTATTGTATAAATCTCTCTTTCCAAAATTAGGTTCACACCGTAGGTTTGATGATAGATACCTATAATCTTTTTCTAATATAACTATAATTTTTGAATAAATGCTATAAATTTCATTTAATTTCTCTTCTGATATAAAATCAATATTATCATCAGAATTGTGATACTCTGAAAATTCACCTGGTGGTGTTCTCATAAGTGTACCTATAGGCATGTCAAAACCTGGTGAACTAAATTGTCTTTCATCACTACCTAACGGTGAGTAATCTCTAATATATGAATAATCATAATCATCTAAAACATATTGTACTACATCATCTATAATTGAGCCACTTCTTGTCTTTTTATATGTTACAGGTCCATCATCACCTGCACAAGTAGTCACAAAGCCACCAACATATTTACTTAAATCCTTTTGGTTTTTATGTAACCAACATATTGCACCAATAGTTTCAGGTATGAATATAAATCTATATGTATAGAAATTTTCTGTTCTTTCTAACTTCTTAATTAATTTAGTATGTATTGCAGGTCCACTTAAATTGTCATTACACATTGATGGATGACACAAATATGTACTAAATAATATTTCTTGATTAGACTTTCCTGGAATTACAACTTCACCATAATTAAGATGTCCTGGTTCCAGTGTTGAATCAATGTATGCATGGTATTTGCAATCAGATTCTTTTAAGTCCTTATATTTTCCAGTCTTTCCAACTAAACCTGATTGTGTGCCTTCCCAATCTGGCATTTGCAATCCTGTACAAAATCCCCAGTCTCTCTTATAATATGAAGTTCTATATGGTATTCTCTTTGGCATAATTCCACAATAAAGTTTTTTATCAAGCTCTTTCCATGATAAATGTTTATCAATAGGTTCACTATATCCCATGACATGTAAATTGCTATCGTTAAAATCAATAATCTTATTTCCAAACGGATCTTTTACCCATGCATCACGAATATTCCATTCATTTGGAACAACCCAATCAAACACTTCTGTTCCTGATGGTACTGAGTGTATTTGCATTTTAGTATTAAACTTTGATGAAATGATTTTAAGTGACTTTCTTAATCCTTCACCAGTAATACTTCTGCATATTGGATATAATTCATTGATTAATTTTAGCATAATTATTTCTCAAATATTAAATCCATGCTATTTCTCCAAAATGGAAATTTAACATTAACACCAAAAAGCTTTAAGTAAAACTTTATGTGGTCAACTATTGGATTAGAATATGGTGAATCAATATATGGGTATCGCTTTTCAACCAACTTAAATCCAAAATTTTTCATTGCTTGCTCTAACCAAACATCAGATGGTATATAATAATTTGTTTCTGGGTAATCAAGAAATGGAAGTGTTTTCCATAACTTAAAATATAAACTATTTGCATTAGGAGTTGCTAAGAAAACAACCTTTCCACCTTTCTTTAATGATTCATATGCTTTTTTCATATAAAGAAATGGAGTATCTACATGTTGAATAGTACCTCTAAAAACTATAGTTGAAAAATAGTCTTTTGAATTAAAAAGATGTTTATTGAATTTTACGCCATTCTTTTTTGCAACACTTTTTGCATGGTCTGAAATTTCCATACCATAACATAACTTTGTTTCAAGTCCCATACCTTTCCAAAATTTAATCATTTCACCAGTTGAACATCCAACATCTAATAATGCACCTTTATTTCTACCGGTATGTTTAATCACAAAATCAAACTCTGATTCAAATGCTAACATTCTTTTATCATCGTTGCAATTTCTATTTTTGAAATAATCTTTGTTAAATACTGTATTCATTTTCAATCGTCTTTATTTGTCCTGTCTTTATTAATAAGTCAAGATAATGCTTTTCTTTTTCTGGGTCATGTTCTTTTCCTGTAAATACCCTATCACTTTTTCTATTGTCTTCAAAGTAATGCATATTTTCATGAGTAAAGTAGCAATCAAAGCCATGAATATAAACTTCATCATAATTATCAATTGCCCACTGAATAGTTAATAAACCAGTAGTTGCCCAAGGTCCATCAGGAGACATGTTAATATCTAAAATTGAATTGATTCTTTCTTCAACATTCTTTTTAATTACTACAGAAGGTAAAGATTTCTTAAATGCTTGAAAATCCAATTTTAGATTATCTGTTACATATTCATATTTGAAACCTGGTGTTGATAATATTAATTTTTTAAT
>Ga0209232_1000148_pt1 | contig 44229 bp, 62 predicted proteins | sample ETNvirenome_2_60_FD_184066 | JGI IMG/M metagenome (GOLD analysis project Ga0209232, IMG submission 184066) | Marine viral communities from the Pacific Ocean - ETNP_2_60 (SPAdes) (version 2) | ecosystem: Environmental > Aquatic > Marine > Oceanic | place: Pacific Ocean | collected 2013-06-22
ATGAAACTTTTTCTTTATAGCCATATCAGCCATCATTTGATAATGTATAGCTGTATAAAACATTCTTTCATCGTGATTATCAGCTGTGGTCCACCAAGGATATTCTCCGTACGATAAGTCTAATAATTCTTCAAATGTATATTTCTTAACCATTTTCAGCCTCCGTTAGTTCAGTATGACCAGCATCTTCCCAACTTTGATTATTTAAACCCTTCATTTTTAACCACATATTTCTATATGACGTATTACTTTCTACTCCTACTGGTAAACAGGAAACACAAAATCCTTGTTTTCTAAGTTTTTCTTGACGTTTTTTATCCATACCAATGTGTAAAGCACCAGGACCATTACCTTCGTCATCCATTCCTACAAAGAATGCATCACCTTTATCTGTGGTAAATATTAAACCAGTACCTTCTTCTGGATATTCTTCATCCCATAAACCCCACCATACCATTTCTATTGTTCTACCTTTAAGTAATTTTTCTGCTGAATCGTACCACATTTTAGTTCTATTATATTTTTCTTTTAGTGTTTCGCTCATTCAAATGCCTCCCTAGCCTGTTCATATAAATCACTTGTCATATTATCCATAGCATAATCTGCTTGTTTATCAGCCCATCCATCAAGTTCTGCTTGTGTTGTGCTTTCTAATAACTGCATTTCTTCTTCAAACTTTTCACGCATAGCATCTGTATCGTAATGCGTTACTCCAGTTTCTTCATCTGTACTGCTATATACAGGTATACTTATAAATTTCATCATATTATTTTTTCCTCTTACTTCTTACACTAGACACGCTATTATAGTACATAAATTCGTATCCAAGTTCATTCAACTTCTTAATTAATTTATCTATTTCTCTTTGTATTTTTAATATTTCGTTCACTTTGCTCACCTCTTTCTTTAATTTTATCATCAACTTTTTTCATCTTTTGATAAATTTTTTGATATTTATTAGTATGGAAGATTATATTATTTCTGTTCAAGTGTCCTTCGTGTTTAATACTCCAAGTAGTATCTTGTTTAGTATCTTCTATTTCCTCTTCTGTAGGTATATGAGGCATAGGATACCTATCTACTCCGTCTTCAAAGTCTTCTGATTCTCTTAACTTGTAGTTATCCATACGTTCTATTTCTTTTTTCTTGAAATATCCCATTACATTCTACTCCCATCCATTATTTTATCATATTTATCTTTATTGCCTCCGCATTCTTCAGCAATCTTTTCTTTAAATTCAAAGTATGTTATTGGTTTCACTTCATCTTCACATGTATCACACCAATAATTACTATTGTCCATAAAATCTACTAATGTTTCTGTGTTAATATCAACCCAGGCACCTTGAGATACTTCTTCTGAACCACAATAATCACATACCCACATATCATCCATATCTTTACTCATTTATTTCTCCATCTAAAACTCTATATTTATTAATCCATTGCTCATTGTATTTTTCTACAACCGAAACTCCACAAAATATCCACCAACCTCTACCGAATTTTTTATAGAATTCTTCACGTTCTGCAATATGTTCTTTGCTCCAAACGTCAATTGACTTAAAATTCTTAAGTCTTTCTTCAAAATTTTCTTTAATTATAAAGTCATCAGAAGATTCTTTTCTATCTTCCCATGCTCTTTCCCTATTAGTTAATTTCATATTTCCTCCAAATGTTATAGGAGTAGCTAGTATAAATCAGTATACTATCTCCGAATCGCATTTATCTGTTGCTACTCCTAATTACTAGCAAGAGAATAGACTTTGTAGAGAGGGTCACGCTACGTTCTCTATATGACTTCTGCGCAGTAGCCAGTCTCTATCAAGTGGTCTAATCTCAGGGACCTTATGCATTTTAGGAACCTATGCTCTTGCTAATCTTGTTACTGTAGGGTATATCTGATTCTCCATTAGATGTACAGACTCTCTATCTCTATGTGCAACGTGTGTTGCAATATAAGTACAAGCATTTAGTAAATCCCAATATGTATTCATATTATTGTTTACGCAATATCTTGTAAAGTCTTCCATATATTGTGTTGGAATAATCTTAGATATATCTATCATATGTTTTTTTCTAAGCTTAGTACTTGTTAGTCTAGGAAATTCCTGTTCAAACAATTGAACCAACATAGTTACTGTATCAGTTATTGTCTTATCAATATCTACAATACCAGTATTATTGTTTTTATGTACTGCTTTTTTCTTAGTTAAAACATTACCAATTGTCAAACCATTTAAACAAACAAGTCTGAATGCACCACCCATTACATTAACTGATGTTGTACCATCATAACTATTTGCAACGATTAATTGTGGATTTATCAAGTCGCCTTTATCAACTTTGACTTCAGTATTAGGAAAATTCCATTTCCAAATAGAACGTTGTCCACCAGAAAATGTTCTTGCTTCAGCTAGTTCAACTCCGTTTCCTTTTAATACTTTTTGTACTTTATCAACAACAGTCTTGTTGTCAACTACTTTATATTCATCAGTCATACAAGATAGTACATCTCCTGTATCTTTTCTTACGATGAACTTGTACCCTGTTTCAGTCATTAAAGTTCTTTTCTTACCTTCAGCTTTCATAAAGGTTGCTGGAACTTCTTTAACTGGAAAGAGTGTTTCCTCCATTGCTACTATAGACATTTTTATATTCTCCTCGCTCAACTTTTGTTTTCTTTGGTGTTCTACCAAACTTTTTTATTTCATTTTCTAATAGTTTAGATTCATTTTCATATTCAGATACAATCATTTGTTGTAGATATGCAAAGCCTTTACCTTGATATACTCTTTCATCCATGTTGTATTGATGAATAATTCTTTCTACAGTACCATTAGGTATCTTTGATATTGCTTGCAGAAAGTAAAATGACTTTTGATTATTACTATCAGACTTAATATTCTCACGAATTAATTTTATAACTCGTTTTAATCTTCTTTGACATATTGTGTTTTCGCCTCTTGCTTCCAAGAGAGAAATGATACGCTTTATTGGATTGTATTTTCTTCCGTTTTCGTGTCCACATGCTTCGCATTTCATAGCTCCTCCACTAATGTCTTGGCAGCCCAAGTTTGTCTACCTTTATAATAAGATTCATTACTTCTATGCCATGCATCGTCAGGTATTTCAGTTATTAATACTTCTGCATTAATACCTACATTAAGTAATATTCCCTGTAAACCATGTAGACTAAACCTAGAACCAGGCTTTAGTTTATTAAGATAAGTTTTCCCCAATAGTAACCTCCCTACTATTTATAAGTTTTTGTTCTCTTCGTTTTAAAGATACCATGTCAAGAATATCAACTAAATCGCTTTCTAATCTTTGTAGTGGCTCTTTCATTTCACCATTTAAGGTGCTATTTTTAAGTGTTTCAACCATTAAGTTTACTTCACTATCTGTTAGTTTAATTGTTATTACTGCTTCGTTCATTGCGTTTTTCCTTCGCCCATTCAATTTGCACAATATCGTCTATCAAATCTTTCTCACTAGAACCAATATCTAAACTATTTTTTATTCGTTGTACGATTCTATTCCAAACAGTATTTATACGTAACAATTCTTGTGCTTGTTTAAGTTTATCCAAGATTCCTCCTTTTATACGAGGGTCCCAAGTAGCCATACCTGTACTCACATGACCAGGGATAACCGAATATCCTGGTTAATCTCAATACATTGAACCCTCATATAATATAACATATTAGTATTAATTATTCAACACTAAAATGGTAAATCGTCAGCATCAAACTCTTCTTTTGTTACTCTTGTACCACCTTCCCAAGTAGAGACTTCAGAAACTTGTAAAGCTTTCTTAGTTTCTCCATCTTTATTAGTGAAGGATGTTTCTTTAAGAGTAATCAAGCAAGGAAGACCGAATACATCATCGTCTTCTACAATGCCTAACTGAACAACACCACTTTCATTTTTAGAAAATGACACGCCCATTTTTTCAAAGAACTCTTTATAGCGTTTATTCTTCCACTCTTCACCTTCATTAGGATTAGGTGTAAGCCATACGCCTTTATCTGTTCTATATTCTTTACCCACAACAAAGCCACCATCAGTGAACTCACCTGTAGGAACGTGATTATCGTTATTATCTTTACGTAGTTTAGGTAGTTTTAGTTTCTTGGCTTCTTCTGCTACCTGAAATGTAACATTAAATACATAACTGCCATTGTATTCATTCATTTTAAATGAAGATACATGGGCTGGATATGTAGCTTCTGGTACTGGTGTGTATCCAGAATCTTTATTTACAAAGTTAATATTAGCTTCTTTCATGTTTATTTACTCTCCGTGTTTGTGGTAGTAAACTTTTCTATTACTTGGTTTACTTCCGTTTTCAATTTCTTCATGTCATCTGAGTATTTAGCACCCTTTAATCCTGAAAAGTACAGCATAGGTGATACAAAGTTACCATCAGCTGTTTGTATATATCTACGCTTCACACCTCTACCTGCGCTAATAATACCATCATTTTCCATTTTTTGATAAGTGCTTTTATCAATAACACCTTTATCTAACAAGTCTTTAGCTTGTCCTTCGCTTAATTTACCCATCTTTATTTTCCTCCATAGGTTCTTCTATCGCATAAGATAGATAGCTTTGATTAATATTTAAGTTGAGATGACCATTACGTCTACCTCCATACATTACAAATGTTAACATAGGTTTACCGTGATATAACTTAGTACCAGTAAACGTAGCTTCACGAAACTCTTTGCCATCGTTTACACCTATTGTATACTTTGTTTGCAGTTTATATATATCATCTCTAAAGTCAACTGCTTTGCCTTCAACATTAAGAGGTTTCATGTTGCCTCCTTAGTTTAGCCATAGCACCTTTAAAGTTAGCATCGTTTATCTCTTTACTATCAATAGCTTTATTTATTTGCATAGTAAGTTCAGCATTATCTATTTTACCAAGTAAAATAAGCATTTCATTTACTTGTTTTGTATTCAACGCTTCAGGCTCAGTTGGTAAATCTTCACCAGCGTAGATATATAAACCTAATCCATGTAACGCTATTGCTTTTGCTAGACAACGTTGTATAGAATTGTTTATTTGAAATGCGTTAGGGTTATCTACACTTCTGTTTACATGGTCTAACACTGGGTGTACTTGGGTTCTTCGTACTCCTTCTACATTTACTGATACTTGTACAAACGCACCAGCCTCAGTACGCATATAAGGTGTTTCTATGCCGTTATCAAAGAAAGTATGTACTTCCCAAGTCGCATCTGGAAAGTTTTCTAATAATACTTTTACAGCCCAAGCCCAAGAAAGATATGTAAATTTACCTTTCTTTTCAGTATGCTCACTTACATCTATTTTACTTAACGTTTGAAATGCACTCATTTAAATCCCCCCAATATTCATATAATTCATCAAAATTTCTCATGATTTTTTTCCACTTATCTTTATCAAGACCAGCACTATGCCTAGCTTCAGGACTAAACATATTATATTGCCCATCTTGTCTTACCTCCAAAAAAGCTATCCATTCATTTTTAGTTACTTTATTCTTTTCTTCCACGATTTATTTCCTCCATTTTTATCTAAACTAATCTGTAAAAGTTTTAATCTTACTGGTATTACTGCAGACATATTACATACACTACAACATCTACCTGTCATTATTGGCTCAGCATTATGTCCGTATGGGTCGTCTAGTACACCCTTGCACAAACAACAATGCGTTTCTTCTTTGCTCATTATTTCTCCTAAATATTATACAATCCAGGACAATATTTACCCTGAAACTCACAATACTTACATTCCCAGTTATATACTGGTACATTCTGTTCGCCTGGTGTTAGTGCTTCAGGTTTACCTGCAACGCTATCAGAAGTTTCATTTAAATCTGTCCAATAATTAAACGCTTCTTCAAGATATAGTTCACTAATCTTTTCTTCACGCATCATTGAATTGTCTTTATTATACCACATAATAGATAATCTTAAATCAGTAATATCTTTTTCATTACCTAATCCTATTGCATATGTAGCTAATTGTAATTCGTAGTTCACACTTGGATTTTTATCTGGATTTCTACCAAACTTCATACGCCATTTCCAAGCACCTGCGGTTTTAATATCATATACATGTATCATTTCACCTTCTAGGTTTACTACACCGACATCTAAGTGTCCTACAACCATGAGTTCTGGTATCTCTATTCTATGTTCTGTTAGTACTTGAATCTCATCTGGTTTATCTACACGCTCTTCAATGTCAAAATCTTTTAGTGCTTCTTCAAAATCAGCGTGTACTAATGTACCTAATCTTAAAAGTCTAGCACTCTTTTCATTCATAGGGTCAAGCTCTAAGTCTTGTCTTCTATGTAATTGTTTTCTATAGCAACTACCTGCGCTACTAGCTGAAAACCATCCTTTATATTTCTCATATTTTTTACGATTTTCTACACTTTTACGTTGCAAGTATTCGTTGTATATTTTTGGTATGTCTATCATGAATCCTCCTCGTAGAATATAACGATTTATCAGGTTATAGTCAATACCTTTTCAGGCTATAGAGGGCTGTATTATTACGTAACCATTTAACTATCACTCCGATAGCACCTATCTATTACCTAATTTACTAATCTTCTATACTCGTATAGTAATTGAAGATTATTTTGAGTGTCTTCTAACACGTATCTACCAAAAGACTTATTATTTTTGTGTTCTTTTCTAGTATCAATGTCAAAGCCCTCTTCTCTTAATCTAAATATGATTGCACTTAATCTTGTAGCACTATACTTTTGAAATGCCTCCATAGATGTAATATTACCATATCGTTTTAGATGTCCGAGAATACGCAATGTTTGAGTTTTATCTCTTAACATATTGAAAATCCTCCTGATTGTCTTGCAAAGTTAATGAAATTAATAACATTGTCTTTGTTAAACGGGTAACTACTAGCCCAATCTCTTTTATCATAAATCTCATCATACTTTTTCTTGAATTTATCTGGGTATATATTTGGGTAAACATCAGGATTACCTGTTTCTACCTCAACTATTTTCTTTAACTCTTCCAGTTCAGCTTCTACTTGTTTATTGTTACGTTTAGCTTGTTCTAAGTTATCCGTGTGTTCTTGAATCCATGCTTTGGTTTCTTCTGTTTCAATAGCATCTTCAAGTCTTTTAGCTATTGCTTCAGCTTTTCTTCTAGATATTACGTGTGAATCATTATAACAACCACCATTCATATCTTTTTCAGTTAGTATGTCTGCACAATTCTCGCAAACAAATGACCACAAAGGTCTCCACCACCATACATTATTTCTAAAATATGCACCTGGATTTACGTTTTCGTATTTACTCATCAAAGTATAATACTCATCACTTAGTCCTTTTTCTTCACGCTCATCGTAAGACATAGATGAAAGTTCATCCCATCTTTTTTGATGTTTAAACTCATTCTGTATTGGTTTCTCACCATATAAATCAAATCCCATGTTTAGCTCCTTTTTCTGATTATATCGATTAATCTATCAAATCTATCTGCAATACGACCAAGTAATGTTTCACGTCTGTACTTTGCATATGCTGATAATACTGCTCTACTTTTTCTATTATCCGTATCTTGAACTCTTAAATAATATTCTTGATAGGGTTTAGGTGTATTTCTCATATTTATTCCTCAAGGTTGAAAAGCCCATGGTTGTACTGGATACCATAGTCTCGCTTTATTTTTAATCGTCAAATCTTTATTTATATCTTGATGAAATATATAGTAATCTTTCTTTAGAATAAACCTCGTATCAGTCTTGAACGGAATCACTCTGGTTTTTGGTATAAAGTAATAAGGTCTACCATGTTTATCATCTTGTAAACTTAACCATGAAACTTTATGAAATTTACTATTTACCACTTTCCAAACTTGATAACGTGGTATAACATGTATGTTTTTGTATTTCTTTCTATAGTCTTTTACTTCATCAGTCATTACCACATTATCATCCCACATAACATAAAACTTTTTAATTGCATCATCATAATAATCATTCTTAGTTATTTGATACACATGATGTTGACCAAACTTTGCAATATAGTATACTTTACTGTTCTTGTCTTTTGTTCTTCTACACCAAGCAACAGAATGTAAATTCGTATCATAATCTTTACTACCATTTTGTTCAAACGGCGCCTGTAAATCTCTCATGTTCACCTTCTTTCATTGATTGATTTTAAACTGGAATCCTGAGATTACGGATTACAATGATATAACTTTAGCTTAGGTTCTTCCCTAAAACTCCCTTATTTGTTAGGAGGCATATCCACTTAGCTTTTATTCACCAAGTATTATATCAAGCCCAATAGGTATCGCCTATCACTCTTACTTCTGAGTTATTTCTACCCCTACTAAACTATTACTGGATTGCCACCCAGTGAATAGCGTTTCGGAATACCTAGCGAACTTGGAAGTTCATCTAGACATCTTCTATTTCAAAGATGCTCGAGGGCTCTATGCTCTCAGAAGTTTCAAGACTTGCTCCGATTGGTTCTGCCAATCACTCGTCTGTTTGTTTAACTCCAATTTAATGGACTCTTTTCATACATAAAAAGGTAGACTATCAATATGAAATGTGCGCTTGAAATAGCAATCAGGACTTCCTTTTGAGAAATCTATTGATTAGCACATCTCTATGTTCCTTATAGGAAAAGGTTTACATGGTCTTGGCTGTCTTATACTTACACTTTCGCATAAGCATCTATACACCGACTGAATATAACAACCTGGCTCCTACACCATTATGTCATACCCTATGGATTATTCCTGTTGCTATTACTAGCTCAATTGATGTTGATACACCAATATAGACTCCAACTCAGCGCCTGAAGGACTTACCTTGTTGTATTCTATGTATTCCAATTGCATACTTAAACACTATAAATAATGTCGCATTTGTTAGCTCTACGTAAGCCACAAAACACTTTATCCTTGTTTCCAAGTTTATCTAACGAGCATATACACCCGATTCTTTTATGGTAGAATGGACCAAATCTTTTAATATAAGGAAGTAGGAGAAGTGAACTAACTAATGGTATATATAATGATTGCTTAGTCGCTCTACCTACTCCCTCATAATTTAGTTCTTGATAGTAAAATACTCACGAAGGACTCTATCAATTTCCTCCATGGTCATATCTGTATTAGCGCCACCATTAGCCACTAATAAAGATAATATAGTAAATACTTTATTATTACTAAGATACCCACTAGTTAATACATTACCAATTTCTTTTATTACTTGTCTGTTCATAGTTCACTCCATTTCATAGATTAAGGTTTAGGTATAAGGGACACATTACTGCATCCCTTTAAAGAATCTACATATATACATAACAAGGTCTATCATATCATAGATTTTTACTGATGTACCAGTATCATCTATAAGTAGATAACGACCATTGTCATCTTTATGTAGTTCTGCATTGATATGAATATATCTCATATAGCATCACCTCCCTTTGCTCTATCTACTAGAGATGTGCTATAAAAGTCGTATTTCAGCCATATTGACCGCTTCAACCTTTCGGTAAGCTACGACATCGCAATGGCTGTTACAGAAGCTTTTTAAAGAGGATTTATGTTTATCCCCATGTTATCCACATAATGTGTATATATATGCGGGTGTTACCTCTCCTTCTATAATACGACTAATACTATCATATATACCACATATATGCATATATAATATATAATAATAGAATAATACTACTAGAAAAAAGGGTAGTTGATTAATGAAGTACTACCCAGACTTCAGTCCCGTTACTGTTCAGTAACATTAACACCAGTAGACGCTAGTACGTTGGTTAACATACTAGAAACTGCGGAGTTATCAGACATCTCAAGCTGATTACCGAACTCGATAATACTGTTGAAAGTTCTGAGAACAACCCAATCTGGTACTGGTCGCTTTGACAATTGCATCTGTCTTTGTAAAGAACCGATGTTTATTGCACAAAACTGTTGGAACAAAGCTAACTTAGCTTCGTCTGTAATAATCTTAGCCATAGATTACAACCTCCTAGTTGGTTAATATAAAACTCGAATATAACTAAAAAAGTATAATTCAAAAACCACCGAAGGGGGGTAGGGTGTGTGTATATAGGTCCATTTCAAAATGCTATAATTTTTCTTGGAAATAACATGGGTTATACATAAGTTATATTATGACGTATACAACTAAAGACTTAGAAAAGACTGGTTTAACTGGTGTAGCTAGACGAGAAGCTGAATTAGCTGAACAAAGAGAACAAGAGATGCTTGAAGAAGCTGTCTTAGAAATTTTAGCTGAAAAAGAACGAGCAGCTGCCGAGTTAAAGAAAAAGAAAGTACCAAAGAAAAAGAAATAGAACTAGTTATATAACTTAGTTATCTGTTTAGTAGCTACTAGGTAGCTTAAAAATAAGGTGTTTTCTAAAGTTTGTCAAGGAAAATCAATGGGAATAGCAATAAAATGGCTAGGCAAGTTGCCGTATAAAGAACAAGTTAAAATACTTGAGCATATACAAAAACTTGTAAAGCTAGAAAAAATACTTATATCTGAAATAGAAGAAGAAGGTTATGTATTAAATGAAATAGACGACATGGATGCGGACGAGGGAACTAGTAGTGTACCTATAGAAATTAATGGAAAAAAATATTTTATACATAAACAAGTTTTACATCTTATTGAATCATTACATAAACAACTAGAAAAAAAGAATGCCTCAAAGTAAAGTAATCAAAGGTGTTCGTCATTATATATACGATACTAGAGAAGAATTTAAAGAAAAATATCCAGTGACCCCTCTTGTTAAAGATTGGAGAAAAGGGCAAGAGGGCGATTGGGTACTTAGCGATGATGGGCGCATAGTACAGTTATTAAAAGTTTCTAAAAATCTGCACCATCCGAAGGATAGCAAAAACTATTCTAGTAATAATGGTTATGTCAGAACTATTGTTGGTACATTTATTAGTAGTGCAAAGACATATATGGATACCGATTTTGCCAAACACCCTAATAGATACACATTTTCACAAAAAATAAAAAATACAAACAAAAGAGTTAAACAACGCACGAAGTGTACCAATAAAGAGAAAATTTTTGCCACTAGCGTGGCAGTCGGAAAGGATGCTGTAAGTGCTTACATGAAAGCGTTTACTGAAAAAAATCGTAATACTGCACGTAAAAAAGCAGTAATATTACTAAAACAGGAGCGAGTAATGAGTGAAATAGAAAAAACTTCTAAAGAAGTAGCTAAAGAATTAGGCATTGACCACGCATACATATTAGGTTCGTTAAAACAACTAGCTGATACTAGCGAAGACCAAAATATAGCATTACAATCTATTAAAGAGTTAGGTAAAGCTATAGGTACGTTAGGCAATCAAGTTAAAAAAGTAGAAACGGGTGTAGTAGGATTGTTTCAAGGGTTTAGTCCCGATGAAATAGAAGGTGCTCAACGCAAAATATTACCAGAAACAACACAGGAGGACTAATGATTTGTCCACATTGTAGTAGTATGCTCACTAAAAAAGAGGGCAAGAAACGAACTAAAAAAGGCTTAAAACAACAATATAGTTGTAAGTCTTGCGGTAAATGGTTTTCAATACCTATACCTAGCGATGTAAAAGAGTATGACAAATTAGAAATAGAACCAGGTAAAGTATTTGCTGTTGATAGCGATGAAAAACTTAGAGTGCACGGATTAACGGATGTACACGTAGGTGCTAACGAATTTGACATGAAAAAGTTCCAAGAAGCTATAAAAATTATTTACGAAGACCCAAATGCAAGATGGTTTGGTAATGGTGATATGATAGAACTTATACCGCCTAACTATAACATTAATCAACGTGGACAATCTATGACACCTGAACAACAATACTTAGCATTTTTAAAATTAGTACAACCAATTGCTGATAAATGTTTATTTATTCGTGGTGGTAATCATGACTATTTACGTAGTTTTAATATACTAGACTTTGATATTTGTAAAACATTAGCAAGTGAAATGGGTGTTCCTTACTATAGATTACCTGGATATGCACGTATTACTATTCAAGGTAAAGATTGGTATATGGTTAGTGGACATGGTAAAAGTGGTGCTAAAAATGGTGATACTGAGTTAGATAAAATGGCATCAGTGTATAGCGATGGCGATGTATTTTTCTTAGGACATAATCATCAACTATATTGTAAACCTATAGATTCTCTAACGATAGATGAAGAAGGTCTGGAAACTTTAAAAAGAAAGTGGTATATTAGAGGAGGTTCATTTTTACGCTACGCAGATTATGCACGATATTCTTTTTATGGAATACAACGAACTGGGTGGATAACAATGGAATTTACTAAAGATAAAATAAACTGTTGGGAGAACTAAAATGGCGTATGGTTATAAAAGTCCAATGAAAAAGAAAAAGGTTAAGAAAAAATCTAAGAAAAAAGGTATGAAAAAAGGAAAGAAGAAATGAAGGGTGTAAACCATTATAAAAAAGATGGAACTTTACATAAAGGAGGAACACATAAAATGCCCGATGGTAGTTTGCATTCTGGAGCTAAACATGGTAAAAGTAGTGTGAAACTTTTTCATTATGGAGAGTTAAGTAAAAAATCAAAAATAAAAGCTAAAACTTTTTGGAGAAAAAAATAATGCCAAAACATAAAATGAAAAAAAAGAAAATGGGTAAAAAATTGACTGCTGGTCAAAAAAAATTACCTAAAAAATTGCAACAAGCAATACTAAAAAAGAAAAGGAAAAAATAATGGCTAAAAATATACCTACAAATAAAGCGTTATATGCTAGAGTTAAAGCAGCAGCAAAAAGAAAGTTTAAGGTTTATCCTTCTGCTTACGCTAATGCTTGGCTAGTAAGAGAGTATAAAAAACGTGGTGGCGGGTATAGAAAAGGCAAATAATGGCAAACACTGGTTTAAAGAAGTGGTTTGCTGAAGAATGGGTAGACATTGGTGCTCCTAAGAAAAAAGGTAAATACCAAAAGTGTGGGCGTAAATCTGCAAGTAAAAGTAAACGAGGATACCCAAAATGTGTACCAAAATCTAAAGCTAAATCTATGACTGCTGCTCAAAAACGTAGTGCGGTTAAAAGAAAAAGAGCTAGAAAACAAGGAGTAGGGGGAAAGCCAACGAATGTTTCAACATTTGTAAAGCGTAAGAGAAAGAAATGAGAGGACTAAGACCACAAGTAAAAAGACATACGAATGGTAAGAAAAAAACTAGACAAGGACAAAGTACAAGAACAAAGTACGGAACTAAAGCTAGTAAAAAATATTATAAAAAACGTTATATAGGACAAGGATAATGGCTAAGAAAAAAGACTCTAGATTAACAAGAGCTGGTGTATCAGGTTATAATAAACCTAAACGCACTCCTAATCATCCTAAAAAATCTCATATTGTAGTAGCAAAAGTTGGAGATAAAATCAAAACAATACGTTTTGGACAACAAGGAGCTAAAACTGCTGGTAAACCAAAAGCAGGAGAATCAAGAAGAACTAGAATGAAACGTAAAAGTTTTAAAGCTAGACATAGAAAAAATATAGCCAAAGGAAAAATGTCAGCTGCATATTGGGCTAACAAAGTAAAGTGGTAGGAAATTATGCCGATACAAAGAAAAGGGGTAACTAAAGGTGATATGGTTCGTGCTATAAAAGGTATTGAACTACATCTGATGCAACTTCAACAACATATTGTAATGATAGATAATATTTTAGATAAATATATCATTATGAAAAAAGACAAAGATAAATTTAAAAAGTTTATGGAAGATGAACATAAACAAGAACAACGTAAGCAAAGCAGAAAAAGCACTAAAACTAGCAAGTAAAGACTTAATAGCTTTTGGTAAACTTTTTCTTCCTGATGATTTCATGAGGAGTGAAACACCTCCATTCCATTACGAAATGGCTGATGCTATTGATGATAATAGTGTAAAACAATTAGCTGTTATTTTACCTAGAGGACACGGAAAAACTGTGTTAACCAAATGTTCTATTATTAAAGATTTTTGTTTTTGTCCAAAAGATGATATGTTGTTTTATGCTTGGGTATCAGCAACGCAAAAATTAAGTACTGGTAATATGGATTATATTAAATACCACTTTGAATACAATGAAAAAATAAAATACTACTTTGGTAGTTTGAAGGGAAAAAAATGGACAGAAGAAGATGTGGAGTTAGCCAATGGATGTAAACTTATTAGTAAATCGAATGTTGCGGGTATTAGAGGGGGTGCTAAATTACACAAAAGATACGACCTCATCATTCTTGACGACTTTGAACACGAAGCAAATACTATTACAGCTGAAGCACGGGCTAAGAATAGCAATCTCGTTACTGCTGTTGTTTATCCTGCTATTGAGCCTCATACTGGTCGTCTTCGGGTCAATGGCACTCCTGTGCACTATGATAGCTTTATCAATAACCTCATCATTAATTATGAACGTAGTAAAAAAAGCAAAGATGATTTTGCGTGGAGAGTAATCACTTATAAAGCGATTCAACCAGATGGAACATCATTATGGGATAGCTGGTTTCCTTTATCTAAACTAGAAGAAAAGAAAAAGTTTTATCAAGATAGTGGAACACCTAGTAAGTTTTTCCAAGAATATATGATGGAAGTACAATCTGAAGAAGATTCAGTTTGGGGTAGAAAACATATTAAATATTGGGAAGGATATTATGAGTTTGATGATGGAGAAAAACAAGGATACATAAATATAGATGGTGCAAAAACTCCTGTGAATACATTTATTGGATGTGACCCAGCAACAGATATTAATACAAAAAATGCAGACTTTAGTGTAATTATGGTAATAGCAGTTGATGCAAATAATAATCGTTATGTATTAGAATATGAAAGACATCGTAGTATTCCTACATTAGGAGCAAAAGATGTTGATGGAAACATTATAGATAAAAAAGGTGTAGTAGATTATATCATTGAGGCATACAAAAAATATAATTGCAAACAAGCTACAGTAGAAGATGTTGCTATGAATCGTAGTATTCTGCAAGCATTAAACGATGAAAGAAGAAGAATTAATCGTTATGATATAGCTGTAATACCTGAAAAACCAGGTGGACAACAAAAAAGAAACAGAATATATTCAGGTTTATCTGGTATTTTTTCTGTAGGTTCCTTATATTTAAGGGAAAATATGTTTGATTTGGTGAACGAAATAGTAACTTTCGGACCAAGAATGGCGCATGATGATACAATTGAAGCACTTTATTATGCAAATTTACACGCATTTCCGCCTAATTATGCAAACAATGGTACAGAAAAACCAAAATGGTATAAACCAAAACGTAAAGCAAAAAGCTGGATAGTAGCTTAGGAGAAAACAATGCAAGATAAAATGAATATGAATACACAATTTGGTCCATATGATAGTAAAGAGGAAGTAGAAGATTTACAAAAAAGATTAAACGAAGTAGGATTTAGCGTAGATGTAGATGGTATGTATGGTAAAAAAACAAAAAGAGCAGAAAGAGAGTATGCTCTATATGTACAAAATAATATACCAGAAGAAAAAATGTTAATATATAATAATCCTGATTTAGTAAATATGGCTGAAAAACCTTTTCATTTATTAATAGATGGTGATTCTAATTTATTTGATAAAGCTTTGAAAAATCCTATGTCTTTAACTGACGAAGAGTATGGTCGTGCTTTTCCTGATGCTAAAACTAATAGTCAAATATTAAAAGATTCAGATATATTTGAATTTTTAAAGAGACAATAATGCCTAAATTTGGTAGAAAATCACAAGAAAGATTGAACACTTGCGACCCAAGATTAATAGAACTATTTGAAAAAGTAGTTGAAGATTTTGATTGTTCAATACTACAAGGACATCGTGGAGAAAAAGAACAAAATGAATTGTTTGAAAAAGGTTTTAGTAAACTAAAATATCCTAAAGGAAGGCATAACCAATATCCTTCATTAGCTGTAGATGCAGCTCCATACCCTATTGATTGGGAAGATAGAGAACGTTTTACTTATTTTGCAGGTTTTGTTATGGGTATTGCAGCATCTATGGGATTAAGTATTCGTTGGGGTGGAGATTGGGATAGAGACACAGAATTAAAAGATAATAATTTTGATGATTTACCACATTTTGAAATAAGGGATTAATATGGCACGTAAAAGCAAAGCAGAAACAAATAGAGAGTTGTTCAATAAAGCTAATAATTATTATAGAAAAAAATGGTTTAGCGATTCTCAAAAAGGAATGGATTTCTATTTAAATGACCAATTATCAGCTGAAGAAAAAGAAGACCTAAGAGAAGGTGGTATGCCAGACTTTATTATTAATCGTATAACACCAGCGATTGATATTATGAAATTTTTTATTACTGCTAACAATCCTAGATGGCAGGCAATTGGTGTAGAAGGTAGCGACGCTGATATAGCACATATTCATAGTATGATTGCAGAACATTCATGGCATTTATCTAGTGGTAAAAGTTTATTTTCAGAAGTAATACAAGACTCACTTGTTAAAGGTTTAGGGTTTTTTAAGGTAGAAATAGACCCAGATGCTGATAATGGTATGGGTGAAGTAGTTTATAAATCAATAGACCCTTATGATGTATATGTAGACCCTATGAGTAGAGACTTTTTATTTAGAGATGCAAACTATCTTATAGTACAAAAAAACATTTCTAAAACATCATTAATACAAATGTTCCCTGATATGAAACGAAAAATCGTCCGTGCATCAGGTATGACACAAACAAAACAATATTCTAATAGAGATGTACACGAATCAGATAGTATTCAACCAGGTGATTTAGAGCATGAAGCTTATACATTAGAGGGAGAAAGAGATGATATACTTGATTTTTATGAAGTATATACTAAAGAAAAAATACCTCATGTAAATGTTTGGTTAAGAAAACCTCCTACAGAACAAGAACTAGCTAAAATTAAAGAAGCTACAGAAAAAGATATTTTAGATATGCAAGAAGAAATGGAAGTAGTTCTGAAAGAAAAAGAACAAGAATTGCAAATGTTGGTAGAAAAAGGAGAAATGCTAGAAGAACGTGCTGAAATTGAATCTCAAAAATTATTTGAACAAATGCAATCAAGAATAGAAGAGCAACGAGCATTGATGGAAGCACAATTAATTAGGTCTCAAACTAGAACAAAACAAATTGTTATGTCAAAAGTTCAATTTGAAACTTTAACTAAAGACCCATCTTTTAGAGAGCAAGTAGTAGAAAATGTACCATTTTTTAAAACACAAATTAAAGTAACTGCTTCTGCTGGTGATATGTTTTTGTATGAACAAATATTACCTATAGAAGATTATCCAATTATTCCAATACCTTATCAACATACTAATACACCTTATGCTGTTAGTGCAGTAATACCTATGATAGGTAAACAAAGAGAAATAAATAAATCACATCAGATAATGTTACACAATGCGAACTTAGCATCTAATCTTAGATGGTTATATACTGAAGGAAGTATTGATGAAGAAGAATGGGAAAAATATTCAAGTAGTCCTGGAGCTATGTTGAAATATAGACAAGGATTTCAACCTCCTAATCCAATTCAACCACTACCTATTAACAATGCATTTTATACAGTAACTCAACAAGGTAAACAAGATATAGAATATATTAGTGGTATATCATCAAGTATGCAAGGTATTGGTAGACCTAGTTCTGAAACATATCGTGGTTTATTAGCAATGGATGAATATGGTACAAGAAGAATTAGACAATTTGTAAATAATGTAGTAGAACCAGCACTTGAACATTTAGGTAAAGTATATATGCAATTTGCACAATTTACTTATACAACACAAAAAGTGCTTAGAGTTGTACAACCAGAACAAGGACAAACACAAGGTGAAGTACAACAAGTTTCTATTAACATTCCTATTTACAACGACTTTGGTAAAGTAGTAGAAAGATTTAATGATTATGCTTCAGCTAAATTTGATGTTAGAATTATTGCTGGTTCAACACAACCACTTAATAGATGGGCATTACAAGAAGAATATTTCAAATGGTTCCAAGCTGGATTAATTGACGATGTAGCAATGTTAGAACAAACTGATATACGTAATAAAAAACAATTATTACAACGTAAAGGTATGTATGCACAAATGCAACAACAACTAACAAACGCAGAAAATGCTATGAAAAGTCAAAGAGGTACAATTGAAACACTAGAAAGACAATTAGTACAAGCTGGTATCAAAGATAAATTAAATGAAAGCTCTAAAGTAATGGATAAAGAGTTAAATAGAAGTGTTGCAGCTCAACGACTAATTAGAGGTCGTATGGCAGACAAAGAAAAGATTCAACAAGAAAATGTTGATAATGAAAAAAACGTACAGTAAATTAGAAGGAGAAATACAGTATGGAAAATAACAAGGATAACTTACTAGTAGATGACGCACAACGTGCAGAATCTAAAGATGTAACCCCTACTGAGAACGATACTGTGGCTGAAAATTTTTTTTCTCAGCTTGATAGACAAGTTATGGGTGAAGTGCTAGAACAGCCAAACGTAGAAGCTCAAGTAGAACAGACAACTCCAATTCAGGACCCTGTTGCAGAGCAAAATACTGAACAAGTTTCAGTAGATTGGGAAAAGCGATATAGTGATTCGTCAAGAGAAGCAAAAAGACTTAACAATCAATTGCAAGACTTAGAACCATATATGCCTTTACTCAATGCGATGAAAGAGGACCCTAATTTAATTTCTCATGTGAGAGGTTATTTTGAGGGTGGTGGCTCAGCTCCTAAGAGCGTAAAAGAGCAACTTGGCTTAGATGAAGATTTCGTTTTTGATTATGACGATGCTTTGTCAAACCCTGACTCTCAATCTGCAAAGTTGTTTAATGCAACAGTAGATGGAGTTGTACAAAGAAGGCTTGGTGATTTTGCAAGAAAACAATCTGAACAATCACGTAGAGCTTCTGAAGAAACTAGTTTTAAATCAAAACATGATGTTTCAGATGAAGACTATAATGATTTGATGAAATATGCAAAATCTCACAAATTAACATTGGAAGATGTTTATTATTTAAAAAATAGAGATAATAGAGACAATGAAGTCGCTAATAACACTAGAAACGAAGTAATACAACAAATGAAAAATGTTAGACAAATGCCTACTAGTGTAGCATCAAGCGGGAATACACAAAGAGAAGAAAAATCATTAGACGATGCAGTCTTTGACAAGTTGTTAGCTGAAGGAACTGAGTTAAATAAACTGATGTAATAATAACTCAACAATCCCTAGGAGGGTAACAACATGGCAGATACTTCATACCCTAGTGCTAGTCCATTAGCATTAGCAACAAGTGACGGCTTATTCGAGGGTTTTGCGGCATCACAAGGTTCTTCACTAAACACAGGAGATTTACGTAGAAGATACGACTTTTCTGAAAGATTCGGAGAATTGGCAATTGACCAAACTCCATTCTTTAGATTAGTTTCTTCATTAGCAAAGAAACCAACTGATGACCCCCAGTTTAAGTTTACCGAAAAGAGACATTCTTTTCACAAAAGATACGCATATGTAGTAGGATTCTATAATGGTTCAGCAGACAAATTTGACGATGCAACTTTAAAAGAATCAGACGATTCAGCTCTATCAGCAGGTGGAGAAGTGAAACTATATATGGCAACAGACTATTTTAGTGCTGGTAATATTCAAAATATTCAAGGTCAAGCTAACGGAGCAATCAAAGTTGGTGACGCTGGTACAGCACCTGAATGGATTATGAAAAATCAAATCATCAAAGTTCCTATGAGTGGAACAGCAGGCGGTGGAGCAGTTAGTGATTATGCGTTAATTCGTGTAACAGCAGTAGGAGCTCAAGCGGCTAAAAACTTATCAGGTGGTGGTGGCGCAGCAAGTGCAGAAGTTAAATTAGTTACAGGTAAAATTTTAAGATTACCTGATGTAGTTGAATTAGCTTCATTTTCTTCAAATGCTCCAGATTGTGTAGTACATGACGAAGATATTGCTGAATCTCTAGAAGCAAAACGTTCTTATGTCGTAGGTAATTCTTACGGAGAGGGTTCTTCTTTAACTGGAGAAAGCTACAAAGATAATCCATATTCAACAGGTTTTGGACAAACACAAATCTTTAGAACTGAGTTTGGTATGACCAATACAGCTAGAGCTACAGCTCTTAAGTATGAACCAAATGAATGGGCTAGAACCTGGAGAGAAAAACTAATTGAACACAAGTGGGAAATTGAACACGCTGGTTTATTTAGTACTCAAGCTTCAGTAGATAGTGTAGCTCATACACAAGGTGCTATTGATTATGTCCTTAACTATGGTAACCTTTTTGACTTAACACTTGCAACTAAGACAATTGATGACTTCTTGCAAGATATGTCTCGTTATCAAGACCCAAGATACAACCAAGACCAAGCTACAGTTTACATGTGTAGTACTGCAGTTTACACTTGGTTCCACAAAATTGGTGGGTTCTTTAAGAACAATATTGGAATTGGTCAAACTAATGCTGGTGCTTCAAATGCTGGAAATCAAGCATTATTTGGCGCAGACCTAGCCATTACAGGTAGAAAGAAAGTAATGGGACTAGATGTAACTGAAGTCAGTACTGTTTATGGTAGCATGAATCTTGCAAGATGTGTTGCTTTAGATAGTACCGATGTTAAGATTCTAGCTTTAAACATGAACAACGTAGCTTACAGACCATTAGTTGGTAATGGAGTTAATAGAGATACTGCGGTATACGTAGGAGTTCAAAATCTTGAAAACACAGGTGTTGACAAGAGAGTAGACATCATATTAACAGAAGCTGGTTTTGAATTTATGATGCCAGAATCACACGCTATTTGGAAATAATAGCTAAATTGTAGATGGTCCCCTGAGGTTCTTTACCTCCTTTCTCCCTTGGGGGATTCATCTGCGTTAGGATATAATTATGAAATTGTGGGAAAAAGTAAATAATATTACTGGGAATAACTCAAAAGCAAGATTTTTAATTGAGTACATTAATGCTGGTTCTAAGTTTCTTATGTCATCATTGCCTGAAAAATGGTTATGGACTATTGCTACTGAAACTGAAATAAGTGGATGGAGTAGCGCAGGAGTAAGTTTAATAGGTGCTGGTTCTGATGTAGCATATGATAAGATATTAGCAGTTTATAGATACCAAGGTACTAAACGTAGAATAGCTAAAGAAATACCAGATAAATTTATACACTCAACTGATGAATCTGATAGTCTTTCATTGCCAACAAAAATGTTTCCAGTTTTTTATAAACTAAATGGTAAGATATTTATTAAACCAGACCCTGATTATAATTTATCAAGTTCACAACAAACTTACACACCAGTAGGGGGTAGCTCTACAAACGTAGGAGCTTCAAGCGGAGACAAAGGAGTAGTAGTTTATTCAGCACCCCCAATTATTGATGAAAATACCGAAAATTGGGTATTATCAGAATATGAAAATGTTACATTACACTATGCAGCTTCACTAGATATGTTAAGATTAGCTAGTGTATCTGATGCTGAAAAAATATTAGAAGGTGGTTATGCTAGTGTAGATGCTACAAGCAAAACAAATTTAAGTGCTATACACTGGTTAGAAGATGAAGACCCTGAAATGGCTAATGCAGTTATTCAAGTATCTCAGGGAGATTTAAGTTTGGCTAATCAAAGATTACAACAAGCACTTGCATTTTATCAAAGAGCAGTTGCTGAATTACGTTCTATAACTGGAGCATTAGCAGTTCCTGAACAACAACAACAATCACAACGTAAAGAACAAGGAATGACCACATAATGAAAATTTTAGAAGTAATGGAACGAGCAAATACACGTGATACTAATTTAGTAATTGCGTATATTAAAGATGCAATATTAGAAATACAATCTAACAATGAATTAGATACTGATGTTAGCAAACAAAACATTGTAGAAGATACAAGAGATTACACGCTACCAGCAGGTATGATTGCATTAAAAAGTGTTAGTATATTAGATACTGAAGATGATAATAAATATAAAGCAATTAGAAGATTGCAACATGACCCATTAGTTACTGAGGATACAAACCCATGAGCTACGATACAGATAGAACATATGTTTACATATACAGTGGTAAAAAAATTAGACTATATAAAATAGTACGTAGTTCTGGTAGAATTATTGATAATCAAGGTAGAGTAAGTGGTGGATTATTAGATGAAATTATATATCCAGATGAAAGTATTACAAATGGATTACGTATTGAGTTTACAAAGATAGTAGAACCTTTTGTTGTAGAAGACCCAGAAACAACCTCTTCGCTAACAGAAGATAGTAACCCTAGTGAATCATCACACTTAAATTTAAATAGAGTATTATCACTTGCTGTGGTTTGTTACGTAAAAGCACAATTAGCTGAGCGTATGGGTAATATGCAATTAAAAGAATACTATATGAAAGAATTTTATAAGAAAGTAGCAGATAATGAAAGTAACAAAAATAAAGTATTTATGGCTAGTCCAATAAAAACTTTTGCAGTTAAATAATAGGAGAAGAACATGGCAAACCCAAAAGGCATAAATGATTATATGATACAAGAAAGTGTTGCACCATATATTAGCGCAGTTGTAGCAACAACTAATGAGCAAGATACATGTAGAGCAATATACGTAAAAGTCGCTGGTAATTACAATTTAACAGTAAACGGCGTAGATGTAACATTTACAGGATTGTTAGCTGGACATATATATAAGATTGCAGCTAGTAAATCAAGTTCAGCAAATGTAATATTTTTATATTAGGAGTAGAAAATGATTTCAGCTAATCAATATCAAGATATAGAATTGCAACAAAATGCAGATTTTACTAATGTAATAACATTAGATAGTTCGCATACTATGACTAGTAATATGAAGTATGCAGCTGTTATTGTAAAAGATTATAACCATAGTTCATTTACTGGACCAGGTAAGAGTCAAGGTACTGATGGAACAGCAGCTTCTAATGATGTTTGGGCATCAGGAAGTCAAAATGAAGTACACTTTGATGTAGTTGCTGATAGAAGTGCTGGTACAATAACTCTTACATTACCAGCTGAAGCTATACAATATTTTGATGATAATTTTACAGGTTATTGGGATTTAGTAGAAAAAGATGACCAAGCAGCAGATGCTTGGGTAAGGCACATACAAGGAGATGTAGTAATCTCTAAGGGTGCAACTAAGTTAACACATACATTTACAGCATCGGTAGCATAATGGGTATAACAGCAAAAGTAACTACAAATCCAGAAGTAAAAACTTCTTTACAAAATAATAGTGTATCAAAAACTGTAGGAGTTCAAAGAACTAGTAAAGTTCAAGATAGTTTTAGTATTGATGCAAGTGAAATACCTATAAGTTTAGATAATAGTACTGCTACTAATGTAAGAGATGCTTTGAATGGAGTAGCTACATTAGATGCTACACAAACTTATACTAATAAAACAATTAATGCTGATAATAATACTATTTCTAATTTAGAAGTAGATAACATAAAAGCAGCAACAGTAGTTGTTGAAAGTGAAGGAATTAATTCAAATGATAATGATGCAACATTACCAACTTCAGCAGCCGTAAAAGATTTTGCAGAAACGAGGGGAATAGACGGAGGAGCATTTTAACGTCAATAGGAGAAAATAATGGCAAATGTAATACAAATCAAACGTAATTCTCATTCAAGTACTTCGGCACCAAGTACTTCGAATATTACGTATGGTGAATTAGGATACAATAACAATAATGGTGCTGGTGGTAAACTTTACATAGGTGGTAAAGCTTCAAATGGTTCTGCTCAAGTAGAAGATATACAAGCAAATATTATTGCTGCAATACCTAAAGCTGATGATGATGGTAGTACATTTGGTGTAGCTACATTCAATAATGATGATTTTAATGCATCAAATGGTGTGGTTACTTTAGCTACAACATCCACAGCTGCAGAATTAAATATATTAGATGGTGCTACTCTAGATACTACTGAATTAAATAAATTAGATGGAGTGACTGCAAGTACAGCTGAATTAAATTACGTAGATGTAACTACAGCAGGTACAGTACAGGCTTCTAAAGCGGTAGTCGTAGATAGCAATAAAGATGTCACAGGTTTTAGAAACGTAACTACAACTGGTAATGTTGCCGTAGGTGGTAACTTAACTGTAAGTGGGACAACCACAACAGTAAATTCTACAGTAGTTGAAGTAGGAGATATAGCTATAGCATTAGCTAAAGACAATTCTGGAGATGTTTCAGATATAGGATTTTATGGTAAATATGTATCTTCTGGAACAAAATATGCTGGATTATTTAGAGATGCAACAGATGGTGTTTTTAAATTTTATGATAGTTTAACATTAGAACCAAATGAAGGTACTGGGGTAGTTAGTGTTGGTTCAAATGGTTATTCATTGGGAGATTTAAGTACAAATCTTGTATCTTCCAATATTGATTGCGGTACATTCTAAGGAGTTAGATGTCAAATACGATTAAAATAAAAAGAGGTACCAACCTCTCGAATGCTGGTACACCAGCTGAAGGTGAGTTAATATATAAAACTGATACTAATGAGTTATATGTTGGTAATGGTTCTACTGCAGCTACTGGTTTAACAGCTATTGGTGGTAGTGCTACTATCAATAATTCAAATTGGTCTGGTACTGATTTAGCAGTAGCTAATGGTGGTACTGGAGCATCTAGTGCTAGTGGTGCAAGAAGTAATTTAGGATTAGGTAGTTTAGCAACAGCAGATAATATAGCTGCAAGTTCAGTTACAAGTGGAGAACTTGCTACTGCTAGAGTAAATTTTGATAGCACAGATAAAACAGTAAGATGGGATAATGGTAGAGGTTATCACGGAAATCCACGAAGTGTTGCTATGGGATATTCTGGTAGTAACTATGGACAGCTTGGATACAATATAGAATTTACTACATCGTCTGGACAACATACTGCTTCTTTTACTGATATTGCTACAAGAGTAGATTTGTATGATGGATTAATAGTTTATTCAAGCGGTAGTGCTACAACTGGTGGTAATACAATTAGTTGGACTGAATTATTAGAATGTAGAACTAATGTATTTACATATAAAGGAAGTCAAATACCTACTATGGCTAATGGCTCTAATAATAGAGTTATGACATCTAATGATGCTTATAGTATTAACGGAGAAGCTAACCTTACTTTTAATGGTCATACATTAACAGTAAGCGGAGACAATGCCAATGGTATAAATATGGCACAAGACGGAAATAATACATCAAATTCAGAAAGAATATTTTTTACTGGTTCATCTACAAGTGCAATATTTCAAGAAGGTAGTGATTTAAGTTTTAGAACTGGTGCAACAGCAGGTAGTTCAAGTGGTACTGAACGATTTAAGATAAGTAGTGGTGGTAATTGCTTTGCAACTGGTTCTTTAGATGTTACAAGCACAATCACTACTAATTATGGTGTAGCATTTACAAATGGTAATACTAACTTCCTTGTTTATAACAATACCAATGATGATTTACTTTATTTAAGAGATACTACTAATAGTCAAATGTTGCAAACTTGGACTACTACTTCAAGCACAATACATAAAAATTTACTTGTTGATGGTGGACTTTTAACTATTGATGACAATGGAGATGCTAATGAGGGTGGAGAAATAGCTATTAATCCAGGCACAAGTCATAGTTGTATATGGAGAATAGATAGTTTTTATGGGCATCTTAGATTTTTTGGTTCTACTACGAGTGGAGAACAAATGGCTCTTACACACGATGGAAATTTATCTATACTTACTGGTTCTAAGTTTAACTTTGATACTAGAGGTGGTCATACTTACATTTCAGAAGATATTGATGATAGATTAAGATTTTTTACTGGTGGTGCTGAGTTTATGCGATTTACTGAAAGTAGCTCAGATACTATTAATTTATATAAAGCAGTAGATATGAGTGGTGCTTTGGATGTAACTGGAAACATAGACGGTACTACGCAAATGAAATTAACTGCTGCTGCACCAAGATATCAATTAAATGAAACTGGTGTTACTAACACACCAACTTGGTGGATGATTGCAGATGGTGGTAATTACTCTATTAGATTAAATAATACTGGTGCTTACCCTTTAAGTATAACAACTGATTCAGATAATGATGCAGTATCTAAAATTGAAATGTCTACAGCTGAAGAAAGATTAGAATTAGGAAGTGGTACTAGTGGAAACCTTTTTAGAACATCAGCAGGTTATATACAATTTGGTCCATTAAATACTGGTGGTGCTCACGTTTATACAGATAGGTCACAATTCTTTTTTAACAAAAGATTAACAATAGGTGTAACACCTGGAGAAGCCATTGTTCAAAGTTATGGTGATTATGATGTAGAAATAAGAAGAGCACAAGGAACTGCTGATAGAATTGTAATAGAAGCAGACCAACATAGTCATTATGTAAATGGGACAAAAAGATTAGAAACGAAAGCTGATGGTATTTTTGTAAATGGTATTAGTAAAGCAAGTAGTTACTTCCAAGCAGAAAGTCCAGGAACTTTATTGAGATTATACAATAGTAGTTGGGGTAATGCAACTACACATGATGTTTTATATAACTCTTATTCTAGTAGTTTTGGAGATGCTGTATACTTAAAAACAAGTGGTAATAGTACTACAAACCATGGAATTATAGTAGTAGCAGATAGTTATATTTTTATGGGTAGAGATGACCTTACTACGGGTGCTGTAGATAATTCAGCAACTGCACCTATAAATGATGTATATTTACGATTAGATTCTAGTGGTAATGGTTTATTTGACGGTGATGTAGTAGCATTTTCTACAACTATTGCATCAGACGCTAGATTAAAAGAAAATGTAAAAGATTTAAATTATGGATTAAAAGATGTGCTTGACATTAGACCAGTATCATTTAATTGGAAAGAAAAAAGAAATGGACAACACGATATTGGTGTGATAGCACAAGAGATAGAAAAAATTATACCAGAAGTAGTAGTAGAAGTAGATACATTAAATAGTGGAGAAGAAACTCACAAAACTGTAGACTATGCTAAACTTACTTCGGTATTAATAAAAGCAGTACAAGAACAACAACAACAAATAAACGAACTTAAGGAGAAGTTAAATGTCTAAAGTGATAGGTGCAGCAGAAGCTGTAGAATCAACAAAAATGGTTGAAATTAAACACACAAGAGTTATGAAGGATGCAGAAGGCAAAGATGTAACTGTAGTAGATTATTCTGAAACTATATCAGTAGATGAAGCTATATTACAAGCAGAAGGAAATAAAGCATCTTTAGAAGCAAGTTTAGCAGATGTAGATAAAGAACTTGAAGATTTAAATGCATTGAAAGACGCTGAGTAATATATGGCAGGTCCAGCAGTAGGAACAAGCAATGTAGGAATGAGAGCAGCAGGTAGTGCTATTGGTGAAGCTACTAATGTAAACGAAACTTCTAATTTAAGTTTAGCAAGTTTACTTAGTGGTGATAGTCATGGTGGTATACAAAATACTTTTCCTAACAATGATAATAGTGGACCTGCAGATACATTTAATAGAATTGGTGGAACTAATAACCCATTACAAAGCACATCATTGGATAACCCTGGTGCTAACATTATGAATAATTTGAAGACTGCACCATTTCATATGAGTCATACATTTGGTGGACAACACGCTGACATAGGTGGAGGTGGTGGTGGAATAGGACAACTTTGTATACATGATACTATATTTGTAAATACTCCAGATGGTATGAAGAGTGTTTATGATTTAGATAATGGAGATATTATTTATTCTTATAACTTTGAAACACAAAGTATAGAAGAAGTACCAATATTAAATACATATTTTGTTGCACATAATAATTTAATTAAGGTTATGTATAGCGATACAGATTATATAATAGTTACTAGAGACCACCCTATATATTTAGCAGATGGTTCTATGGCTAGTTATAGACCACAAAGAACAAAAGATTTATATGATTTAGATGCAAGTCAATTAGAAGTAGGTAATAGTATACAAATGATTGATGGTACAAAAATAATACATAGATTTGAGTATATGGCAGATATGGATACTACATATACTATATTAACGAAAAACAATAACTTTTACGCAGGCAACGTATTAGTACATTCAGAACTTGAATAAGTGTTATTTATTGAATAAATTAAAGAACTATTAATAGTAAATAAGGAGAAATAATGGCTAAAGAAAAAGTAGAGCAACAAGAACCATTGAATTTAGAGGATACTCTAAAATCTATTGAAGCTCAAATAGCTGAATTACGTGGTATGTATAACTATATTTCTGGTTTGAAAGAACAAGGATTTAAAGTAATACCACCTCTTCCAAAAGAAGAAAAATAGAAAGGGAGGGGGAGCAATCCCCCTTACTTTAATTATAAATAATAGGGGAATACAATGGAAGTCGGTAAAGACACTAAATTTACATTATCTATAGAAACTGGAATAAGTATAATTGTAACTATTGGTATGATTATAGGTATGTGGTTTACTCTGCAAGCAGATATTGAAGAAGCTAAACTATTACCAGAACCAGAAGTATCACGCATGGAGTATGATTTAAAAGACCAAATGATTCGTGATTCAATATTAAATACTGAAGGCAAAGTAGATAAACTTGAAGAAAAGGTAGATGACATTAAAGAAGATACTAAAATGATTCAAGAAACCCTGATAAACATGAATAATAACTAATGAGGTTTACAGATGAACAACAAATTTATATCATACTTGGTATTAACGCTTTGCTTGTCACTATCTATGTTGCGCTCACAATCAGTCAACTTAGATAACTTCCAAAAAATACAAGCACTTAATGTGCAAAAATGTGCAGTAATTCAAGTAAATGCATCTTGGAATTTTAAAAATAGAGTAAAGATAGAAAAACTTGCAGACTTGTGTTATGTAGGTGAAATAGATTTAAATAATAAAGCTATAGGTGCAGTAATACAAAAAGAATGGAATATAAAGGTTGTTCCTACTATTATTGTTTTAAAAGAAGGAAAAGAAATTGAAAGATATGAACCTGGTATTAGTATGAGGTTTGATGAGAAAGAGGTATTTGATAAGATTAAAAAGGAAATTCAATAGGAGATAATATGAATATTGTAGTTAGTAAATTACTTACAAGCCTCTTAAGTGAAAAGATTCTAAAAGCTGTATTATTAAAACTTGGTGATTTTTTTATTGCTAAGTCTGATAATAAGTTAGACGATGAAATCTGGGCTGAAGTTAAAAAAGCATTGAAATAGGAGGGCAGCATGAATTGTGAATGCGGATGTGGATGTTAGTCAATGCCAAAAAAAGAGTATAAAATACTAGGGTTTCATGGTGGTATACATGATAACTCAGATTCTAAAGATATACGTGATATAGATTTACGTGAAGCTGATGGTGTATCTACACATAAAATAGGTAGACTAGTAGGATTAGGAAATAAAGGTAGTGCTATTACAAGTGGTGCTACCGCTGATGTTGAGCCTGGATATGGCTTACATTATTTTTCTTCTGATTACGACCATGGTAGTGCTAATAACCCAGATGATTATTTAGCTGTATATGACAAAGCGAACACTAAAGTTCGTTTTTATTATAGAGATAAAGATGGTTCTAGTCCTAGTTTTTTGTCTGATGAAGTAACGTTTGGTGGTGCTATAAAACCTAATTATTATTATGGTGATGGTTTATTACGTATTGGAGATGCTTCTTTTAGTCAAAATAGTAAATGGTTTGGATATATAGACCAATCACTATTCTGGACTGATGATAGGGGTAATACTACAAATTTACATGATATAACTAAATGGGATAGCGGCAATCAAAAACTTCGTAAGCTTGATGCTTTATCAGGAGCAACTATGAAATTAGTAGATATGGAAAGCGCTAGTCCCGATGCTTCTACTATTAGTTCACAAAAAGGTAGTTTAATTTTAGGATACAAAACTACTGAAGGTGGAGAATGGAATGGAAACTTTACCTTTGGTGCTACAGCAATTTACCAAGGTAATCAAGAAGGAGAAATATCAATATTCTATAGCGACTTTGTAAATAGAATAGAAGAGTCTATACCTTTGTATAACGAGCAAATTTCTTTTCAAGTATTTATAGGAGCAGGAACTGCTGGTTCTAAACCAACATCTTTGTCTGGTGATAATGTATTTGGAGATAATCGTTTAATTGGATTGAATTTTTACTTCAAAGAACAAGCAGATGATGATTGGATATTTTTAATGCATACAGATTTAAGAGAAGGTGGTAAACATTTTTGGGATATATACGACCCGCAAAACGAAACTACCCATGGTAAATGGCAAGGTGATAGTGCTGAACAAAACGTTACGCCAAAGTTTTTTGCACAAAAAGAAGGAATACAAATTTATAATGCTATACAACAAAATACAGCTTTGTCGTTTCATGATAAAGATGATGGTACTGGAACTAATTGGATGAATAGTGGTAGTACTTATAGTTCTAGTACTGCGGGAAAATCTTATAGTCCAGTATTTTTAAGAGTTAAATTAGATAATAATAATTCAGCTAATGGGTTTGATAATAGATTTGGATTCTTAAGAGTTTGGGGTGGAGCAGTATCTCCTCTATATGTAGGAGGTGCATCTGGAAGTAAAATTGCATTAAAGACTGGTATATCTGGTACACCAGGAACTACAGTAGATACGTATTATGTTCCCTTAACATTACCAGGACCAGGAACAGATAGAGAGTTTAGAGTACAAGTATTAGATGAGAACTTCAACGTTATAGCAGATAGCGATATACAATATATGACTATTGCTGATAGTGGTTTATCAGCTCCACCTGACTATGATGAAGACCAACAAGAAAGGGAATACTAATGCCTAATTATGCAGTAATGAATCCAGGTAAGTATAGATTAGGAGTTCCTTTTAATTTTCCTCCTCTAGCTAACAAAAGATTAAGACAAGAATATCTAATTAAACAAATCAAGTGGAAAACGTCTGTTTTAATTGGACAAAGGTTGTACCTAGGAAATGTAAAATTAATTGATAAAGACAACAAAGAACGTATTTATAGCGATAGTGTGTTTAAGTCTAGGGCTGGTCAATTTGATACATTTACTATGGATAGAAAAATTGATGTAGCAGTAAACGATGGTGAAGAAATTATTAGACTAGCTACATACGCAGATAGATTATTACAATATAAACAAAACACTTTGTACATTATTAATGCTACAAAGAGTCAAGAGTTTTTAGAGGTAACACATAAACATAAAGGTGTATCTCATCATAATGCTGTATGTGAAACAGATTATGGAGTAGCTTGGTGTAATGAACATGGAGTGTATTTATATAATGGTAGACAAGTAGGTGATTTATTTGTAAAAGAAGGTGTACGTTTTATATCAGAATCTTTATGGAATAGTTTTTATGTAGATGGAGAAACGATGGTAGGTTTTTCTCCTAAATCAAAACAACTAATTATTATGAAATCATTTAAAAACGCTACAAGCAATAGTGGTGATATTTTAGTTTATGATATGATAACAAGTTCTTGGGTAAAAGGAACAGGTAGATTAAACGCTGAAGATAAAACAAATTTAGTAAATATGTGGGATGGTAGTCTAATATATGGATATGAAAATACATCTAATCAAACAACTATTGTTCCTTGGCAATCAAATCCTTCAGAAGCTATAAATAATTTTAATGTGCAATTAAAAGAGTTAAACTTTGGTACACAAGCAAAAAAGAAAGTAATTAAAGTAGAGTTAACTTATAAAGGTGCTAGTGGAGGTAACACAAATGTATTGCCTAAATATTCAGTAGACGGAGGTGGATATACTAATAATTTTGTAGATAGTTCTGGAGCTCAAATAACAAACATAGTAGGTAGTGCTAACTTTACAGTAATAGAATTATACACACAATCTAATGCAAATAATATCAAAACATTTAGTATGAAGTTTGAAGATGTAAGCGGTCAAGATGTATCAGCTGATTTTGAAATAAATGATATGTCAATAATATATAGACAAAAGAGTATTAAATAATGGAACAAGCTGAAAAAAAATTTAGTAAAACAATTTTTAGTAGTGCAGGTGGAAGTAGTGATAGAAGAAGAACAAATCATTATACACAAGCTAGACCTAAGTTTGTAGACGAAGTACCTACACAAGAATCAGGAGTAGAAGGAGATATAGTTTTTTATGAAAATCCTGGTAATTTTAATAAAATAGAGCAATATCTTAAAAGAAGAGGTGAGTGGATTAATCTGTCTGATGGTAGACCATTAAACGATAGTCCTGTAGTACGTAAATTTGTAAAGGCGAAAGCTGGATAAAACAGTTGAAAGTTATGACTATAAGTAATATATTATATATAAAAACTAGGAAGCATTATGTCTGAAGGAATAAAATCAAGTTTAGAAAGACTAACCCTTAGAAAAGGTGAATACAAAGGGAAGGCTTATAATATGGCAGGTCAACAAGGTTTATTAAAACTTGGTATTGCTAATCTAAACATGAGAGAACAAGCTAGACAAAACTTTTTAGGATTTACTGGTGCATTTATTAATTATCTAGATAAATTAAATAACTACACTCAAGACAACAAAATTATAGAAGATGGTATAGCTCAAGCTGAAGTAAATCTTGGTCTTAAAGTAAACTATCAAAGAGTAGGTTTTGATGACGTTTTTAAAGGTGATGCAAAAATAAAAGATTTAGGTAAAGAAACTTTTTTATTTGGTAATAAAGAATTTTCAAGAGCACAATTAAAAGCATTAGGTAGAACTGTACAAGAAAATGAAATGGCTATAATGGCTGGTGAAGATGTTGACCCAGTTGATTTAAGTGGTTCTTCTGGATTTACATTTGCACAAGGAGAATCAGAAGTTATAGCTAATAGTTCACCAGACTCTTTAAGACTTGGTATAGCACTAAATGAACAAGTAAATGAAGAAACAGCAAAATATATTTACGAACAACAAGGCGGTATTAAACAATGGTCTACAGCTGCTAAAGTAGTAGAAAGTTTGTTAAATAAAAACCCTGATTTAGCATTCTTTGGAGAAAATAATCAAAGAGTAAATGTGAAAGAAAGATTTACAACATTGCGTGATACTGTAAATAATGATTTGAATAGTGATGTTGTTAAAAGAAAAGCAAATCAAGAGTTGCAAAAACTTTATAGTGAATTAAGTCAAGTATATAGTTGGGATGACATAAAAGGTGAAATAGCACAAGCTGAATCTGGTGATAATCCTTACGCTATAAATGTTAATGAAAAAGGTAGAGGTTTTGATATAGGTAAATATCAAATCAATAGTAGATATATAGTTGGTGGAGAAGGAAGTTATCAATTGAACGCAGATGGAACACCTTCACAAATGTTTGCAGATATAAAACAAATACTAGATAAAGGTTTAGTTGGTGTTGAAGTAGAACAAAAAAGTTCTTATACAGGAAAAAAACCTGGATTTGATATGGGTGATGTATTTGGTAAAGATTCTATATTTAACAAACAAGATGAAATAGATTATGGATTTGAAGATAAAAATATTTATGAAACATTATACGACAATAATCTAATAGATGAAAATTGGAATATGTATGATTATAACTTGGAGGACAAATAATGTCACCATATGAAATAGCAATGCTTGGTACACAAGCTGTAAGTTTATTAAGTGGTGCTAATAATATAGCAGCACAAAATAGAATGACTGTTGGTATGAATAATATATCATTAGGTTATTTACAAGACCAACTAGAACAATTACCTGAGATGACTCAGTTAGCTAAAGAAGCATCTAGAGATAAAATGCAAGATAGCATGGATATACTTGGTATGGGTGCTGGTATACAATGGGATAAAGTAAACATGAGTATGGATGCTATGATGGATAGCAATAAATTTGCTAACTATGGTCAATTAGATTCTAGATTAGATTTAATTACAAAACAACAACAAGATAAATTTCAATCACAAGTAGAGCAACTACGTAGAAGAAGCAACTTAGAAATAGCACAAGCTGAATCATTTCAAATAGCAGAAGAATCAAGATTAGAAAACCAACGTAAATTATTAAAAAAACAAAATCAATATGCTAGAAGAAGAGATACAATGTTTGAAGCTCTATTCAGATAGGAGATATTATGGCAGTACAATATGCAAATATAATTAACTCTTTAAGTATGATGCTTGAGTCAAGAGCAAGAAGAGAACAAGCTGAAGAACAAGCTGCGTTACAAGGGCTAAGAATAGCACAACAAGATAAGCAGTTTCAACAAGAGTATGCTTTGAAACAACAACAGTTTCAACAGCAACAACAAGAATTTTTTATACAGCAAGGTGAATTACTTCGTGGACAAGCAGAAAAATATGCCATAGAAGAAGGTTTAGGATTAGCACAATCTGAGTTTGCTCCTTTAGTAGAAGGTTATTTAGAAAAAAAAGATGATAAGTTTGAATTACGTGGTTTAAAAAGAGATGGTACAAGTGATTTTTCTAAAGAGTTAGTTAAAATTTATGGAATGTCAAATGCAGATTCTATAGAACTTGTAAATCAATTATCATCATTATATGTTAATGAATCTCCTACTATGCAAGTAGTTGAAAGAACAGTTGATAATTGGGAAAAACTTACTAAAACTACTTTATCAAATGCACAAAATTTTAGATTGTACAGACAAAGATATAGAGAGTTAGGAGAAGAAATCAACGACATACAAACTGGAGACTATAAGTTTGATACTAAATATTCTATATTACCAGAAGGTCAAGATTTTATGCCTAGTGAATCTAAAGATGCTGTAGTAGGAAGTATGGCTCCTAGTATTAAAAACGTTACAGAACGTGAACAAGCAATGTCTAGAAATTTAGGAAATAGAAAAGATACTTTAGAAGAATTATTAAATAAAACATTTAGAGATAATGATTATATATCTGGTAGTTGGAATGATTATACTAATACTTATACAAATAAAGAAAACATAGACAATATTTATGATTTAAGAAAATTATATAAACAAGATAAAAAAATTGTAGATGATGTTATAAAAGAAAATGAAGAAAGTATGAGAATTTTAAAAGGTAGACTTGAAACTTTACCATTAGGAGCAGAGCTTTCAGAAGGAACTTCTATTGATGAAATTGAAGGTACATTAAAACTATTTGAAAATGCACAAGAATATGCTGAGCTTGAAAAATCTAGAATAATGAACGCAATTAAAAATATAAACACTAGAGATGGTCAAATATCTCAAGAAAGAGTTTCAGATTACAATAGTTATCTTGAATACTAAAATATGCCAAAACTAATTGACAATAACAATCAAACCCTAGAACAGGGTCTACAAAGAAGACTAGACGAAAATTTGTCTGGTATAACCACATCTACATTACCATCATTATCTCAACAAATGAGAGCAATTAATCCTCAAATAGTAGAATCAGATAAAAATATGTTTGAACGTATTGGTACTAGTGTATTTGAAATAGGTAGTGAAGCCGCTGAAAGTTTTATAGACACAGCTTTGTTTGGTATACCAAGTGCAGCTGGTCTCTATGAACCTGGAGAAGATGTAGATACTGTTTCTGAAAAAGTAGGTCAAGCTGTTGGTACAGCCGCAGGATTCTTAGTACCATTTGGAGCAGTAAGAGGTGGATTAAATATGGTAGCAAGAGGTTTAGCTGGTAAAAGTGCAGCTCCTAAGTTAGCAAAAACAATGGATGACCAAGCTAAAGAAGTATTTAAAAAATATAGTGATGATGTATTATCATTTGATAATGAACTTTCAGCATTTTATCAATCACCAATCAAAGGATTACAAGATATAGTATTTGCTGGTACTACTAAAAAAATAGCTAACTTTGATAGAACATTTAAATCAATTAGAGATAAAGATGATTTTGTACAAAAAATTACAGATAATGCTGGTAAATATTTAACTGAACAAGCAGATGAACTAGGGTTTAAACTAGCTAATAAAAGTAAATTATTAGATGAAGTCGGTGAAATAATATCTACAAACCTTGCAAAAGCTAACAACCAACCAATTAATACTATGCAAACATATTTAGCTTCTAAGTTTGGTAGTGGTTTAAAAGGTTCATTTATGAGTCACGTAGTAGAGGAGGCAATATTATTTGCTGGTGCTGAAAATTTAATGTTAAGTGTAGATGCATTAGCAGGAGATGCAACACTTGAAGATTTTAAAGGAACTTCTAAACACGCATTAGTATTAGGTTCTGTTTTAGGTGGTGTAAGATTTATACCAGGTGGAGTAGCAGGTGGTATAGGAGGTATTCAAAAAGGTCCTGAACGTATTGCTCGTATTATAGCTGGTAGTAGAAACTATACAAAGAATTTAAATCCATCTATAGAATCAGCACAAAAAGGAATAGCAGCACAATATGATTACTTTGCTGGTTTAACTGGTTCAAATATTGTATCAGGCACAAACGTTAGAAAATTATTAAATGATAAAGCATTAGATATATTAGATAATGTTCCTAAAACAAATGCAGCTAGAAGAGCTAAGCTAGGAACACAAGATGTATCAAGAGAAAATTTAGAAAGAATTTTATTAAGTCCTCAATCAACACCTGAGCAAAAGAAAGCAGCAGCTGAAATAATGCAAGATGGTTTGCAGTTTTTATCTTCTCACGTTAATAGAGAGTGGAGAGAAGAAATGTTAAAAACATGGGGAGCTGACATTATAGGAAGTAGTCCTCGTATGTTAGTTGGTGGTATTGCAATGTCTGGTGGACCAACAATGTTATTGAGTGAAGATGTACCATTAGAAGATAAACTAATTGGATTTTTTATGGGTGCGTTTATTACTAAAGGTGGTAAAAAATTAGAGTGGAGAAGTGGAGAAAATTACAATCAAGTAAATCAGTTAGGTAAAGACCCTAAGACAATGGATAAAAGACTTATAGAGCAAGAACATGCACTAAAAGCTTTAGGAACTAGTTTTGATGGTAATGCCTCTTATAGAATATTATTACAAAAAGCATTTCAAGCTAACTCAGATAGTGGTCGTTTTTTAAACAATCAAGTAAAACCAAAGACTGATGAGTTTGTAATTAAACTTGATAACCCAGAAGCATTTCAAGTTCGTTCACAAACAGCAATTACATCTACTAATGCGGTAGCAAGTAAAAGTGGATATAAACCAGTATACGAAGCATATATAGCATTAGGCGAATCAAAAACATTATTAACTGAAGGTAATAGATATAAAGACTGGAGCGAATTAACTAAAAAAGAAAAAGATAATTTTATAAAACGTGTAGAGCAAGAAGGTATTAGTACTCCTGAACAAATGATTGAATACTCTAGTGAAATTAAAACAGAATCTTTTGCTGATATAGAAAGAAAACTAGCAGATAGTTATGAACGTTTACAAGCATCAATAATAGGAAGAAAAGAAACTCCTGAAATACAGGATATATCAATAGAACAAATATCTGGTAGAATAGATGGTGAACTAGCAACGGCTATAAAAGAATACAATGCACTAGGTAGCATATTAAAAGGCTCAGGTAATTATGAAGTTAATCCAAGAGCTTTTGCAATTTCAAGTGGTAAAAACACTCAACAATCATTTAAAGAAACTTATAACAATACTTTAAAAGATTTTCGTGAGTACATGAAAAATCAACACGAAATACAAAGCGAATTAGATTTTTCTGATAGTGTATTAAATTCAGCGTTAGATTTAAATAGAATAAATATAAATGTTATAAGAGCGGCATCTAATAAAAAAGGTGAAGGTATTTTAGACGTATTTAAAAATGATGCTGAATTCTCAAATGTATTTAGAACATCTGATAAAAATCCTACAATAGCTGCTCGAATTGTAGTGAAAGGTAATAAAACATTAGAAAAGAAAATGAATGCTATCTTAGAAGTTGTTAGTAAGTTTGATGATAGTTATGATAAAATGTTTTCTAGTGAAAGCACATCTATAAAAAGATTAGACCCTAGTCAAGCAAGAAATATATTACAAAAATTAAGAGATAAAAATATTATGGCTTTTGCTTCACCAGGCGACTATAGTATTGCTATGCCTATAAAAACTATGGGTAGATTAATTACAAGCAAGTATGTTAGAAACTTGTTAATCAATGGAACAGATAATACTGGTAAATTATTAACACAAACAGATAGAAACATTATACAATTAGGTATGGACCATGGTATTATTGGTTCTAGTTTACAATATAGACCTACCACAGAAGCAATGTTTAAAGTAGTAGATTCTGGTATTTTAAAACAAATAAGTAAAGATAATAACTTTTCAGCTATTGAAACATTTGTTGGAGCAAGTAACGCAGAAACAGCAGTAATCAAACAAACGTTAAGAGAAGTAAAAGAAGTGGTTGGTGATAATCCTGGTTCTACTGCAAGATTTAATCAAATATTTGAAAACACAGTTAAGATGATTGATGATACATTTTCAAAGTATGTAAAAGGAGAAGATGGTAAAGGTGTTTTAAATAGAAGTTTAGAATTATCAAGTGGTGGCGATTTTATACAAGTTAATCAATTAGCACAACGTATTAATATGATTAAAAATAATACTCTTACTGAAGATGTAAGACTATTTTTAAATGATATATATCAAGTAGATAGAGTAGAGTTTGTTGGTACTAAGAAAGCAATGAAATCATTAATGAATATGATGACATTTAACAAAAATCCTATAAAACTATATGAATCTGCAATAAGATATAATTTATATGATACACAAACAAGGTCTTGGAAAACAGATAAACTAAGTGAAACTGAAGTAAATGCTCGTTTAAAAGAAATGCGAGATAATAAAATAATAGATTTTGTTGATACACAAAAAGCAGCTAGTGAAATAAAAGAACAAGGTGAATTTTTTCCAAAAGATTTTACAGAACAAAACCAAGTAAGACTAGGTGAAATACTAAATACTTATTCACTACCTATAGATAGTAAATTTAAAGCAAATGATTTATTAGCAGAACAACCTTTACAAAAAATACAAGACGTATTTTTCACACCTGAATATCGTAATAACTTTAACAAATTTGCTGATGATTTCGTAAATGATGTTATAAAACAAAATCCTAAACTTAGTGTATCACAAAAAGATGCAGTAAGAATGTCAATGAAATCATTTTATACTCAATTAAAAAATAATGTTGAAGTAGAAATATTAGAGTTTAATGCAAACGCTTCAGATAATACTATGACAAGAATTGATGTAAAAAATAGAACACCTATAGATGATGCATTATTAAAAGCTATGGGCGATGCACAACCATTTTTAAGACAAGTAAGTAGTAATACTATTAATACTGAAGGATTACCTGGACCTTTAATTGGTAATGCTATGCAAACATTTAGACAAAAAGCATTTGAAAGCGATTACATATTTAACAATTTTGAAAAAGTAGATTTAACAAAAGCTGGTAAAGATATTCTAAATAATAAACCACCTATGAATGCTGAACCTGGTATTATATATAGATTTGCTGATTCTGATAATATTTATTTTATTAAAAAAAATCAAGATGTATTAAACAATATAGCAAATAGATATGCTGAAGTATTGCAAAAGTTTGACCCTAATAATAAAGATGCAAGACTAAAAGAATTAGAAATAGTATTAAAAGATGATAAGTACGAATACACTATAGGAAGTGCTTGGCAAAGAGAAACAACAAAGTTAACTCAAATACTAGATGATATATTATTATCTGATACTCTAGGTGGTGAAAATATATTTGGTACAGGATTTAGAAGACAAGAAGGTATAGGATTACTAAAAGGATTATTTAAACGTGATAGTTTAATAAATAATAATAATGCATTACGTTTTGATAAACAGCTTGTACAAACTAACATTACTGAAGCAAGAAAAATAACATTTGAAAATGCTGAATATAAAGCAGATGTTATCAAAAAATTACAAGATTTTAGAGATAATAAGTTAAACCAAGTTACAGTTGCTGATGAATTACCAGGTACTATTGCTGACTTAGTTAGTGTAAATAGAAGAATTAATGATTCATTTGATACTGAAATAGGATTAGCTATAGACCCAAAAGTAAAACAACAATTACAACAACAAAAAGCTCAATTCAATATACAAGTACAGGAACTAGGTATAGCAGATGCAAGTACTGTAAATGGAGTTACTATTGTAAATGATAAAACATTTAAGATGTTAGCATTTTTATCTGGTGAAACTACTTCTAGTAATATTGGTGGTATTAAACCTATTATGTATAATTTAGGGAATGGACCACAATTATTTATAAATAAAACAGCATTTTTAAAAAACAATAATCCTAAAGTAGAACAAATATTTAAAAACAATCCTAATTTAGATTTTGTAACGTTTACAAGTGCTAGTAAAAAAGTAACTAAAGATAGAATGACACCAGTAATTGCTATGAGTAAATTAATATCTGGTAAAAATATAGAAGAAATAGTACCAATTGGTTCTGAAAATATTGCAATCATATCTACTAAAAAAAATAAACAATTTGCATCTTTAGGTGCTAACAATAGTGTTCATTTATTAAACAATGCTCAAAGAAATTCATACTATGATTACTTTATTAGAGATATAAATGGTTTTGATACAAAAAGAGAATTTCTTACATCTTTAAAACAACCTGCAAACTACGCTAAAATTATTGCGGAATTTCAAAGACTTTCTACAGATAGAGTAAATAATAAATTGAATAGTGATTTAGAAGTATTTGGTAATGATACACTAATGAAGTTACTAGCAGATTCTGGTGCTATACCTACAATAAAAACAAGAATGTGGGAAGATATGTTAAAGCAACAATATCTTGATAAGATGTTTAGATTAAAAGTAGATGGTAGTACTGGTGTTTTAGCTCCTGGTACATTTTTATCTGATACAAAATTACAAAATACTATTATATTAGAAAACGGACAACACTATAAATTTGGTGAAATAGAATTACCACACTCAGCACAATTTAAACCTATAGATAAAAACAATATTACTTTGGTGAAAAAGTTAAAAGGTGCAGCTGATGAGGTAGTTAATGGTGCATCTAAAGAAGGTCAAGTAATTATTAAAGATGTAGAAACATTAGGAGAAGCTGTAAAGAATGCTGAAAAAGTAGGTTATCAAGTGTTATCATTTTTTGAAAGACAACCACATACTAAACCTTCAAGTGTTATGCCTGTAGGTATAAAGAAATTTAGAAGTAAAAATGAAGGTGACCAAATTGTATTGAATGATGCAGATTTAAAAAGAGCAGCAGAAGGAGACTTTGACATAGATTCTGGTAGTGCTATCTGGAAAATGCCTCATGATGTAGCACAGGGTTTTATACAATCTAGAGGACAAGTTTTAGATTCTGTTCCTTTAGGTGTAGGTAGTAATCCTTCATTTAAAAATTTAAATTTTAAAGATTTTGAATCTAGAGAAAGATATGTAGAACAAAAATATAATGCTCAATATGTAATGGGTTCAGCTATTAACGCTAATAGAATAGTTCAAAAAATATTAAGTGGTAGAAGTTCTAGAGACGGAGAGTTTTTTGATGGTAGAACTGAAAACAAAATTATTATAGCTAAAACAGGACAACAAAGATTTATAGGTGTTAGAGGAGATGTAAATAAAACTTATCAACGCATAGCTGATTTAGTACAATCTATTTTAGATAAAGATAATGGATATGATGCTAATATATTTAAAGATATTAATTCTTTATATGATGATATATTCTTTGGAATAGATGGCAATGGTGTTCGTACAAATCAAGGGCTATTTAAACTATATAGATTTAGAGAAAAAGATAAAGGAGAAGGTCCTAAATATGAAGAGATAGATGCAGACTTTAGCGCAGTAGAAAGAGCTTTATTAAAAGAAAATATTATACAACCATATAGACAACTATTAAAATTGAATAATAAATTATATGATAGTGGACAACAAAGAAAAGTATCACTGAGAGATATTGCTACATATTCTAGTAACTTTGATACTCAATTATTTTTTGCTAGTAAAAATGCTGGTAGAAAATTAAGAGACCCAAATATTGATAGCGTATTTGGTGGTTATACAAAATCATTAATGTTATATGGAGAAAATACTAATATAAGAAGTAGTATAGTTTTTGATAGACTTATAGCTGATATGTCACAAATTAAAAATTTATTATTAGAACCTACTAAAGCAAACTCAGAAGGTGTACGTAGTGAAACTATTAGTAGTGCAGTAGAATTTATGGAAGCAAGTGCTGATGGAGTAAATGCTCTTGTTAAAAACTTTAAAACTGATGTACAAAAATATGATGCAGCTAAAAAAATAGATGTAGAAATCAAAAGAAAAGAATCTTACATGAAAAAAATAAATAGATTTGAAAGTCCTGAATACTACGAAACATTACAAAATAGATTAAACAAATTAAAAGAAGCTAGAGAAGGTTTAAAAAATGCTATTAATGTATCTAACTTAGATAAAAATATGTTTGCACTAGTAGAACAACGTTATGTAACTGAAGCATTAGCAAAAGAATATCGTAAAAATGAAGGTAAACTAGAACCAGAACAACAAAAACAAATCGTTGAAGATGCTAAGAAAAAATTCAAAGAAGAAAAACTAGACATAGACTTTGTTGATAATGCAGACCTTGTAAATAATATTGCATTAAGTTATGCATTTAGTTCTAGGGGTAATCAAACACTTGCTGGTCTAGGTATAAAAAACACAGACCTATCAAAAGACTTTGAACTAGAAATAAAAAATGCAAAAGATTTTTATAATAAATCATGGAAAGATTATTTTGATGTAAACAATAAAGAAGTATTTCATCCAGACCAAATAAAACAAAACATGTATGAAAAAATTGATACAATAATAAATAGATACAACGATGTACCACCTGAGTTTATCTTAACAAAGATTATGACACCTAGAGTAGATTTTACTAAAATTATAAAATATCAAGATAAGTATTTTCCAAAACCAATAGATACTAATACAGAATCATTTATCAATTTAGTAACTGGTTATGCATTACAAAGTCCAAGATTTAGTAAACAATTTACAGGAGATTTTGTTAGAGATTATGCAGGTGCATATAACCAAGTATATTTAAAACTACATGGAGTTAATAGTAAATTTAGTTCAGATGGAATACCATTAGAAATTACTACAGGTGAAGTATATCAATTCCCTCATCTATTACCAACTGGACACACAAGAGATGCATTTAGTTTATTTCAAACATTTAATCCTCAAGAAACATTAACTGGTAGATTATCAAGTAGTTCTAGATTAGATAGTTATCAAACATTCTTAGATGTATTTGGTACAGCTACTGTAAAAGATGTACTTAGTGGTGGTAATTTAGCTCCTTCATATAGCATTACAAAAAATAGAATTGAAGCTATAGATGGTATGCATACTTTCCAAAACTCTTTAAAGAATGAAGCATTGTTTAATATCTTTAGTAGAAAGAGTGAAGATAGTTTAAAACAAATTATAAAGGGAACTGAAACAGATGTAGACCCATACATAACAAAAGACTATTATAATGGCGGTACAAGAGATGTAAAAGAATTTATTACGGATTTAGGTAAAACAACTAAGGAGATTTGTTAATGGCAAGATGTACACCAGTAAGTAAAGACTTTGATACAAGATTAGAATCATTAGAAAAAATTGGTAAAAAATTTGCTGACAATAGCATAGTAAAACAATTTGATAAAGGTACACAAACTTCTATGTTTAAAAAGTTACTATATCAAGTTACAGATATGGAATATAGATTACCTAAAGTAGAAGAATTAAAACTATTAAACAGGTTAGTAGATAGAGGGTTGAATCGTGTAGGTAAAGATAGAGGTAAATTTGCTGAACTATTATATTTACCACAAGAAATATATGCAGATATACCCTTCTTGAAAAAATGGTACAAAGATGTTCAAAGGTCAAGTTTAGTTCTTAAAGGTAATACACAAGAATTTAATAATGGTTTAAATCAAATTATTAATCTACTAAAACCAGCAGCTTCTAATCAAGGATACAAAGAATCTTTCCTTGAAAAAGTAGGATTAGATTCTAAAAGATTACAACGTGAGCTTACAAATAAATACAAAAAATTTAATAAGTTACAACAAGAA
>Ga0209232_1000149_pt1 | contig 44002 bp, 46 predicted proteins | sample ETNvirenome_2_60_FD_184066 | JGI IMG/M metagenome (GOLD analysis project Ga0209232, IMG submission 184066) | Marine viral communities from the Pacific Ocean - ETNP_2_60 (SPAdes) (version 2) | ecosystem: Environmental > Aquatic > Marine > Oceanic | place: Pacific Ocean | collected 2013-06-22
AAGAACGGTTTAGAGAAGGCAAACTGGAAGTACTGGACGCAATGCCACCTCTATATGAATTACTCAAATGGTCTTAAGTGGTGCCTTTTCATGGCTATCAACGCAGACACACAAGAACTCTACATTGAGCTGTTTGAACTCGACTCAGAGATAGCCGAGCAAGCGGTTGAAAAAGGCCTGAGAATTCTTGAGCGTTGGGACATGCCACCTCCAAAGATTGCCCAGAACGAAGCCTTTTGGGTTTGCAAGTCTATGTGTAGCCACAAGAAGGTCTGCCATCGTGGTGCGCCTTACGCTGAAAATTGCCGAACCTGCAAATTTATGAAGCCGGATTTTAACGGTGAGCCCACGTGGGAATGCCAAAAACATGGAGTCGAATTAAACCACGAGGGACAGGTTGAAGGCTGCGAATCGTGGACACCAATAACCGGAAGACTTGACGTCATCCAATAGAGAATAAAAATATGACTGACTTAACCGTGGTTGAATGCAACCAACTGAATAAATGTGAAGAGATTATTGAAGAGGGATTGCAGACGTTTGTAGACGTTGGGCGTGCTCTTCAGATCGTTCGTGAGGGTAAACTGTATCGCACGAAGTTTTCTACGTTTGAAGATTACTGCCAGCACCGTTGGCAATTCACCAAGCAGCACGCAAACCGTCTGATCAAAGCATCTGAGACTGTGGCCATTCTTGATGAGAATCCTGGCGTGGAAACTTTGCCATCGAAAGAACGGCAGGTACGCCCACTAAATAAGCTCCACAAAGACGACCGAGCTGATGCATGGAACCAAGCGCTTGAAGAGACGGACGGTAAGCCCACCGAGAAGGACGTACAGTCGGTCGTAGACCGCCGAAAGCCAACGATAGGGATGGATGGTCCCGCCGACTGGTATACGCCGTCTAAGTACGCTGAGATGGCTCGTGAGGTCATGGGCCAAATCGACTTGGATCCGGCTTCTTGTGCATCAGCCAATAACGTCATCGGCGCTACTACCTACTACTCAATTGCCGAAGGGCGTGATGGCCTGCGTGAACCTTGGATGGGCAAGATCTTTTTAAACCCACCCTACGGGCGCAAAGTGATTCAAGAGTGGATCGACAAGGCTTATGACGAGTGGGCTTCAGGAAGCTGTGAAGAGATTATTATTTGCGTCAACAACGCAACGGACACGGGTTGGTTTGCAAAGCTTTGGGAGTTCAGCCTGTGTTTTGTCAGAGGTCGCATAAAGTTTTACGGACCTCACAATAAAACCGACAGCCCAGCTCACGGCACCGTCTTTGCCTATCTTGGGGAGAAGAATGAAAAATTTGCTGAAGTGTTCAAATCAATCGGAGCCGTCATCGAGTGGGACAGCCCAAACGAAGAGGAAAGCCTGTCGCTCGACAGAAAGCTGCACTACCAAGAATGATTGTGACAAGTGCATTTTCAGGAATCGGCGGAATCGATCTCGGCTTAAGTGCGGCGATACCGGAAGCGGAGATTCGTTATCAGGTGGAGATCGATCCGTACTGCCGAAAGGTACTCGAAAAACATTGGCCGAAAGCGACCAGGTACAATGACATCCAAACAGTTAAGCCTGCTGACATCGAAGGAACAACCTGCATCATCGCAGGAGTCCCTTGCCAAGACACCTCAGTTGCGTCACCCACGGGTTCCGGCCTGGAAGGGGCGCGTTCCGGTCTTTGGCGGGAAATCAAAAGGCTCATTCGCACAGTTCCTACCGTGCAATCGCTCATCGTGGAAAACGTTCCAGGCCTGCTTAGTCGAGGGCTGGGAACCATTCTTGGAGACATTCACGAAAGCGGGTTTTCTTACGCAGAATGGGATTGTCTCAGCTCGGCAGCCATCGGGGCTTGCCACAGACGTGATCGAATCTGGATTATCGCAACCCGCGATACTCCCAAAGGGTACGACCAGAGTGATTGGGACAGACAGTGCAGGGATGCTGCCCACCCCATGTCACAGGGACTTTCGCAGCGGGAAGGGCTGGGTAGACCATGGGCGTTCTCCGCTATTGCCAGAGGCACTGGGTGGGACACTGAACCCAGCGTTTGTGCGTTGGATGATGGGCTACCCGGAAGATTGGTTAATCGACGAGCCGCTATAAAGGCGCTCGGAAACAGCGTGCAGCCACAGGTTGCATATTTCGTGGGTCTAAGACTCAAATATTTAATGAAGGAAGCAAGTGATGTCTAAGAAAGAATTTAGAGAAAAAGAAATACCATTTCATGAGCCCGAGTCTAACTCTACGCTCGCATTGTTTACTGTTACAGCTTTGCTGGTGCTGTCTATGACAGGTGCCGTTATCATTGAGCACCCTGAGTTGGTTCGCACTACACCGATTCTCGAAAAGGTTGCAAAGTTCAAAGAGAAAGAAAAATCTCGGCGCCACATAGATAACTTAGCTCTTGTCGATCACTGGACCGCTAGTGGCAAAACAAGAATCTATGTCGACAAAAAAGGCAACCACGTACCATTTGATGCAATTGAACGTGACCCTCCAAAAGAAAAACTGGAGATATCCGAAGAAGACCGTTCAATGCTTTCAAGCTTGCTTGGGGGTCTATGATGTTTTCATGGTTTACAGACAGTGCGGAAAAGAAGGCACGCAAAAGTGATTTAGAGGACGTTAAGGAAGTTATGACCTCTATCCGAAACCTTACCAGAAATGTTGCTATAAAGGCTGGTGAGTCAAGCCAACGTGTTCTCATTGAGAAGTCAGCAACTGATAAAGAGATTGCAGTTATCTTTGCAGACGTTATTGATAATTTGCAGGGATGTCACCGTGCCTTGTCTCGTGTTGAACATCAAATTGAATCAGAGTTAGAGAGCATTGGTAAATTTTCTCGCTGGCGTCAGCGCTCAAGCGAACAAAGAAGAATAGCTTAACCTTTAGCCCCGGCTCGCAATGATGTGATTTAGTATCAAAGACCTCAAACAGCTAAGATATAAAAACACCTAGAGCCGGGGCATTTTGGGAATATAAAATGAAAGATCTTGATAAAGAAACCGATACCAAAGCGCAGCCAATTCGAATAACATCTTGGCATGGACGAACGCTCACATCGGATAATGAACGCTATTCAAAATCACGGCGAGCGGCTGCGAAAACCGGCTGCGTCCAAACGCAAATCGAAAAAAAAGAAATCAAAATGGGTAAGCGAGGAAAGCGAACAGTTACGGTTAGTCACCGTGCTCCGAAAGCTTAACCTTTGTTTTATGCATGCCCCATTGGGTGGCGGTAGAAATATTGTTGCTGCTGCAAGAATGAAGCGAATGGGTGCAAAAAAAGGCCATCCTGATCTTGTCGTTTACAATACTCCACCTAATGCCCGAAACAAAAAAGGGCTGGCGATTGAGCTTAAGCGTGCAAAGCCTGCACCTAGTAGTGTAAGCAAAGAGCAACGAGAATGGTTAGAACAACTTAACGAACAAGGCTGGGAGTGTCGTATTTGTTACGGTGCAGACGAGGCTATAGAATTTTTAAACGAAATGGGATGGAGCCTTAGCAATGGCTGATTACGCGAAAATAACACTCGATGCTGTGCTATCTGAAAACAGTGATTACAGTAACCCAAGAAGTAAATTGCAAACGACACACACACTCACGCCTAGCGCTCACGTCCATCAAAAAATTAACGTGCTGACGACGGGCAGTACCCTGCTGGATTTTATCCCGTATAATTTTGCATCTGTTGATATGATTATTATTCACAACACAGACACTGCAAATTACGTGACTGCAAAATGGTTAGCGTTGGTTCACAACACCGCTAGCATCACTAATCCAGGAAGCACTGGTTTTACGTTTGACGGTGGTGCAGGAACCATCACAGACAACACAAGTGGTTCTAAGTTCAGTCAGGTTGCAATTGGTGACTACGTTCATAACAACAACGCGACGCATGATAATAACAGGTCTAAAACAATGTTGGTTAAAGATGTGCCGAGCGCACACCAAATCACGGTAGTGACTTCTTTGACCAATAGCACCAACGATACGGCTGTAAGTTTTACGATTGTTCGTGAAAACCACCAACGTATTCCGCCCGGTGGTATTCTGACAATTCCAGGGAACATTTTAACCGATACTGTCACTGCCGCTGGCAATGAAATGCAGTTGATTGCTGACACGAAAACGGCAGCATGCAATCTTGTGTTCTTAGGTACCTAGAACTGCCACTCTTCTAGCAGCGTGTAGGTGAAGCGGTCAAAACCGGTTACCTCGATGCTCTTATCAATCAGGCCCATAAAGAAGTTAAAATCGTTAGCGCGTCTGACTACAGTACAACCGGCAGAATACGCACCAATTTCGTTCATGACTTTAGTCGGGTGGGCTTTGTGAATGTTGATCCCAAATAGGCCTGCCTCGCTTGGTGAGCCCCAAGTGTCCATGTGCTGGTCCCTGTTAGCATCTCTCCAGACAACCACGGGCCTGCATTGCACCAACGATGGGTAACGTCCTTTGTGAAGGCCTTTCTCAAACGCACCCCGGTATTGCCCTGGGTAGAGGATTGCAGTGCCCTTAACGTTAAGCACACGCTTATTCAGATAAAACAATCCAGGGTCCACAGTGCATTCAAAGTAATGGCTATTCCAAAGAGCACCCCGCTTATAAAAAACGGCCAGGTGGTCATCCCATTTCCCCGGTTTGCCATTTCTTTTCCTCACTCCAACGATGTTTAAGTTGTAGTCACCACGCTCAAAGACTGTGTAGCCCTTGCTCTTCATGTGTTGCAGGGTAGGGGGTAACATCAGAACCTCATCTTGAAACCGGCCATAGCTTGCCAGTCTTGGGTGCTGGCGAATTCACCGGATGCAAAAGCAACAACGTCATCTGCTACGTTGAAAGCAAGATTGCCAACACCCCTGGTAACATCGTTACGACGAGCAGCACCAAGAGACAGATTGAGCGTGTTTTTTTGAATCGCCGATGCTTTTGCGAGTTGGCTTGTGACGGCACCGGCTATTCCTTTTTTGCGATTTCTCGGGCCGCTTGAACCTGGGCAGCTCCGATAGCTTCTCGGCCCTTCACCAAACTGCGGCCCATAGTGTAAGATCCACCACAGCAAGCGGCCAACAGTCCTCCCACTATGGTTGTCCATTGGCTGTCGCCGAACACACCAGAGGCTAATAAAATTCCACCGCACACACCGATTAAAGTGATGACCATCTCCGACGTTTTGATTCCAGGCTTCATTTATTCATTTCCCTTCGCACTTCATCTCTGGCCTCGCTGCGAGCAATATACACACGGACCTGTTCCCTAAATTCACACACATCTCGATGTAAGACTTTAAGCTTATCGCGCATCTCCGACACGTCTTCAGTCAGTTCTTGAAGTTTGTGTTCACAAAGGCGCAGGCGGTCGTATGCCGTCCCGCCATTGCTTTTTGCTTTGTGTTGTTTGACTGCTTGGATAAGTGCGTAGATTGCACCGATTAGTCCGGCGGTGCCGCCACTCTGAATCAGTGCATCTTCCATCTTATCCCGCCAGTTCTGCCGCTGACGGTGGCGCTTCCGGCAACTCTGGGGCTGGAACTACTTCAGGTTCAGGAGCAATCTCAACTTCAAATGCTCCATCGTGCCCAAGCGCATCAGGCAAAGCTGCGACTGCCTGTGCAACTATTGCATCAGTGTCAATCAAGTTTGAGTGAGTTTCCACCACCGATTCATAGCCCGGAATATCGGTTATCAAGTCAACCTTGATGTCCGTTGTCACGGGTTGCCCAGCGCCAACAAATAACTTTTGAATTTGAATTGTTACACTGCGAACTGTTTTCTTCATTTTAATTTCCCTGCTCTTCAAGAGCTTTTATTTTCAAGCTTAAAATCTCATTTTGAGCCGTAAGCTGTTGCACTGATTTGATCAACGGTCCAATAAACTGAGTGTACCGAAGCGCCATCTTATCAGTTCCATCAACTACGTTTCCATCAACAAATCCGCCAAAGTCAGCGGCATCAATTCCCGCTGCATCAAGCGACGCTTTAACTTCTTGAGCAAGCAAGCCCTGGTGTTTTCGGCTGTGAGTCTTGCCCGGATGGACAAGAACTTCTTTTTCCTTGGTGACAATTTGCACTGTTTCGTTGCCGTTTTCATCGGTAACAATTTCTTCTGTCTCATAAGTAACTGTTTCTGTTTTACGCTCAATGTCTTTAAATTTGTATGACACCGGTCGAAGTGAATTGATAAAATCCAGGCCCATTACGGTATCAGTAATGTCTTCTTTTAACCGTTCATCAGAAACTTCAGTGACCGATACACAGTGGACCGCGTCAAACTCATAAGACGTAGTACCTAAGTCACAGGTACGGTCACTATGCGAATCGATGCTTGTGACTGACGCACTTCCCAAAACGACGGTGTTTGCGCCGTGTGCCGCTGAGTTGGCCCCTATCACCGTCTGATTGTCTGCTGTATTGTTTCCGCCCGTGGCTGCATCGGCACCGATGAAAGTGCAGGACTGGCCGCTTGTTAGCGCTTGTCCGGACCTGAATCCCACGCCGGTGTTAGATACATTTGTGCTCGCTGTGAGTGCCTGATACCCGACGGCCACCGAATTTCCCGCTGCACCAGACTCGTCCAAACTGAAGGCTCCTACGGCCACGTTATTGTCACCAGTGCAGGCCCCGTGAGCGCTTCGGCCTACAGCCACGCTTTGGTCTGGTCCGTTCAAGTTCATAGAGGCGTAACCAACAGCCACATTACTGTATCCGGTTACTGCTTCACCCGCATAAGCTCCGACATAAGTTCCGGTATTGCCTGCGGTGTACCCGGCCTTTCGGCCAATCGCGGTTGTGAGGTTAGCCGTAGCTTGGCATGCGCCCATTGCGATTTCGCCTACTGCTGTATTTTGGTGACCAGTGGTGCAATTTATTGCTGCATCACGGCCGATGAGAACGTGCCCATATCCCGATGATGTGTTAAGAGCCGCACCTGTGCCGGTATCCCCAATCAGAATATTGCCGTTACTGTTAGCACAACGGATTTTGTTACCAACCACCAGTTCACCACCGGCTGATTTGAGGCTAACATCATCAAGGGTAAACGTGTTTCCGCTTGTCGTAGAAGTCGCACTGATTACAAAGTCACCAGGACTAGCTTTAGACAAAAACGCTGTCTTGTAAGTTCCGTTCGCCGTAACTGTAAGCGATACAGCTTCATGAGCTATGCCTGTGGTGATAGTAGCAGCCATCGGATTATCTGAATCATTAGTAACGGCTGAAACTGTGTAGGTGAAAATATAGTACCTGTCACCGAGAACAGTCCAGGCTAGGTCTGCTGCTACCTGGGTTAATGTTCCTGCACCACTTGAATGGGTGTAAGTGGCATCCCCGCCTGCATCACTAAAGTCACCTGTTACGTCCCACTCTGCGTGAGAAGAGAAATCAGTTTCATCTAAATGCTCTTTGCCGCAAGCAGTGTTATCGTCAATGATAACAACTTGGTCCAAGCTGGCATCAACGTGCAACATTTTAGTTGAGTTGCTAGACGACATAGTGAAGTCACAATCATGCTTGTTTACGTTAAGCGAGACTTCACCATTAGAACCGTCGCGAGCATTTAGAACGTGCTGGGTTTGGTTTGCAGTTCCAGCCTTATTCGCCCCGTAAACGCGCACACAACCCGCTTCGTTGTCGTAGGTTTCAAGCCGCCCACCCAAAGTACCGGTTGAGTTCATCCATGCAACAACATCACTATGCGTAGTCGCGCCCTTGACCTCTAACATGTAACCGGGACTGTTAGTGTTTATCCCCACTTTGCCATTGCTTCTGATTCGCATACGCTCTGTTGGAACCCGGTCGTCAGTACCGTCATTCGTGTAAAACGCCATATAGCCTGCTTGGTCTTCGGCTGAACCTTCATGCTTTACACGGAGAGCACCCATCATTGGATAGGTATCATTGTTGGGGTTGCCATCGCTTCCAAGATCAACTCGGCCAAAGAAAGCGATTCCTGTAGAGCGAGCATCAGCGGCGTTTGTTGACGTCGTATTCATGCAGTAAATTGAGTCTGACGCTCTGTGGTCGAAAATCGCACCCGCTGCACCATTAGGCGTTGCGGTCAAAGCACTACTCATCGTGCTGGTGTTGCTATTGTAGGCATACATAATGGGAGTGGATAAACCGCCACCAATTACACACCTAAAGTTTGGTTCCGTGTCACCTAGGCCGACATTGCCATTTCGGCGGATAACCATGCGGTTTGACAATGTTGATTCGTCATCTCCTGTCGTCGCAAACCGGATTGAACCCGGCATATCTTCATGGCCAGGAGAGCCATCTACCTGTGCAAAAATTGACGCAGCAACGGTTTTATTGTCTGCCGTTGTACCGGAAGAAGCATCGGCCCCATACCAATCGATTCGGCCCAGTATATCATTATCCTCAATAATCTTAGCGTTGCCATCTGTGGCGTTTCGGGATTTAGTAAATACTAGGCTTTTGGCCGCAGTATCGTCTGAATTAGTAACAACTCCAAGGTCACCGTCTTGAACGTGAAACTTATGCTCAGGGGTTGATGCACCGACCGCTGTATTACCAGAAGCATCAATATGCACACGCTGTGTGCCAGCCGTATACAGTCCCATCTTACTGCCAGCATTCCGTGGACCTACCTCCATTTTCTGTTCAGAGACAATATAGCGGAGGTTACCTTCTCGGTCTTCGCCATTGCCACCCATGTTGATTTCGGCAATCGCGCTGCTGCTGTCTTTTGTTAAAATTTGAATTGAACAGTTTGCATCATTTTCAAAGATAGCAACCGTGTCGGCATTGAATGCAGGGCGAGTGGTGCTGATTGCTGTGCCCTGAACGTGCAGTAAGGCATCAGGTGACGCCACAGCAACACCAACTTTCGCACCATCCTTGCCTAGCACGACGGTCGGATTTGTGTCATCCGTGCTGATGCTTACGTAATCCTTTCCATCCGTCGATTCCAACTCAAATGATCCAACTTTTGCATCGGCAATTTTTGAGCCTGATGCGCTTACTATTTGTCGTCGTGTGCGAAAACCAGCCATTAGATTGCTCCTAATCTACAGGTTACGTCCATCTTATCACCGGACGCGCCACCTGTGAGTGCTTTAATGCGAATGTGGCTATAGTTGATGGGGATATCCAAAACGAAGACACCAGTTGCCGTCATAGCTTTGCTATAGCTGGCATCAGATAGAACGGATGCAGCAGCACCATCTTCAATCTGCAAGCGTGCCCACGTTGTGCCGTCGTCAATTGAGACTTCAAAGTAAAAAGTCAGAGCAATGTTTCCAGCGCGTGTATGATAGTCAAAGACAAAAGTCGCTTGGTTCATGCCCGAACACGTAATTGTGTTTGAGTTGTTTGAAGCGTCTAAAAGAACGTCGTCAAGGCCCACTTCTGCGGCAGTGAGTGTCTTGTGATGATTAATGCCAGCCATTTTATGTGTACCTCATTTGGTTTGGAGTCATGTGTGATTGTGGCACCTTCTTAAGCGCCGCTGATTGTGGGTTTGGTTGAGCAGGTTGACCTGCAACAAAAGACTTGGCCACCGTAGTCATAAATTGTGGTGCCATAGTCGGGTCGTTCTGAGTGCCAATAATTGTAGTCCACGCTAGCGAGATTTCTCGTGGAATACGTTTCTTAATGTCTTTTCTAGCTTCGTAATAATCGGCAACAATCTCTTCAAAAATTTCAGGGTAGCATGTTTGGAACGCTTCAACTTCCCCAGGTGTAATGGAGTAGGAGGCAAGCCCATTAGTCAATGCGCTCTTCCAATTTGTTGCCATAGCGACGTGCCGTTCAAACTTAAAAAGCTCTGAATCAGGTGGCTCGTAGGGCTGCGGGTTAATTGCTGTTAGAGCTGAAGCTGGACCCCGTGGAACAACCGACTGCACGTAGTCTAGTATGGTCGAAATTTTAATCTGCAAAGCTTGAGCAGTCTCAGGCATGTCATCGGCAAAACCCTTAACAGCGTGGTCTAGTAACTCAGCTTTCATCGACGGATTAGCCTGAATTGCATCCAAGCGTGAAGTCGCCGCTTCAAAATCAGATTTGTCTTCGTTGCCAAGCAGGGGGTCTAGTCGACCTTTACCGGCGACAACTGCAAGGATTTTCTGCAACGGGTTTACAAGGTTTTTGTCAGCGACCTTTTTGAGTTTGCCTTCGAGGGACTGTTTGACGATTTTTTTACGGTCACTTACTGCGCGTTGTAGAATGTCGTAGGTTCTAAGGCGTCTTATGTATTGCTCCTCAGGGTTTGCTGCCATGATCAAAGCTTTAAGGGCTCCGGTGGTACCGATAGATGATGCTGCGGCCCCTTGCCAACCTGCTGCCTGGAATGCCAACAGACCAGGTATAGATGTTGTGCCGTGGGTTCGCATGTCGCCAAGGGTGCCTTTGATGGCGTCTGGCATTTGAGGAATGTAGTTTTTTGGAATTGGGACGTCAGTGGCTTCTTTGGCTTTGGCCGCAATCTCAGTTTCGCGCTCAAGAGACGCCGCAGTCGTTTCGGCTTCCAAATCTTTTTTAGTTCGAGTAGCTCGTTTTTTGCCCTCTTCAAAAGCAGTTTTTGCTGCTTCAAGCTCTGCTCGTTTTGAGGCAAATGCTGCGTCACTTAAGTCTTCATATATTTGTGCGGCGACACGTTGTTGTCCCTTCTCTACAAGATCACCTTTCAATGCACGTTTCTGGGCATCCATTTCGGCAAGTTCTTTTTCTAACTTATCAACTCGTTGCCGAAGTTCGGGGTTAATGTAATCCCCCCGCATCTGAGCCCTGTCCATCATCAGTTCGTTGAATGGACCTTCTTCACCGGCAGCGCGAGCACGCCCCATGACATCGTTGAAGTCTAGGCTTCGTGTGCCTCGCACTTCGTTAAGCAAATGCTTTAAATTACCAAGTGTATCTGCATTCTCGTTAAGATCCTCCAAACGCTTTCGAGATGCTGTCAGCTTGTCGACCGTGTCTTGTTTAATCAACCCTAAGCCTTGCGAGTGTCTCGTGAATTGGTTGACAGCATTGAAAAATCGATTCTGCACGCCTCGAAGATTTTCCAAATCAGCATGGCCTCTTGTCTCATTTCTTTTTAAGGATTTCCAAACAAGGCTTTGTGCCTTAGCGGCATCGACAACGTTTTTGCCGCCTTTAGCTTTGGTCGAACCAAATGTTGCGCTGTAGTGCTGGCGACTTTCCATCATCTCTTTCCAGGCAGCATTAAGAGCAGTTAAGCGCTCACCCGCTTTGCCAAAAGACTTATGAGATTGTAAGTCACGAATTTCTTGCCAGACATCTTTGAGCAATCCGCGTTGGTTAAAATCCAACTGATTCATCGAAGCCTTGTCAAAAATTACAGCACTTAAGTCTTTGCGAAGATTGTCTAACTCTTCAAACAAAGCTTTTTTAAGGTCTACGTCCAGCTCCTGTGTGACCTGTGCGTGAGAGCGTGATTCTTTTGATAGAAGCTCCTGAAGTTTTCTACGTTCAACAGCTTGAGTGACAGTGTTGGGGTAGGTTGCGTCAATTATGTATTCGCTGGAAAAATCAGCTTTTTTAGCTGCCGCAGTTTTGGGCTTCGTTTCAATTTTATAAATGTCTTCAAAACGTTTGACGATGCGCTCTTCTACCGCATCTATTTGACCCAGAATTTTATCAATTTCGTTTTCCGAGTCATACAACCGATCGCCACGTTTTGACTCGATAGTTTTACGCAGCTCATCAAGCCGCATATGCATTGTTTCAATGACGTCGTGTGCATAGTTGCCTGATTCTGAACCGGGCACCATCAAATTGGCCAGTGCATCAATTTTTGTTGAGCCCTGCGTTGCTCGTTGAATTTCTTCAGTCAAATCTAGGTGACGCTGTGTCGCTCCCACAATTGCGTTAGGATCATCGATGTTTACGAGTCGGCCTACCTCATCATCAAAGTTAGCGCCCATCTCTGCTGCGGAATCATCAAATTGCTTTTTTGCAATGCCTTGCTGTTCGGCGATTAACTTTCGACCCTCATCAATATTAAAGCGATGAGATTCCATTTGTTGGAGCGTAGCGTCTATTTGACTTTGTAAGTCGAGCTTTGCTTTTTCCGCTAAATTGTTAGCGCGTCTGGTGGCTTCTGCTGGGTCAATTTTTTTCAGTTGCTCTATGAGCTGCTGTTCCGCACGGTCAAATTGCTCAACAATGGTCTGCGCTCTAAACAGGTCTTCTTTAGCAGCAACGGTAAGAGATGCGTGGTCGTTTACCAACTTACGGTGCGCTTGGTCAAAGTCGAGCATCATCGTCTGATAGTCGACAATCTCTTCATCGATATCTGTTCGGTGCTTCGTGCCCTCAGGCGTCATTCCCAGCTCTTTAATTCGCTTATCAATGTCGCCGTCTTGTTGTTTCACTAGTCGCTCGGCGAGAAGCCTATGCCCTTTAGAAGGATTTTTAATATCACCGTAACGCGCCGCGTAAAGCTTCATCACGCCTTCGGACATTTTGTCTTTTGAGTGCCCAAATGCGTGCCACATCCCACCAAGAGCACCACCGGCAACACCACCGAACATGGTACCTATAGTTACCTCGCCGAGAATCGTCCCAGCGGACTTCTGAGGGCTTCCCGTGACGTGGTTGACAGTCGCCTCTGTGATTTGCTCTCCAACCTGCCAGAGGGCAGCGTCGACGGCTCCTTCGGCGGTTAGCTGGCCAACTCTGGCAGCTCGCATTCGGCCCGTAGTGCTAACACCCTTGAGAAGGATATTCTCACCAACTCGGCGCCCCAAATCCCGAGCAGCTCCACCGCCTGCCACCTGGCCGTATGCTCCGACAATTTTTTGGCCGACAGATGTTTTTGCTTTTACTGGTATTGAAAGTAAATTGGGTTTTGCGTAACCACTGGTTCTCACGGCAGCGGTCGTGGCCCTTCCAGCCACACCAGCTCTTACTGCCGTACCTGTAGCAGCCGCTGCTGGTCCGATACCGGCTGTGGCCATAGAAAGACCCAAGAAACCTAAAACTTCAGAACCGTAGTAGGGAATAGGGTGGTGTTCTTTGAGAGCTTCCAGTGCGTATGGACTCAAGGCACCTGAGCCGACTAGAGCAGCATTCGACAAACTTAGACTGGCACCTGAACCAAGACCAAGACTTGCGGCTAAAGCTGCGTTTTCAAAACCAGTGCTGTATTGTTTATCAGCTTTGGCTTTCTCCCACGCTGCGTGAGATGCATGGCGCAATCCAATCTCAAAAGCCAAGCGCGATTTATCACTCGGAATTTCAACAATTTTACCGGAAGGAAATACAACTGGAATCAATGAGTTTGGTTCCATTGCCCATTGGTCGGACAATATGTACTCGTGAACCTGTTCGTTAGGAACTTCTTTAGGGTCACCAGTTTTTGCGTCGTATATCTTTGCCATTTTTAGTTTGCCGGGTTCTCAGGATTTATGCCTAGTTTCTCGTAGACTGCCGCGTCTAGTGCTTCTTCTTTCTTCTTCTTTTTCGCTTTTGCTTCTGATCGTGTGCCAACATTTGGCATCTTAGGTGCGGTGTAATCTGGTCCCATCATTTTTAGAAAGTTTTCTTGGTCCCGATTGCTTAAGATAAAATATACAGCATCAATCTGATGCTTCATGTTGCCTTTAACTTTATCGAGTCGGTCAAGTTGACCTTCAAGTGTCCCACGAGTCCCAGGAAGTTTAAGTTCTTCTAATTCTCGTTCTTCAGCTCTTGCCGTCGCACCAGATTTAATCTGAACTAATTGTTGTCCCAATTCTAAAACCTTCTTTTGAATTTTATCAACGGTGGTATCCCACGGAACCATAGCGTTAACGTTGCCGCCCATCCAACCAGTCGCAAAGAAACTTTCCATACCCTCACTTGAATCTTCAAGTTGTGCGTAAAGGCCTTCAATTTCCTCAATCAACAACATGGCTGTTACACCACTCATCATTTTTATTTTAGTTTGCTCACCAGCATCCTGAAAACCACTACCTTCTTCTCCTGCCTTTGCTAGCTTTCTAGCATTAAGAGCAGCGAGGGCTTCTGAACGTCGGTTGTTCTCTGACCAAACTTTCATACCGGCGTTAAAGAGATTTGTGCTTATCTCCATATTTGTTTTAGCTTGGCGTTGCATTGCCTCGCCCTTGATGGCCTCAAGATTAGCCGTATCAATCATGCCTTGATATTTGGACTCAACCATTTCGATCTGCTGAATAAATGCGGTGTTCATCTGCTCACGCATAAGAGATTCGACAACTCGTTCGTCGCGATAAGTATCCATCAATCGCGTGTATGCGTTCACTTTTTGTTGTACGCCAAACTTAAGGTTATTCAGCTGTTCGCGTTGCGCGGCGATATCTCGTGACACGGCACGGTCAATGATTTGAAATGCAGTGTTGGGACCACCCGTAAGTGAAGCCCCAAATTGACCAAGTGCTACCGCAATAGCAGAACCGAAGGCGTTGTAAGATTCTTTGTAGAAACGCCGTGGGTCAATCTCAAAGTTTGTAACCATCTTGTTTGCAGTGTCGATGGCTTTGCGTGACTCGTTTGCGGCTAATGCTCGAACCCGTTCAGCAGCAGCAGTAGCTTCAACTTGATTGGCTGTATTTCGCGCCCGGACCTCTTGCACAGCGGCAACAGCTTTGTTTTTGTCTGCTTCAAATGTTTGAGCAGCGAACTGTCCTTTGGTTTGTTCGCCAATTCCTTTTTGTAGGTTTTGCTGCTCTTTGCCCATGTCACTAAAATAGCTACGGGCAAATTTCGGCATATCTCCTGTTATCGCGCCAGCCATAACGCTTTCAGCTCTAGGAAGCTGAAGCCCCTTGGGAACCTCCGGCATTTCCGTTACTGGTAACGTTGTTTGGCCGATTGGATCCATACTTTGCTGTTGCTTCATTGTGCCGGTACGTTCACCGATAATTGCTACAGCTTCTTTTTGCGTTGGGTTTAATTGGTTAAGATATGCAGCGTCATCCATGCGTGTTAAATCAACACCCAGAGATTGTAACGCCGAGTTTGGAGTAATATTCGGTGACTTTGAATAGTCTCGTAACACCGAAAGAACGTCTGTTTCTTCTTCCTCCATTACTTCTTACTCCGCTTTTTCTTTTTAGGCTTTGTAGATTCAAGCTCACCAATACGTTCGTGCAATAGTTTTAAACTTCCGAGAATCGGGTTTAGAGCAGCGTTGGGGTCGAGTTGCTTTATACCGTCGACTTCGTGAACAAATTGGCGACCAACTTTTGAACGTTCAGCACTCTGCGCCATAATCCCGGTTTCATTCCGAACAAGGCCATACATATGTTTTGCGTAAGTTGCCGACTCCAGGTTGTCTAAAAAGTCCATCAAATCTACACGACCAGCTTCTGGGTCAATGCTTGTTTTGATTCGTTGATCTGACCTAAGAATTACTGCACCTGCAATTGTTCCAAGAGCACTAAGGAAACTACCAAACAAACCAGCGCGTGCTTGCTTTGCTGCTAATTCAGCTTGTTGAACCATTTGTTTGTAGCCCAGGGAGATGCCTCTTTTTTCTGCTTCTTTGGAGGCAATCAAACCAAGTTTCTCTTGTCCTGCGGCAGCCATGACATCTTTTTTAATTCCTGCTGCGGCAGTTCTTGTGATGTTGCCAATCATCCCTGTTTGCTGGGCCGCTTCACTAAACGCAGCCCCTGGAGCTACACCTCTACGTGATTTGCCTACGGCTTGCGTTGCAGTGCCAAGCATTGCGCCCATGCGCTTTGTTTCTTTTTCTGCTGCTGACTCAATTCTGCCTGACTCTAGCCCTGACAATTCAGCCAATATTTCCTTGCTGGCATCGTCCCAAACATAATCAGGGTCCAACTCTTCTGCTCCAATCCAGCGTCTGCCGCCTTCACCGTAGATATAATCATCTTGAGCGTATTCACCTGGTTCCAGTTTGTGAAGCTTTCCATCCGAGCTTCTTGCGTACCAGAAACCGCCTTCATCAGTATAAGCACCCTTAGGTTTATCTCCCAGTGGCTGTGGCTCTTGCTGCTGATTTGGGTCGCGTGTTTCTTCCATTAATCTATTCCCCTAAATCCTGGCGAACGAAGTTCACGTAAAGCAATCCGAACGGCATCCTCTTCATCTGTTGGTGTCCAACTTCCAAATAAAGGTTTTTCAGGTTGTTTTGGTAGAGTACCTAGTTCTGCTAAAGGCGTATCGATATCGGTTTGGTCGTCAAATGGTTCATATGGGTTTTCCATCTTTTCCATCTCAAGCATAGGCTGCGATACGTCTGGTGAATCAATTGAATCATCCCAGGGTTGAGAATAAGCAGGACCACTATGCCCCATATCCATTGCATCTAAATCATCGTATTCGCCGAGCTTCTGCTTCGTCGTTAGTTCAGCCGCTTTGGGTTTTGAACTAAACAGACCCGCCTCAATGCCCTGTGCAATAAAAGAACCTGCCGCCGACATTGCCGCGCCGACATATTGCATTGTCAGCTTTTTCATAAACGCTTTACGGTCTTCCGCCAGTGCGGTTAAACCAAACTCTTCTTGGCGACGTGCTCGGCCAACTGTCTCCACAACTGCTGTTTTGGTTTTTCGTGTTTTCTCTTCTTCGGCCATTTTTTCGCGAGCACGAGCAACGATTAACTGTCGTGTCATTTGCTTTAGGGCATCCAGCGAGATACCCATTCGTTTAGCCATCGGAGCACCTAATTTATCGATAGCTTCAGAAATCATCATTCCGACTTCTGGGTCTTCAGACATGATACCTTCGTCTAGTCGGTCAAAACCTTGCTGGTAAATAGATAGACCCGTTTTTGCCGTTGCTGCTTTAATGGCCATTAGATTGTATCTCCCTTTGGAAGAGCAAAAGTTGTAGGTCGAAAGCCGACTTCTAATGCAATGCCATCTAATCGAAACATTTCATTCGATATTGTCGATGAGGCGTTAGGAGTAACCGTGTGCTTGATTTTTAAAGCTCGATTCTTCTGACGTTTGACTGGTATTCGGTAGATGTTTTTGTCTGTTAATGTCGACGCGGTTTTTGTTTGGCTATGAGCACTAGATTCGTCGTAGTCCACAGTCATCTCAACCGTTATGTCGTGGTCGCCTTTATAGTCGCCTAGGAATTGAGCTTTGTAGACTCGCTGTGCGCCCTGAAGCTTATTCGTATAGATATAAGGTGTCTCGACGACCGTTGAGTACTTGCTGTATATGTCGCCGGATGCTCCGTATTTTGAATCCCAAAACTTGTCCTCGTTTTCTCGCCAAATGCCACCAACAACTGTTGAGTCAACATCCTCAGATAAGGTGCGACCGTGGTAATACGCATACCTGCTTCGGCCTAAATGAAGTCGACCGGCGTGCATGATTAGTCCACCGGAATTGTACCCAACGTAGGATTTGTCGTACGTGTATTGAGTCCACGAGTTAAACAGGTAGTTGTAGACTAAAACTATTTCATGACCAGCAGCGTCGTTACTGGTGTCGTTTTCGTCGTGCTTGTAACCCAAGGCAAAATACACTTCGTTTTTTGAGTCATCAATTGCGGTACCTAAAGCTCTATAAGTACTCAGGTCTTCAACTGGGGCGCCGATATAATCGATTTGCAGCTCTTTGTTCGCCAAATAGAATCCACGACCTGACTGATAGATAACGCCAGCCGGTGTGTTTGCATGCACTGTGCCCTCTATAGCTGCTCGACTAGCACGCAGCAGCATTGGGTCCGTAAATTTAGAAGTCTCACCGTTAGCGTCAGGGCCTTCACCCGATATCGCATAAAGATTGTTGTTGGTGAACACGAGCAAATGTTGACCTGTCGACTGTATTCCGTAAACCTTTTCGGTTCCGCTCTCTACTTCGCCAAACTGAAATTCAACGTCCGAAAATACCTCAGTAGCGTACAATCGAGCACTTGGTTTAGAAGCGTGTACTCTATTGTCTGTGGTTGCCAGCATTACGCGGTTTTTATGTATCGCGATGTCGGTAACCGAGCCTAAGCTTCCAACGTTCTTCTCGTTATACAAATAAAGAGGTTCGTGAGCTGCTTCAGGGTTATCAGTAGGAAAGATGTCGATGTCCCTATAGGTATCTAAGAATTTAACCTTATCATCGTCCCAGTTGTTTCGCATGCTCCCGATACGATAATAAGTCGACTGGTCCAAAGTCGTTCGATACAATACGACCCTTACATCTTGATAGTAACGCAGGCTATGGTTGCAGGTGTAGACTTCAACAAAGAAATAACCATTATCGCTACCGGCTGTAATTTCTTTAGTTATCGGATCAGATGCTGTTGAGCGGTGTAAATTACCCGCTGAATCAACGTACTCATAAATAGCTTTATATTGATACGTTCCACTTTTAATTCGTCCAACTGCACCGAACGCAGTACCTGTGCCATCTGTTACTTCTGCTATTTGTGGTGCCCGAAAAAAACCATTTTCGTGGCACTGGAAACCATCGTAAGACTTTAAGTAACCACCACCTACCAACAAAGAATTATTATGTTCTACCGAAGGCAACGAGCGGTATGGTTTATGGCTGACGGTCACAATACTGGGTGAAAACGTAGCTGAATCTGAGGTAAGCATTACAGACCATTGATTGCTACCAATTAGCTTTTCGTCATCATAGCGACCAGGTATTACAGCAGCACAGCCATAATACATATGAGACGCTAGCTCGCATTCGGGTTCGTCTGTTGTGCCGCTTTTGCCAGCAGCAGTTGAGCCGGTAAAAGTAGACGTCAAGGTTAACGCGGTGTCACTTGTGATTTCGTCAACAGTGTAGGTGCCCTCGCTGCCAATCGTAATTCTATCACCAACCTGTACCTGAGTCGTAAATGCTGTAGAGCTTCCTTCTGTAATTGCTGTGCTGCCATTTGTTGCCTTAAACGTCCCACTTAAAGCCGTGACTGCGGTTACATCAAGAAAGCTTTTATTTAGCGTGTAGAAGTTTATATACGGATTTACTGCAACGTCGCCCGTAGTTGTTTTAGCGACTGGTACACATCTGTCACGCCGGTAATTTTTTGCGGCAGGGGTGTTTAATAAAAAGTCTCTAAAAATGTAAGTTGCGCCAGCACCGAAGTTTAATTTGCTAGCCGCGTGTGAAGTTCTGCCTAAGGGAGCGACACATTCAGAACCCATAAAATAAATATGACCTTCATAAACCCAGGGGTCACTGTTAAGGCCCGTGTTGTATGCCACCTCATACTGTAGCGCGTTACCACTTGAGATTGTAAATTTGGCAGTACGCAAAGTTGTTTTATTAACTTTGTGAATGCTATCTCGTGTCTCGCTTACATAATAAACGCGAACGTCAGTTGACGGCGACGCACTAGGATCGAGAACTGCTGAACCGTTAAGTAATGGCTCATTGTCGTCACCTTCTATAATCGAACCGGTAAGGGATAAGGATGAACCGCTTGCGTCAATCAATGCTAATCTAGCACGTACAGTGCTTGTGGGAGAATGATAATGATTAAAACCAATCGTGTAGCAGGCAGATGTATTGCTGGCAGCATTTGGTTTATGATGCCGCACAAAAACACCCATTGGATTTGGGTCTTCTTTTGAGTAGTCATGCAATGTCTGAACGGCAGTAGTATTTCCGATGTAATACGGAGAGCGCATTCCTGTGCTTGTTAACGAATCATCGCTAGTGTCGATTTTAGCTTCGGTCAATGAATAAGAATAAGTAGCTACAGCAGCGTCTAGTCTCGAAAAAATAGCAATGCCGTCATCAGCGTCATCTCGCGTAAACGTGCAGGCGTCCCAGCATGCGAAAGAGCCAATGTCTCTAAAGCTAGAGCTTCCACTTGGTTTTTCTGAGGTTGCAACCGGTGTACCACTGCTCAAATCAATATCGATCATTCTGTACTTGAGAGTGTTATTCGCGCCAACGACTTTGTTATAGAAAATCACAAAACGAGTGCCTGAAGCTAACACTCGTGGTTTTGGTGCTAAGTATGCGCGTTCATCCTCATAGTTTGCACCCAAAGTCTGAAACGAGCTGTATGCAATAAGCTGTTTTTTGCCAACTTGAGACATTGTGTCAGCATCGTAAAGTTGTGCATAAACATAATACTGGGAAAAGTTGCTGCCTGCTGTTGTAGCTGTTTGGTAGGTAGCATCAATCTGATACCAAACTGCACAAATCCAATTGCCATTAGATGCGTCGTCAATACGGGCCATCTCTGGCCGAGACTGAATTAAACCACGTTCATCACGAAACACATCGTTTTTCATCGTTACTGCATCGCACACACCCTTATCAGAATAATTATTTGTCGATTCCATCAGACCGTAAAGCTTATGGTCATCGAACATTAATAATTCTTTATCTCGCGTAGCAATTTTTGAAACGTTCGTGAAACTAGTACCGGGTGTTAGATCCTCATCGTATTTTACATTGTTTACTCGATTGTTATTTTGTAGCGGTTCAATACCTGCCCGACGTCGAATCTCACCGGTCTTTTCCATGCGGCCATTTTTAACATCCGCTAAAAAAGGCAAATTGAGAACACGGTCTGACGCTTTTTGGTTCAAACCTTTCTCAAAACTAAGTGATAAAACTTCCTTGTTAAGTGGCATTAAAACACCCACAGACTGATGTTGCCCACCCGTGAACCGGTTAAAAACAAATAAGTCTCAGTGCTTTCAGAGCTTCGATGCACAAGACAATTGCTGTCTACGTCCACAACAATAAAACCTTTCGGTTTGCGCTTAAGGTTATGCGGAATTTGTTTCTCTGTTGTAGAAATTGAAATACCTTCAATAAGTCGGCCATTAATTATAGGCACTCTATCAAGAGCGCGAAACGCAGCTTCGATAGATGACTGCATCATAAAAACCGAAGGGTCTTTAATTTGCACTGGTGAGAATGTGTACCTCGCCATGACTTACCCTATATAAAAAAGGTCGTGATAAAGTTCTGTTCCGCGATTTACATCAACAATGCTCGTAGATTCACCGACATCCCGCTTAGTCGCAGCTTGCGTGATTCGGTTAGCCAACCGTTCAAGATTAGAGACTTCAAATTTAATGTCTGACTCTTCTTTGTTTTTGGCCAACATTACAGCGTAGGTCACCGGGTACTCTTCGTAGCCTGGAATAATCCCAGCTACTTCAGAGGAGATGTCATCCAAGTCGAATTGTGGCGCCGTATGCACGTACCAAAGTTTAATTGTACCTGTCGGCAGATCCTCAGGAATCAGCTTAATTTCGTCGCCAACAATTGCATACTCAACCAAGTCAATTCCCGAAGCTTTAAACACCGGGTTTGAATACTGGTTTCGGTGCTGAAATTGAAAAGGCCTAACTCGTGATGTTGTGCCACCAGAAGCTGGCGTAAAATCAACGCCCATTAACTTATAAAAATCAGTTGGCAATGCATAAGGCGCAGTGCCAGGGATGTCGAACGAATCGTCTGTTAGACCGTAGTTTTCGTGTGACGTTACAAGAATGTCCCACAGCTCACAGAGGCCTCGGTTTAAAAAATCCGTAAGCTCGTCATCTGAAACAAATTCAGAATTCTCGAAGTCGCCACGACGTCGCACTCTAGTAATCATCTCCGATCTAACAATGCTCGCCATATCTACCTCAAAAGAGGGTAGGGGGGCTGCGTCTCCCCCCATCCCAAGCTAGCTATCCAAACCGCCGCCTGCGCTATGAATATCCAACAAATCAATTAACGCTGAACCAAATCGGCGGTAGTCGTCACCCTTTGCTGCGTCAAACGCAGAGCGCATTGCAGCATCAAGTGCGACTTCCCGCTGGTTCGAAACGGAAGGTTCATCCCGCACAGCTTGTAGCTTTTGCAGGATGATTTCCGCGTCCTTTTTCGGATCAACAATCATTAGCTAAAGTCAATCCGTGACTGATTACCCGCATTTTTGCAGATTACATTGCCATAAAAACCGAGCCGGATTTCCATTGCATCTCGGTCAGAAATTCGCAAAAAGCTATTTCCATCTAGGTCAAGAATCTGTGGAGCCATGCCCAAAGATGCCAGTTCCCAATCTGACAATTTCAACAAATAGGCGCTGTTAGCCGGACAGTCTGGGTCTGGAATAACTGATACCGGACCAGTTGGCAGGTGAATAACAATGCTACTGAAACCAAGCTCTAGAGTTTGGCCCATTCCCATGTTAATCCGAACACCAGTGTTAGTCTTGGTGCCACCCCCGTTGCTTGTACCGGCAGTCGTCACTTCCTTCATCAAGGACGTGTAGGTCGCGTAGTCACAGAAAATGTGATCTGGCTTTGAACCTTCACGGCCAAGAACCTCAGAAGCTGAAACAAACGCATGATAAACGTCTGTGGTAGCTCCCGTAAAGCGGTGCCCTGACAAACGAGTATCAACTGAACGGTCTACGCCGAAAAAGCTGTCGCCTGCTGTTGGTGCCGTTGCTGGAATCCAAGCATCCAAGCCAGAAATGCGCTTGTAGTTTGCTTGGGAATCCGCCAAATCACCATCCATAAAGATAAGGTCATTGGCTGCAACAGCGTTACCGCCGGTCGATGTTGTTGTGACAACAATCTTACCAAGAGCACGGTCAACCTGAATGACCTCGTTTGTACCAGTCTTCTGGTTTCCATACGCAGTGTTCGCGATGAAAGCCAATTGCTGACCAACCTCAAAGTTAACAACGTCACCAGTGTTACCCAGAGTAATGATAATCTGGTTACCAGCAATCGCGGTAAGTGGATCACCATCGTGGCTATCTACGCCAACAAGTGAACCAACTGTTCCAATTTGACCAGAACCATCTCCGTAAACGCCGCGAGACAGTGAACGCTTGAGAGCATAACGAGCGCCACTAACTTCTACATCAAGATAATTTGCAAAAGCGCCAGCATCGCCGCGACTGCTCAAGATGGACTCAGTATCGAGCCTTGCCATGGCGAAATCGCGAACGCGGTGAACAAGATATTTTTCAACTTTGAAAGTTGAAGTGTTTGCTTGTGCAACTGCGAAGTCTTGCGACCGACGTGCGTTAGCTGCGTACTGAGCGACAACCGGATAATACGAACCAACAAAACCTTCGTATTTTGGCATTCGTGTAAAAAGACCATCGTGCTCATAAAGTGCTGTGAGCCAATTGGCGCGTCCGTAAAGTTCTTTAAGACCATCTTGCACAGCGGTCATGTCGAGTGAAACACCCGCATCGCCATAAGCTGCACCGTTGACGGTACCTGCTCCTAATTTACTGGTAGGCATATCTTATTCCTTACTGCCATTTGAGCGAATTTGCGAATTTCTGCAGTCGCTCGTGATGCGTTAAAACGCGAGGCTCTGTCGACGTAGCGGCAGCAGTCTGCGTGTTACTTAAAGTTTTAACTGATGGTGGGACTTTCTCCGTCTCACCTTCCATGGCAGCAGGGCTTGGAGCCTCGGCCTCTTTAGAGGCGTCAAACATTTGCTTCAGCGTGCGGGTGTTTGCAAACCGCGATAATTCTTCGGCGTAGTGGTCATTGACTATCTTCGCCGCTGCCTCGAAACCGAGGTCTTCTCCTCCAGTCGCATTATAATGGTTCTGGAGAACTTGGTACACCGTTTCCGCTGCACCAGCTTGTTTGACCAGTTCAAACTGGTCACCCTGATTATCTATCCAATTCTTGATATTATCAACATAAGAATTTTTAATTCCTTGAAGTCGGACAGACTCAGCCTTTTGAACTCGCTCTTCTTCTCTCGTTTTGAGATCTTGCAGCTCTTGTTTTTGCGCTTCCAGCTCACGTCGCAAAATAAGATCTTGAGGGGATTCTCCCGCCACTTCGCGCCCGACAACTTCAGCCATATCAACACCCGCCTGTTTCAGGAACTCCTGCGGGTTTTGCTTGGCAAGTTCAAGATTCTGTTTGTATTCCTGAACCTCGCGCATTTGCGCTTCAATACTTGCTTCACGTTGCTTTAGTTCTTTATCGCGTAGGTGCTGCATGCGCTCACGACGTGAAATTTCGGCAAAGCCAGAAGCATATTGATCGGCGGTCGGAGCCTCAGAGGGTGATTCGACCTCCGAGACTCCTGGTTCCGCTTGGGGGGTTTGCTCAACCGGAACTTCGTTATTATTCTCATCCATATTGATATTCCTTAGTATTGCGGTGCTGCTGGCGGTATTTCACCGCCACCTTCTGCACCCATAAGTTCAGGCGGCACTCCAGATGTAGCCGGTGGTGACCCGCCTTGTTGAGGTGGCATTTCGCCTCCCGCCATTAATTCCGGTGGCATTGCTGCACCACCTTGTGCGGCCATAGCCATTTCTTGTGCTTTAGCTTGTTCTTCCGCTGCTGCTTGCTGAATCAGGTTCACAACGTTTTCTAGATAACGACGTAGCAGATCTAAGCGGTCTTCCGGTGCACCTTGGCCCTTCGCTCGAAGATAAGCAGAGTTGACCATTTTTACAGCCAATTGCAGGTCTTCAAATGATTCCGGCGGAATGTAGTTGCCGTGCTCCAGCATTTGGTCAATGACGTACATAATGTCTTGATAATGCGACGTTGCGAGCTGCGTTAGAGCTTCAGTATCAGGGTAATCAAGTAGCATCATCGATTGCATTGGATCGATAAGACCGGCCTGCGACATCTCGACTACAGATTGAAGTTTACCCGCTGGCGTGTCTGGCAGCAGGTTAGATGGAAACTTCTTCATCACGTAGCAGTCTTTGTTTAAATCAATTTTAGACCACTTAATTTTTTGGATGTCTTTGTCGCCTGCATGGATGGCTTCAAGGTCTACACCATGTTCGAATAACTCTCGTGTAACCTCAATCATATGGTCAGCAGCATCTAGAAACATTTGCTCGTACTGACGTTGGATAGACGCAAACCGCGTGGATGCTTGAGAAGCGTATTCGCGAAGTGCGACCCCCGACTCCAGACCGGTAGGGTTCTTAGCTTGGCTTTCCAAGGTTGATACACCAGCAATTTCATAGGCCCGATTAAAGATTCGGTCCATGTGCTGCATAACTTCCGGCGCCACAGTTTGGGGTACATGGTAGATAGGAGGTTGTCCTGTATATTCGACAATGCCCCACATCTCGTTTGTGATTGTGCCACGGCTGATCTGTGAACCAGTTTGCAAAAACAATTTTGGAGTGGCTTTCTTCATGCTTTCGGAAATAGCCCGACAAATCCAATTAAGTTCAACCTGCAAGCCGGTCAGTTGAGAACAAAGTCCTTCCGCAAAGAATCCCAATAGCCTTGGGGTCCAACGTAAGAAAACAAAGGGTAGTCCACGAGTCCATGGTCCTGAAAATAAATCAGCCCCATCAACGACAATTGCGTGACATCCGTCGTCGGCACCGGGACCAGAAGGCAAATGCCATCCTTCGACGACTTCAACCATGTCAGAAGTGTTTCGGGTGTGGCTTGCTGACTCCACTCTCGGGGCATCGTCAATTTTATCGGCAGAAGCTGGGAACATACGCTTAAGGACTTCGGCGTTAATGTATTTTCTCTGAAAAATCTGGCGCGGTTCACCGTTGATTGCTTCAGTCTCATCAATAATGACTTCATTTGGAAAAACTCGTTCACAATAGATACCATTCTCATCGCCATGTATTTTCATGACGCCCATCCCCATGACAGCGGCATCACGAAAGATTTGCGGTGCAACTTCATAGAGACGTGTCTTATAAAACAGACCAGAACAGAACTTGGTCAGACGTTTAGCTTTTTGCTGCTCGCTAAAACTGCCACCATCAGTCAGAAACTGAACCTTAGGGTAGGTCATCGTAATCTTGGACGTGACCGTGTCGACCATAGATTGGCAGAGATTCATTTGGACACGATGGCTTTGCCGGTGACTTTGAACCTTTGCGTAGCCATGCAGCGATAGGTCACGCATATAAACGTTGCCGTAAAGGCGCATGTTGGTTAGCGCTTCCGCGTCACGGTCTTTCGCGTTTTCTCGCAATGCGTCAAACTTAGCGAGCATTCTAAGGTAAATGTTTTTTTTGGATTCCCACCAAAATTGCTTGTCGTAAATTCGTTCGCCGACACCCATTGATTAGCTCCCTGCCGAATAGAAGAGCATGTTTTCTTCTTCGGCTTTAAGTTGATCTGCGGTTTGAACTGCTGGCACGACTGTTGGACCGGGCACCGCATCGAAATGAAGCTCCAGAGCGCCAAATTTAAAGTGTCGAACACCCTCTGTCTTTAACAGGTCGATAATTGGTTTAAGTGTGTCTATTGAAAGTTCCATTGATCTTCCCACCAGCCCTTGCCGTCTTTAGATGAAATTGAGTCACTTTTTTTGGCCCAGTATTGGTCCAAATCGTATTCGATTCTTTCAGGAGTACCTTTGGCCGGAATGTTAGGCCGCGCTCTCCAGGCGTAGTGCCTAGCCTCTCTGAAGGCGTATAAAGTTGCATCGCTGATGTGATTGTCACAATTCGGCGCTTCTTTTTTAAAGTCCTTGCTGTAAACGAGGTGATTCCACTCTTCGATGATTGGAGAGTCTTCTTGAATAAAAAAATTACCGCAGGCGAGGTCAGAGTTTAAAAGCTCAATGGCAGCAAACTTCTCGGTCTTTTTGGCCGCGTTAATCGGAAGAGCAAATCTCGCTCGCATCTCTTCCGCAATCGCTTTCCCCATTCCCGCTGTATCGACCTGAATAGACGTAAACTTGTATTCCGCGTTTAGTTTATCGAGAATCTCAGCTACCTGAGACGGTAACAACTTAGCCTGCGCCCAACAGTCGACCAGGTACACCGCCGGTTGTTCAAGCGAGTAAGCGATAATGCTGTACGCTGTTTTATCATGAAAACCAAGGTCAACACCGCAGACGTAGTTCCAGTCAAAGTCCTGATCGAGCTGTTCGTAGAAGTTTTGTTTTGTATATTTGTAGACGAGGGAATCATCGCTTTGAACAAACCGGCCACACCACTCACGCTGATAAATAGCGCTGCTTTCAGTCATCCCAGTTTGCAACATCCGGTCTTCAAGCCATTTCTTGGTGGCGCCGGGTACTTTGTTCAAATAGGGGTTATCGTGTAGCGTCCAGTGAAATCTTTTATAGCCAAGTGTTTCATTGTGGTAAGCGTCGTAAAATAGCCCAGAGCTGCGTGGACTAGGTGTCCCAATGAGACAAATCGTTCCATCTAAATCGATACAACCCGGAGCTATCGTCTCCTGAACCAGCTCATCGAGAATACTGGTAAAGTGACCGGCCTCATCAACGATAACTAAGCGAAATTTGTTACCACGTAGTCGATCAAGGTCACCAGCATCTGAACAGCCGTGTAATTCGATTCGTGAGCCGTTATTAAAGTGGCAAATCAAATCTGTGTTCTGAAAACGCAGTTTTAGGTCGTACTTGCGAGATAATTGCTTAAGCAACAGCCAAAGAATCCGTTTTGCGGCCATTCGAGACGTTGCGAGGTAAACACAAAGGCTTTCAGGGTGCCGAAGGCATTGTTCAATTAAATACATCGCTGCTGCGGTGCTTTTGCCAGCTCGACGGCTGCAACACGCCAGCTTCAACTTGCTCTCGTCGTCCAAGAACGCGATCTGCTGGGGGAATAAATCTTCACGAAACCGAAAAGTTCGATCTGGCGTCTGTTCCGGTCCACCGAGGTCCGAAACATCGCCAAAACGCCGGGTAAACTCCCGAAGTATCGCACGTTGGTCTTCGTGCTTCTTTTTAGTGGGCTTCGACGACATTCTGCTTCGCCTTGCGACCGCGTTTCAGCTTAGGAGCAGCTTCTGAAATCGTTTCTTCACCCAAAACAATAAAACCAACAGATGTCATAGGGATTGCAACGAGATATCCGTCGTCAAAACGTGCGTGAACAAAGTCACCCCTATGTTCGAGGCTCACTTTTGACCCGTGTTTCAGGCGCATCTGGCTGCGAACTTCTTTTGCGTGTCTGTGCAAGTGGATTTCTGCGATTTGCATTCTTTCCTCCGTAGTGTCTGATTCTTTCAGCAGCAAAATGCGTGATAAAAACATCACTTCCGTCAGCGGTTTGGCATTTTGGCGCATACTCTAAGTTATGACCCTTCTTTAGGTCTTTAATTATTCTTCCCTGATGGGTGTGAAGAACCTTCTCCCCCCGTCTGTAGCCGAACGCTCGTTCTAGAATGGTAGTTGCAATTCCCATTGTGCGAAAGACAGACTTTACATGTGCCCAATGTACAATGAGTAAGCTGCGCGTTTTATTCAAAACGTCAAATTCATGACGCTTTGCACAGACATATCCGTAGATCTGATCTGTAATAGCCTGATTACATGCAACGTACGTGAACGCTGACTCTAAAAGGTTCTCCACGATAGGGCGGTGCATTTTATACAAAGAAATTTTAGATTGATTCCGGTTTTGACGCGCGTGACCGTCCAACCAGGTATCAAGTATAAATGCAGCATCGTTAATATCAGCAGGCCGGATCAGAATATTGGGAGCCGACTCTACCTCTTCGGGAATATATGGGCGCGATGTTTCCGTAGACTTATCGTCTTTCGTTAGCAAAACATCCGCCCCAAACTGTTGGCGTAGCGCCGACTTTAAATCATCCATCGTCACTGGCCTTTTCGTATGCTTCTTTAGCTCTGCGTTCAGCCATAATGCCTGCTTCTTCTTTAATTGTGCGTTGGATGCGACCATCTAACTTAAGAAATGCTTCCGAGGCTTTCTTGCGTAGCTCGGCATCGGGCAGTGCTTCGAGAGCGTTCTGATCCCGAAGATCCTTTTCAACGTTTGAAAGAGTCTGGATAGAACGCACGATAGCAGCGAAGTTCGCGCTTTGGTTCTTATCTAATCCGTATGATGTAGAGCTGATTTGTCGAAGGGTGCGAAGTTCTGAATCGATGATAAAGTAGGCGTTTGATACGAGAGAGTGAACATCTGGGACAATGCTAATTTCTCCGTCCATAGCAAGCTTGTCGTTTATCTTTATACGACGTGCTTCATGGCGCAATTCACCACGGACCTTTTCCAGGGCTTCTTCGTCACCTAGTTTTCCACCAGCACTGTGGAATTGTACCGATAGCTTTTTGCTATCACTTCGACGCGGCATGTTGTCACCTAGAACGGACCCAGGGGAAGGAAGCAACCAAACCCTGGGCCCTCGTGGTTCTACACTGGGGTAGGGTTCCCTTGTATCGCAATTCTAAGAGCTTTGGGAGAACTATTGATCTCAGATTGAGATTAATGGCTTAAGATCTGAACGTCTTCTCAAGCTCGGAAAGTAAATCATCGGAGAGTTCGAGCAATTCCGATATTAAACCAATATCACTCGCGCCCCATTCAAAGGCCCGTTTAATGCGTGCTCGCAACGCAGCTATTTTTTCAATCTGCTCTTGGGACATACTTACCCTCCAACTTTAGTTTGCCTAGGACAATCTGACCCTCAGGAGCTACCCAAAAATGAACCGGGTAACGGTAGCGTTTGTATTTAACGCCTTCCTCTTCGGCAGTCTTTCGCGTCTTCGTACTGACGACGGACTGGTACTGTTTCCAACCTGCTTCATGCATAGTTTGCGTCAGCCGGTAGGAATGTTTTTTCATTACAAAATTTGTGCAGTTCTCTTTAATTTCATCAATCGTTTCATCGGCCAGCATTGTAAGCTGCATTTCCTCTGGGAGAAGAAATAACGCCAACTGGACCTTGGCATTGCTGATGATGTCTTTCGCCCAGGAGGGGGCATCCTCGCGGTCGTTAATGATGGTTTCGGTATCTACCCATTCCTCAGGGAACTCGCCTCTCTGGATAAGGCGTTGAACGTCGTGGATGGATTCGGCGGCGGAAAATGTATTGCTATTCATATTCTATTACTTACTAGAGCCCTCTGCGTTTTTCTGACTCCTGCAACGCAATAAAAATCGCTTGGCGCATAAAACCGGACTGTGTGATCCCGACTGAGTCGGCTGCCTCTTTTATTCGAAGCAAAGTTCCGGCTGGCAGAGCTAGCGTTGTTTTTTCTGGTGTTGAGAGTTGCTTTTCTCGTTTTGAGCTTTGTTTCGTTTTGGAACCCACGGGTTACCTCCTTGATTTAGGCCTAATATTGCAGATTGCCATATCAAGGGCAAGATCAAAGGCAAATTGGGACGGAAACTCAGAGTTAGCAATACACTTGTTTGGTCACCTGGTCAAAAGGGGTGGTATACCCCCCTACATGTAGGTGTGTCAATGATTACAGGCACTTATAGAGCCCTGGGATTTTCGATCGATGGCCATCGATGGCCATCTCAAGACCCCAACACTAACGATCGGAGATAAGGACCTATAACTTTGTTTGTTTGTCCTTATATTGCGGTTCACTATATGATGTGAGAGTCTATCTGTAAGAGCCTGCAAGCTCACAAACTAAAAACAAGGGAAGCAATGCAATGAACACAAGTTATAAATTCATCTCAGATGAATCATCAAACCCTGCACTAGACTGCATCGACTTTGAACGAGGGCTTTGGAAGGTTCGCTGCTCGGGGGAGGAGTTAAGCGGCCTAGACTGCAATGATCAATGGGACCATTTTAGCTATCCAATGACCGGCACTTTATATGATGGCGAGAAGCTCCTAGCCTCCATTATGTTCAATAAAGATGATCAATCACTTTGGGTCACTTATAACAATGAAGAATGTGATGGAGCTGAAATTGTAGCGACTCAATACTTTAATCGCTTTGAATGTTCTGAATCACTCACATTGCCACGCATCACAAACAATTGGATCACATGTCAATACTTCCTCAAGTCTGATCCAATCCTACCCATGCTTAACCTATTTAGAGCAATTCAGCAGGCTGTCTATAGGGGGCAAGATGAACAAGCTCGATTGATCAAAGATGGCAAACGCCAGATAGGGGAGACAAACTGGATCCCCGGTTGCAACGGTACCGAGGTTCCTTTTAACACTCGCTGCGGTCATAAGGTCCAATGGCTATTTAATTATTTTACGGGAGAGCACCAGTATTATTGTCACGATTCCGACCTCTTTATCGAAGACCATCAGCTTAAACAGTTCGGACTAGCAAGCTGACAACTCCAACCCATCTAAACCCTTTAAAGCCTGGATCATCTCCGGGCTTTCTAGGTGTAAGGCCTGCAAGCCATAACAGAAGGAAGCAAAGCAATGACTAAGAAAGTTAAAAAGCACGGGGTCGAGTACCTCAAAGACGTTTTAAAAAGTAAGCCAGAAACAACTAAGGAGATGAGGGCACAACTCGAAAACTATATGGTTTTATGGGGTCGAACTATCGCTGGACCGGTTCCAGGTAAAAAGGCCTGGATCAATGAGTTCAATGCGGAACAAGTGAAAGCCGGATTTCCTGATCGCGGTTTTGTCTGGCTGCAAGCTCGATACCAGGAGATCAGTAATTGCCTAGTCCAGTTGGGGTTCGATCATTGCCCCGGATTAATGCCACGCAAAAAGGACGGAATCATTCGACGGTTTACGCCACGGGGTAACCTGCTTGCTGTGGTTGTAGATGCAGCCCTTAAGCCTAACGACCTGATCCATATCACTGTAGAACATGCTCTAGCCTGCGGAGCTTTAGAACCAAAGCCAGAACCAAAGAAAGGAGCTAAGTCATGAACAACGGATCACCATGGGTAATGGTAACAACTTACGGCCGTTATCATTCCTCGACTCGGTCTGATTATCGAATTGAATTAGACGACTTCGAGAACCGAGCTGACTTTTTAAGTTATTGCGCTGATCTATATTCAGACGAAGAGGATCCGGGGATCAGGTTTCTGGACTGGTCCCCATGCCTTAAGCCGTTTATTGAAGAGCACGGGATCGATCCTGCAGCGTTTGAGCTTGCAGATATGGATCAGCATGACCGACAAGTAATCGCCGCTTGGTCTTTGCACTTTGGAACTGATCACGAACTCCCACGAACTCAAGAACAGTTTGAACGGGTTTTATATGAGTTCAAGGGCATTTTTTCCACGGGTCAAGACTTCTGCAAGCATCAATGGTTTCAGGATGCCGAGGAACAAGGGATCAAGCTTGATGGGTTGCTAGGTGAACTTGCGATCGATTGGGAGGCCACCTGGAATGCAGACATGGGGCTTAAATATATCCAAGTCGAGTTCATGAGCGAACAATACTTTTTCTCCATTCTAGAACATCGAATTTTTTAAGCCCTCCCACGCAAAGCCTTACATATATCCTTTTAAGCCTCCAGCTCTCATCCTGGGGGCTTTTTAGGTGGAAGCAATCAATCTAATCGATCCAGGGCCCTGCAAGGCCTTGGATCCTATTCTGGGAGTATATCCATGTCTTTAGAACTTAGAACCTATCTCACATCTGACACCGGAAACCGTTACTACTTAACACTAGCCAAAGCCAAAAATTTAGAATCCCGCCTGGCCAGGTGCAATGTAGCTTATGAAGCCTTGCGTGCAGGCGAAACGCCCTCAGTGGAGCTTGTAAAATTTGCCCGTGAGTTAGGCCGTGAATTATTACGTCTTACAAAATATCCAAATTTTTTCTCATCTGAGGGCCAACACAAAATGGAAGCATCTAACAAGGCCTCTAAGGGGTTGCTGATGTCGTTTGTTATGCATCTAGCGCCCGCCAATAGCTCAGGTTTCCAAGTATGCCCGTGGGCGTCTATAGGCTGCATTAAGAGTTGTTTAAACCTTGCAGGCCATGGTCCTATCGTTAACGTTCAAGCTGGACGGGTGAAAAGGACCAAACTCTATTTTGAGTATCGTTCTGTTTTTTGTCTGTTGTTGTGGGATCAGCTCGATAGAATGAGCCGCCGAAAGTATAAATGTGCTATCCGTTTAAATGGTACCTCTGATCTCTCATGGGAAAGCCGGGAGCCCTGGATTTTTTCGATGTTTCCGAATCATATCTTCTATGATTACACGAAAAGTGCAGCAAGGGCCCGACGTCCGAAGCCCCACAATTATCATCTGACATTCAGCAGATCAGAGACGAACCACAAGCAAGCGCTTGATCTGCTATCGCGTGGCGTCAATGTCGCAATCGTTTTCGATTATGAAACATGGCAGCAAGTAACGACCGAGGGAACCTGGAACGGGTATCATGTGACCGATGGATCCGCCGATGACCGTAGGTTTTTAGACAAGCCAGGGGTTGTAGCCCTCAAGCCGTTGGGGCCTGCTGTACAAGATGATTCTGGGTTCGTGTTGCGTGATTCTTTGCGGATTATCGATCAAGGGGTTGCGGCATGAATTCCAAAATTTACCCGTTCCGAGTCTTTATCAATTTTACAACTTATCCCGGTAAGCATCAGGTAAAATTCCATAAGGAAATTTTTGTGAACATCGATCAAGCTCTGGAGCGTTATGCATACATTCAAAGCCGATCGCTCAAGTATTTCAATGTAGCGTTTACAATTCATCACCCTGATCTCAACCCTGATCAAGCGTGGGCTTACGTAATTAAAGCGATAGAAAACCGCGCCAAAAGGAAGCTTTAAAATGAAAAACAAAATTCAAAACATTCTACCGTCGGACGTTCTAAGCTTCGAAGCGGAAGAGCTGCAACGGGATCACCGTTCTCATAACACTTCTGATGCATATCGCGGCTATCGTGAAAGGTTCGTGTTGTTTTGTGAGTCCAAGGGCTTAGAGTTCAATTCAGTGGCTCTTATCGAGTTTTTAACGAGCTTGTATCATCAAGGTTACGCTCAAAATACCATCACCGGCTATCATGCTGGGGTCGTGGATTTTCTGCCGGAATTGCGTGGTGTGGATGAGATATCAAAAACCCTGGCAGCGATTCGCCATAGGATGGTGAACAGGCCACCGAAACAAACCAGAGCCCTGACACTTGAACAGGCTGAAAATGCTCTAGCGTGCCTAAGTGATTCAATACGAGATCACAGGGATCGTGCCTTGCTCAGTGTAGCGTGGTCTACCGCTTCCCGAGCTTCTGAGCTTCTGAGTCTAACCGTCGATAAGATTGTACGTGAAACCGGGGGCTATGTCATCTTCGTAAAACTCAAAGGAGCAGATCGACAAAGTGAGAAGTGGATCCCTGGCGCAGTGGGTGATCTGTCGGTACCGCTCACCCCGTCGACGCATCTAGCCCGTTGGCTTGAGATCTCAGGAATCACTGAGGGCCCAATCTGGCGCAAGGTTAACAAGTCAGGACGAATTGAAGATAAAGCGCTAAGTGCATCCGGTTACACTAAAATTTTTAAGCGTATCGTTCGGAATTCTGGATTGGATGAGCGCTTATTTTCACCCCATAGCACCCGAACCGGCTTCGTTACTTATGGAGCTAAAAACGGGCATGGAATTGCTGAAGTCATGGCAGTAACGGGCCATAAATCAATACAGAGCGTGAAATCATACTGGGATTCTCAGCAAATGAGAAAAATGCACCCGTTAACCGGGGAAAAATCCAGCAAATGAAAGATTTTATCACTTTTTTCGTGCTGATCTGGGCGTCATGGCTCGCCATGTTCCCGTGGATTGGCCCCTATCTAGCCGCGTGGGTCGTCTCATGGCTGGATCTTGTCGACAATCCAGACGACCTATGCAACAACAATTTAGATGCTGAATGGATTCGTAAGAATTTATAGGCAAAAGGAAGCAAGCAAAATGGAAAAATTATTTGAAACCGATTGGTTATCCGAAGATTCTGAAAACCTTTACTGTTATTTCACAGTACATGCTGCCGAGGATTTAATCGGTGGCTTGTTTGACGAAGACAACAAAGAACATGTTGAGATTCTTAAAGCGCACATTGCTGAGTTTAACGGGCCTGCATGGGTTAACGAAAAAGCTGTAAGTGAAGCTCTTGAAGTTGAACACGTTGAAAAGCTCAGCATGGGGGGCGTATGGTTCCCTGGACCCGTTGTTTTTCGTATTAATAGCGCAGCATGGCTTGAGCATTTACTAGATAAAATTCTATCACAAGCCGACCACCGAACCGGTTACACTGGGGCTGATTTCGGCGGTTCCACGACGTGGATCCTGGGGGATGAATGGTATCTTCAAGATGATGAGAACGGCCATCATGCGGTATTTCAGAGAGCTGAGGAACCGGGAGATCCTATCGAGGAAATCCGAATCATTCCCAACCCTGACCTTCTCACTTGGTTAGCTCGAGGCGGCCAGGTGGAAGAGTTAAAGCACGGACCCAATTCTGAAAATTGGACTTGTTTGACCTGTGGTGTGAACCATAACAAAGAATGCTGTGAGTGTGGCACCGAGGGTCAAGACATCTAACACAGAGCGCGCGCGTTTTATGCGTGCGATGAGAAAAGGAAGCAAATAAATGAAAACGAAATTATTTTTAGTAGCCGAGGGACTCTTGGATCAGGCGAACATGGCTATCTATGAAAACTTAATGACACCTGAGGACGTTCAAGCATATGCCGAAAACGCAATGGAAATCATTCTAAGTGATGAACATGCCGAATTAGTGATGACGACGTGTAAGAAGTGGCTTGATTCAGACGACCAAACGGCAAACAACTACTATCACGATGTCGAGCGTGTTCTTGAGTCTGATGACGTCAAAACCGAGCTTGTAATAGAAGCCGCCGAAACCGTTGCAAAGGCGACCAACATCATTCATTTGATGGAGCGTTTAAATAAGACTCAAGAGCTGGCTAATGATGTCGCTGTTAAGCTTACAGATTACGTGGACACATCAAGCCTCCCAACCTTTGGCGGTCCTGACGTATCGGAAGAGGGGATCTATAGCTGGGACGAATGCAGCCTTATGCGGCAAGTCGACGGCGTGTGGCAATGTATCGACCGGGGCGAGTATTTAATCGAGCAGGCTTACCTCGAAGATTAAGACGCATCACGGGCCAAATTCCTGACAACTAATTGATAAATTTTGAGTAGAAAAGCCCAGGTTTGATCCTGGGTTTTTTTTTGGGCTGGGGAGCTTCCCCCCCAAACCCTAGGACCGAATAGGTTCTAGACTCAGTTTTCTATTTCTTTGAACCGTATCCTATGACGTGAATTCAATTTACCCGGCGCCCCTGACCTAAAACCAAAATCAATACCTAAAACAAATTAGCTCAAGCCTTCGTTGGCTCTATAAAATTTTTGAATACCTAGTTGAGCTAAAACTCATTTTACTACTAGGTCAGGAATTCGTTTGTGTTTGCGGGGGAGTGCAGGCCTATACCTAATAACCTAATTTTTTTTAAATAAAATTATTATTATTATACTACAAGGGGTCTTTAAACCGTCCTTTAGTGGAATTTAGCCGCCCTTTGTGGAATTCAGAAACTCGTGAAAACGACCATTTTTTTATAAAAAGTACGTCAGCCTTTAGGGCACACACCCCTGAGACATTAGGTATTAGGTATTGAGAACCGACCGATAGATAAACATATAGAACCGATAGAAGACTCGTGTAAGTGCCTGGAATCATTGACTTGTCTTATTATGAACTTAAATAACTACCGTTTTTTAGTTCTGCTTTATTCCACTTTTTTCCAAAAAGAGACTTATGACTTGAGCTAAAATTGCTCATTATTCCAATGGGTTAAGAAGAAACTTCCACCTTTTTCCACTTTACTCCTTAACCTAAAAAGTCCAAAGTAAAGAGACAAACCGATAGAAACCGATAGCAAAAGTAGAAGTTAGTAGGACTATGCAGGATAAAGAAGAGATAACCGGAAAAACCGGAATAGCATTGTTTACAACATTGATCTCGTGTGGCATTGGCCGCTCGTGGTTGGTCTGAACGCTTGGCTGCAACAAGGCGTTCGGGTGAGGGAAGAGAATGGGTAAGGAAGCAAGTAAAAAAGGCAAGAACCGCCTTCTGTTCACAGAAGCGTGGTTAAAGAAGGTTAACGCCAACAAGGTCGCTACGTATAGTGACATTGGCTGTAAGGGGCTTCTTCTTCGTGTTGCTAAACCCCGCAAGGGACACACCGCAAAGTCGCGTCGCAAGTTTATTTTTAAACGGCACGTCGCAGGCTCACCTGTCGAAACAACAATCGGCAGTCACAGCGACGTGACTTTAGATCAAGCGCGGGAAACCTGCACACGTCTTCGTGCGGGAGATAAGCAAACTGATATCTCGGCAACAGTTAACACCTGGTCAAAAAATGGGGCCTTTACTGTTAAAGAAGCTATTGCCGATTACTGGGAAGATTGCGAGGCGAGGCTTTCGAGCGGAAGTTTGGCAACCTACAAGTCACAGCTAAAGCATTTTGAATATCTGCACGAGCTGCCTGTTCAAGAGGTAACTTTTGCGGTTGTTGATAAGCTGGTGGCTAAAATCTACGCATATCGTAAAAGAAACGGTGAGCCGTACGCTCAGTACGTCGTGGGGCAGATCTACAAGTTCTTCGAGCGAACGCTCGTACATGCGAAAAAGAAGACAAAAAAACTCGACCGTAATTTTGCTTGGCCGTTTGACGAAAAAGGAATCCATGGGGCCATTGTGCAGGCTGAAAGTGTTTATTCGTGGCCTGAGTTCTGGCGTCTGTGGCAGTGGAGCCCAGCTTACTGGCGCAATGCTAAACGTCTGCGACGGGGCTCTACAATGACCGCAAACGGGTTCAGATGGAAGCAACGATACACGGAAGAGAAACGTGCAATCCGTTTGCTCATGCTCACAGCGTGTCGTGCAAAAGAGATAGCCAGCTTGACGTGGGGTGAGTTCAAAGTGAATGGCGCGATGAACATGCGTTCCGGAGACATGGAACCTGCGCTTATTCTTTCGGCTAAACGGACCAAGAAGCGCAAACCATTTGTCGTGCCGCTTCATAGTGCAGCGTTGAACATTATCTCAGCGCAATACAAAGAATACGGCCCGTTTAAGCCTGGGGACCGGCTTTTTCCATCCATTCCGCATAAAACGAATTATTTATACAAAGTGGCCAAGAAAAGGGGAGGTTTTACTAATCACATCCACGACATTCGTAGGACTGTCGCAACGATGTACGCAGCCTGTGGGGGCTCTGAGTCTTTGGTCGACTCATTGTTATCTCACGGAAAAAAAACGTCTGGAAAGGCGTATAATAAATATCAATATTTTACTGAGAAATTTGAACTAACAAAATTTTATAATCAAATGTTAATGGCCGCACTAGCCCGTGGCGCAGAGCACGACGCTGATAGTTCTTTTGAAGCCGAGTGCGAGGATGAAATAAAAAATGTCATTAGTGAGCACAATAGACACAACAACAATAAACGGATCCATCAAGGAGCCCGTTTTGCTCTGCCGAGCAAAGGTAGCGAAGAGATTAGGCTTTAGCGATAAACATTTAAAAGGCCTAATTGAGAGCGGGTCATTCGTCGACGGCGTGCGGCCTTTTGGTCCTCGTCTCTACTACGTTTGGTCCGACGTAGTGGCCTGGGTGAACAATTTACAGCGTGTTTCCCCATCACCAACCTTGACTGAAAAGGTCAAAAAAGTAGCCTTAAATTCTAAAAAGTACGCGGAATATAAGTCTACCTAAGTGGAACAAAGTGCAACAAAATGCACTTTCGTGATTGCTTGCAGTCGCATCCTATTTTGAGATCTTGTCTAGAATTCGCATTGCCGCTACGGTGGTAGAGCTGAATGCTTGATGGGAAAGAGAGACGCCAGCTCTGCAAAGCTGACGCCTCAAGGAAGCAAGCAATCACACCATTTCTGGGGATAACTTGTTTAGCAGTAGCGGATTTACCCCAAGAAATTAAAGTTCACAAGAACTCGACCAAGTTTTCAGGTCGAATTTGCTCAGAAACTTCGTGGTTATTCTGAGCGCTGGGGGAAATCTTGCTAACCAACCGTAACTATTCCGGTTTTTCCGGAAACTCATGTTTGTTCCATCATAGAGCAATTCAATATTGGGACAATAATTATCGAACAATTATGCCAGCAGACGGCAAAGCCATTTATTTGAAGGGTTGGCCGCTGCGTGGTGAGATGCCTGCGAGCCGGGAAGAAGTCGAGCAGGGCGTGGCCTATTATCAGCGCCACAATTTGGCTCTTGTCTATGGTCCTGCGTGTCCTGTCGTTACTATCGACATCGACTCAAAGGAACATGCCGTTGACCTAGAAACCCTCACGGTTGAAGCGCTCGGCGCCACACCTCTCGTGAGTATTGGCAACTATCCAAAGCGCAAATTGCTTTATCGGAAAGCCCCAGGATTTAATTACCCCACAAAACGGTTCCAACCGTGGATGGAAGTTTTTTCGTCAAAGGGCCAGACAATCCTTGAGGGCATCCATCCCAGCACAAGCAAACCTTATACTTGGGTCAGTCAATCCCCCGCAGACACGCCTGTCTCTGAGCTTCCACAGGTAACGACACGCCAGCTCAACATCCTTGAGGAAGCATTCTACGGATGGCTTCGTGAAAAGAATATTGTGGAAGTCGAAAAGCCGGGTGTTAACGGTCTGCGTAACTTTCATCATACCTCATGGAAGTCAGACGAATTAACAGCGATGCGTGCTGAACGCTCGTTCTGCAATACCCCCCAAGAGTTTCGAGCGTGCGTTATCCGTCATTTAAAAAAAATGAGGCCAGGAACTCGGCACCAAATCATGACGGTCACGGTCAACGCGATGGTTAACAGAGGCTGGGGTGATGAACATATCATGTCTGTGCTCGGCAAATATTACATTCAAAAATTTGGAGACGACCGCAGCCTGCGTACCAACAAGGTCGTTAAAGCAATCACTTCCGCCAGACGACGACGAGGTTTGAGATGTCAAACACAATGCAGCTAGCACCACCACCAATGAGCCTTGATAAGCCGCTGATGCAGTCAGGAAAATATCAGCTATTCAACACGGGTGAGCCTAAGAAGCTTAAACTGCGAGTTGAACGGACAGACGAAGCTGCCTTCTGGTTTGAGGTGGCTGATTGTCCTGTTTACATCACTGCTCGTGTTTTTGACGCAGACACTGGAGCCCGTGGGTGCCTTCTGGAGTTCACTCACGTCAACACAGGTGAAGATAAAACTGAAATTATCTGGGATGCAGAGCTGAGTTCTGCGTCGACTGCGCCAGTGCTTGAAAAGCTAGCACGACAAGGCCTAACCATCTTTAAAGAAGTGCTGGCTAAAAACGTCACAACTCGCAGTGTGTTTCTTAAGTGGGTGATGAACGCTAGGCCTGAGACGACTATCTCAATTCATTCAAAGTCTGGATGGTCAGAAGATGGTGAGCACTACGTGTTGGCCTCTGAAATTTTTCCGCCAGAGAATCAAATCAGTGTGCTTGAAAATGAGCAATCCTTTTTGAGCAAGGTGAAGCCAGACTTAGAAAAATGGAATGACTTACTTCCGCACATTAATGAACAACCGATGTGGATGTTCTCAGCACAGCTCGCTTTTGCTGGACCTCTGCTCTTAAAGGTCAACATACCTCAGTCATCCTTAGGTGGCTTCGTGTTCCACGGTGGTAGTGGCACCGGTAAAACTTACTGCAACATGATTGGTCAAGCCGTGTTCGGTTCAGAATCAATTCAGTTCAACGCAACTAGAACTGGGCTGGCTGACGTAGCTTTGGCTCACAATGACCGAACCTTGTTTTTAGATGAGCTTCACCAAGCTGGCCCAATGGGACGCAGTGAGAGTTCAGGTTCGGCTCAGATTGGCCAGGTGATATATGACCTCGCTAACGGAACCGGCAGGATTCGTCGTATTGATGCAAAGAAACTCGAAAAACCAAAGCACTGGAAAGTGGTTTGGCTAGGCACTGGAGAGATTAGCAGTGCTGACTACATTCGCCCCGCGTTTGGTGAGTCAAAGGAGGGACAGCGTATTCGGGCTGCTGATATCCCTGCTGACCACCCTTTGATTCACGTAAACCTAGGCACCAAAAAAGGTCGTGAGATATGCGGGGCAATCCAAGATCTAGCACCAAAATGCGGCGGCGCTGCCGGTAGAAAATTTGTTCAATGGTTGAGCGATTTATCGCCGGACAACTTGAAAACAATGCGTAAGGATTTCGACGAGATATACGAAACGCATTTTGAGCCATTGGCTATGACCGGCACGCAAACAAGACTTGCCGAGCGTTGTGCTCTGGTTGCCTATGCCGGGAGATTAGCCGCCGAGTTAGAGCTGTTGAAGTTTAACCACATAGGTGGCTGGCTTGAAGCACCGCTTAACGTCTTTAGAGTTTGGCAAGAGGAAGTAGGCGGTGAAGCTCTAGACGACGTGCAGCGTTGTGCCCAGCATTTGGTGTCGTGGGCTGATAGTGTTCGAGGCGAACAGCTTATTCCTTTGACTTCACTTCCTGTCTCAATTGACGACAACAAAAAAACTATGAAGATGGCGTACAGCACACCGCAGAACGCATCGTTTCGGAAGTTTGCAGGATTTGTTGAGGACAATGACTCTGAGGACAGGGACTGTATCTACATTATACCTGGAGTGTTTCGGGAGCTGTGCGGTGCATTTGGCGGAGCGCCAAGCGTGTGCCGACGATTAAAGGAAGAGAACGTTCTCATTACAAACTCTGGCAGTAATTCAAATCAATTCCAGCTCAACGAAGTCAGAGAATTCGAAACGTTAATTAAACGCGTTAACCACCCAGATGAACACCTCGCAAAACTCGGCAAAATCGTTTGGCGTCATCGGAGCAAGCTTTACAAGCTGGACCTCGATGCGCTGGAAACTTTTGCCACAAAAAAGAAAGAAGGAAAAAATGGCTGAAGAACTAGCATTAGAACTCCTCTGCGTCATGAAGACGGAGAAAACTCGTGAAAGAAAACTCGCAGCGCAAGAAGAAGCTATACTGTGTGAACGCATTTTAAAACATCCGGACTTTGCAGGTTTTATAAAAGAAGAGGGCTCCACCTCAATGCGGTTTGGGAATTTCAAGGTAACAAGCAACGCTAAATGGGGCCGTACTGTCGTTGAGTCAGAGCTGAAAGAAATTGAAGCGGATATCCCAGAGGGCTTGAACCCTTTCAAACGCAAAGTAGTTGTCGACCAAGCCCTGTTGAGCAAATTGCGAGACGCAAACCCGAAGCTCTACAAGCACTGCTGTCGTGCCATCCTCGAGAAGAAACACAAGACCGGCGTCACGGTTACGGAGGTTGAATAATGCCTCTGCAATTAACAACAACTTCAGGCCTGCAATCAAACGTCGGCGTTAACGCAGCGTTATGCGGTGGCCCAAATATTGGTAAGACTGTTGCTCTGCGTACTCTACCTGGTCGTTCACTAATAGTCGATCTGGAAGGAGGGCAACTATCTAACGCCGCATACGATTTGCCTGCCGTTAAGGTACAAACGTGGGATGAAGCCAACGAGCTTTACGACCGCCTTGTTTCCGATCCGCAGTTTATGCAGTTTGAGTCAATTGGGATTGATTCACTCAGTGAGCTTGCCGAGATTAAGCTGGCAGAAGAAATGCCACATCACAAGAATAGCATGAAAGCTTACGGTAAGATGGGCGAAGCTGTCACAGAGTGGGTTAAGAAACTTTTGCGTTTGCCGCAGAACGTCATCTTTACTTGCAAGTATGGCATGGACCGAAACACCGGTCTTTATGGGCCGCTTTTCCCCGGCTTTCTTTTAAACCAAAATCTATTCTACTGGCTTGATGAAGTTCTCATTATGCGATTCGCAATGAATGCTGAAGGCCAGCAGCAACGAGTCATACAGTGTCAAAGCTGTCCAGAACACGAGGCCGGTGACCGGTCTGGTAAACTAGATCTTTTTGAAAACCCTAATCTCGGGGCCATCATCGCTAAGATTAAAAACCATGGAGTTAATGAACAATGATTGGATTTCAACCTAAAACAGCACCTAAACCAGTTCTCGGAGCACCACCGACTGGACGATACACCGCAGTCATCACGGAAATTACTGGTTCTCGCGCTTCAACCGGAACCTGTGACCGTATTCAAATTAAACTTGAGATTACTGACGGTGACTACAAAGGTAAGAATCTTTGGTTTAACCAAAATATCAATTTTGACCCAGCCCTGCTTGATCCAAATTTACCGACTTATAAAGAGACGATGGTCAACGCCAAAAAGATTAGCGAAGAACAGATGGGCGGGTTGCTCTACGCTCTCCGAATGCCTCAAGGCTGGACCGCGCAGACTTATAAAACTGCATACAACCGGCCTGTCTTGGTTGACTATGCGGTTTACACAAAGAACGATAAGACGCAGAAAAAGTTTAACTTTGACCAAGTCGTACCTGCTCAAGTTGCTGCAATGCCTACACCTCAACAGACGCTGCCTCCACAGCAAGCAGCTATGCCGCAACCAACACAACCTGCTGTGAATAATAATACTGCATTTGAATGGGAAGCTCCGGCCCCTCGCGCCTAATGCAGATGGGCATTGCCGTGCCCGTGTCCCGCATCCAATCGTTATCCTGTGTAAAATACTCCCAGGGTGCGGGGCACAATCGGCGAATAGAGATTCAATATGAATAATCCGCTGCTTGATGAAAACGATACGACCGCAAATTGGGTCGACCAATCCATGGAAAGAAACACACCTCCAGAAGATGGCTGGCGTGGGCATGGTGGGTTTTCAGCGTTGGGTGCCGAGTGTTTGATGCAACTGTGGTTGGATATGCACTGGGCCTCAACGCACCAGCATCCGGCGATGCTTCTTCGCAAATTTGATAGAGGTCATTGGGATGAGGAACGCCTTAAAGGTTACCTAAAAAAAGCAGGGTTTACAGTTCTCGACACAGATCCAAAGACCGGCAAGCAAATCCGCTTTAGTGTCCCAGGATGCGACTTCCTCTCAGGCTCTATCGATGGTGCAATTAAAGGCATTCCAGAACTACCTGATGACGTGTGGGCATTGTGGGAATGCAAAAGCATGGGGCCTTCGACATTCAAGCAGCTTAAAAAAAACGGTTTAGAAAAAGCCAACTGGAAATACTGGACGCAATGTCATTTGTACATGCACCATTCAGGGGGGCTCAAGTGGTGTTGCTTTATGGCGATCAACTGCGACACGCAGGAGCTTTACGTTGAAATTTTTGAGTTAGACTCTGACATAGCCATCTCTGCAGTGGATACCGGAAAGCGTATTCTTGAACGGTGGGACGTGCCGCCACCCAAAGTTGCACAAAACGAAGCGTTCTTTCTTTGCAGAAACTTTTGTTCACACAAAGCCGTGTGCCATCGCGGTGAGCCCTACGCTGTGAACTGCCGAACGTGCAAATTTATGAAGCCTGA
>Ga0209232_1000151_pt1 | contig 43867 bp, 53 predicted proteins | sample ETNvirenome_2_60_FD_184066 | JGI IMG/M metagenome (GOLD analysis project Ga0209232, IMG submission 184066) | Marine viral communities from the Pacific Ocean - ETNP_2_60 (SPAdes) (version 2) | ecosystem: Environmental > Aquatic > Marine > Oceanic | place: Pacific Ocean | collected 2013-06-22
GGTTATATTTGATTGTCTAAAATACGAACTTGAAACAATAATGAATCTACCTTATTCTGAAAGGTTAGTAAAAATGAAAGATTTACCCGACCAAGCACACAGAATGGAAGAGGGCGGAGATGTTCTAGCATTTTACAATAGAGCAATCAATGATGGCTTTGAAGGCATTATTATCAAAGACACAACTCTTCCCTATGAAACAGGTAAGAGAAGTAAAGGTTGGGCCAAGTATAAGCCTCCTAGAATAGAACTAGATGTTGTAGTTACATCCGCTAGATATGGAGAAGGGAGGAGAGGAAATGTATTTGCTTCCTTCGATATCGCAGTAAAAAATGATGGCGACTATATTTCTGTAGGTTGTGTTGGTACAGGGTTTACTGAGGCAGAACTACTCATGCTAACCAATAAACTCAGAACTACCATAGAAAAGTATCAAGGCGACACCTACCACTTTTTACCTAGAGTAGTACTAGAAGTTAGTGCAGATTTGGTAACAAGAGATAAACATGGCAATGTAGGTTTGAGATTCCCTAGAATGAAAAGAATTAGAGAAGACAAGTTTGCTTCCGATGTTAATACGGCTGAAGACCTAAATAGGTGGATTTGATGTATAGACGCTCAATCTCAGATTGGACTGAAGAATATGGCTTAGTCACATGTTTCTCATATTTGCTATATGCAGAATTATGGGAAGACGAAGAAGAAGCCTTAGCCAACGGATTGAGTTTGCTTTTATTGTCAAAGGGAGTTGAGGAAAAATTTCTAATATTGACCGAAGAAGTTTCAGTTAAAGAAGCGAGAGCATTAGGAGAACATAGGGGAACTCAACTGCAAATAGTATTTCCTGATAGTGCTAGGCACTTAGAAAGATTGGTAAAGAAAGGCCTAAATGATGGCCTATCTGCTTTAGCAATCAAATATAAATTTCTAGAAATTAGAGAGGTGAAGAATCTTGCATAGTAAAGATATGATAATTGGAATTCTTATAGGTATTGCTAATTGCGATATTAGAATAGAATCTAATTACAGAAGTAATCTTGGCTATCAAGTAAAACCCAGATTACAAGTAAGAGGGGAAATGGCATTCCTTTCTGATTTACAGAGAAGCCTCCTACAGTATAATATAGTGGCAAAAATAAAAGAAGAGGAGTCTAAGTTAAGGCCTAAGCCCATACTTAGAATAACTAAAATTACAGACTTACAAAAAATATGCGAAATGATTCCTGCTAATCTAGCAGATGCTAGAGAACAGTGGGAAGAATTCAGAACCGTGATAAACATAATGAATAATAAAGAGCATCTAACATTAGAAGGCTTGGATAAAATATTGATGATAAAGGGTTTGATTTAATGGGACTTAAGAATATAAGTAAAGATAGAACTATAGTAATTACCGGCAAACATGGAAGCGGTAAATCTACTATAGCAAAGGAGATGTTTGAGGATGCTATTATCTACTACGCTAATGATATGGAAATACCTGATGTCTATTCACTACCGAAAGAAAGAGGAATAATTATTGAAGATATCCACTACAAGCCGAAGACAGATGAGATTCTAAATGTACTTAGAAACTATACTGGTAATGTAGTAATGACTTCTTTAAATCAAAAAGATGTTCCGACTTCTATTAAGAACATGGTGAAGTTCAAGAGAGCAGGTACAACCGAATATCTTAGAGATGAGATAAAGAAGTTGGCACCTAGATGTGAAGAACCGTTCTCTAATGAGAGAGATATGTTTTCTTTAATTATGGAATATCTAAAGAATAGTGATAGGGACTTAGTAGTAGATTTGTTGAAGTTTAACAAACCTGCCGATACTCAAATTATGACTTGGCTGATTGAGAATATTCACCCAAACAAAATATTGTTTGTAGATGGAGTTGTCAAAAGAAGATGGAGTCAAAGATACTTCTATGAGATGCTAGGATATTCTTACAATGGTAAGAATTATTCTAGGCCATCTTTTCCAAAGAGAGGTTCTTATTCTAAGATACCATATCTCTGTAGAAGATTAAAAGTCAAAGAAGAAAGATTGCTTAGGCAATTATTGAAAGACGAAGAGTTCGCTGATTGGGCGAGAACTAAACTGAATAATTCTGAATGCAGATTACTAGGTTTAGGAGAGAAGAAAAGAAAGCGAAGAAAACCTAAAATAAAAATGAATAAATTGAGTGATTATTATGAGTGATGCTATAGAAAAAATAAAACAAATAGTTGAAGATTTGCAAGGATATAAAGAACTTCTAATCCAACTACAAGATATGGAAACAATATATTGTGGTTTAGATTGGCTTGATGTTCACCAGCCCCATCATATAGAGATGGAATTAGCCGAGGCTATTAATGAAGTTGAAAATAAAATAAACGAGATTGAAATTAAATTGGAGAGATTATGATGAACGCTAATTTTGAATCGTTGTTTCAGTTTTTAAAAATACATAATGTTGGTTTATTAGTGAAGTGGATGGATTTTAGCGGCTTTGAAGAGAAAGAGAATAAAGGAGAGATTATGATGACGGTAGAAGAGGAATTAAGAATACTAAAAGCAAAACTAGAACTATTAGATGTTCTGAATGATAAAGACAATTATTTAGATTATGAAATATTAAATTCAGATGGCTACTTTAGAAGAAGTGAACTAGTAGGGCTTTTTGATGAAGCACTTCTAGAAAATTATGATTATAGAGAGGAGAGATGTTAATGTTATGGACAGAAAAATATAGACCTGAGTTATTGCACCAAATAAAAGGACAAGAGCATTTTGTAATGGATGCTGAAAATTGGGTAGAGTTACAAAACATGCCTAATGTATTATTTTATGGAGTAAGCGGAACAGGAAAAACTGCTGCTGGATTAGCACTTACTAGAAGTATTCTAGGAGAAGATGCTTTGGATAATTTCTTTGAGATTAATGCTTCTGATGATAGAAAGTTAGAAACAGTCAGAACTAAAATTAAGGACATTGCTCAAAGCGGTGGACTAGGACAAGTTCCATTTAGAATTATTCTATTAGATGAAATGGATGGGATGACCACAGATGCACAAAACGCTCTCAAGAGAATAATGGAAAGATACTCTAACAATGTTAGATTTATCATTACCTGCAACGATAGAAGTAAGATTATTTTTGCCCTACAAAGTAGATGTGCAAACTATCATTTCAAACCCCTATCTTATCAAACAATCTTAGGAGTATTGAATGAGATTCTTACGCAAGAAAATCTTGCAGGCAAGTTCCCCGAAGCGGAAATGTTAGCCTTTATTAAGGCATATGAGGGTGATTTAAGGAGGACGATAACCGAACTTCAAGCGGCAATCGCATCCAACAAACCTTTAGCAATTCAAGTGCAATCGGGACTACAAGAATATGAAAATATATTAGATAAAATAATTAATAAAAATACAGACATCTTAACCCAACTACACAATCTTCTATTTGATGGAAAGACCATCAAAGATATTTGTTTGGGTTTGCATGATGTTGTAATTAATGCACAATTAGATAACAGCACCAAATACAAATTATTACGAGTGATAGGTGAAAGTGAATGGCGGTCCTCTACTATGACACCGAGAGTTTTACTCTCATGGATGGTAGGACAATTAATATGAAAAAAACAGAGTTGAATAACAATGGATGAAAAAATAAAAGCAGAAATCGGACAAGGTGCAAACCTTCTAGGTCTTAGCACAGAAGATGCTATGGCTAAGTATGAAGCAATTTGTGGAGAAACGGGAATAGAATTGTCAAGCCCTATTGGACTTGCACAGTGGAGAAGTTATGTTGCTAACGCAAGAAGGCAAAAGAATACTTCCTCTAACAGTGGAAACAATTCTCTTTCAAAGAAGGCCTTCGGGTTTTTCGTTTCTCTAGAATCACCTAGAGATACTATGGTATGGAATAGAAACAAAGCAAAAGAAGAATATGCTAGAAATGCAGATGCCGCTATTGAAGCAGGTTTCGTCGCTACAGCAGAACAAACCAATGATGGCTCTTGGAAAGTACTAAGAGTTCACAATGGGGAATATCAAGAAAGAGTTGTAAAGACTCTACCCGACGGGGCAGAAGAAGTAGATGGGAATATGATTATTCCACTAGACTCTACACAAAACTATCCTAGTGGCGCAGTAAATCGAAACTATGGGAAGCCTCTTCCTGCTAACGAGTTTAGGAGAACCGGAGTATTCTATGGAATGGTTGGCGATGATACTGAAATGAAACCTTACAACTTCTCTTACAAAAAGAAGGGCTGTATGGATTTTGCACCAAACTGTTTTGAGTTCCTACATATGTCTGTAATTAAGAATGAGAATGGTCAAGATATTTATGGCTATACTGAAGTCACACTAAACAGTTTAGTGATGAACAATAGTCTAGACCCCGAAAATGAAGAATACCGAGATATGGGCAACTATAACTTTGTAGAAATCTTGACAGAAGTATTCTCTTCTAAGATTGCAGAATTAGTAGATATTGATAGACAGCACACCAATAATGCCATGCTTCCTGTAAAGGAAAGATATGTGATTACAGATGGAACTGTTTGTAATATGAACATGACTCCTTACGGAAACGGAAATAGAGTCATCAATATTACGGATTTGAATGCTGAGTTCGATTATGAAAACGGAAACAATATGACTACATGCTGGGTTCCCGAACATATCAATATTGACTTTGGCATCGGTAGCAATGTAATTGTAATTGGGAGAACTTCTCAAAGACAAACAGATGAAGGACTACAGCCTGTTACTATTAACGTCTCCGGACTACTAGTAGTAGAGAGAGTAGGTTCTCCTGTAGAAATCGAAACGATTGAAGAAACCAACGACGATTGGTTTAGTTGATTCTCCTAAAGGGGTCGTTCCCGCACATCACAAGTGTAAACATAAACTTGTGGAGAAAATAGATGTTCGATTGGGTGCAAAGCCCATCTCCTTAGAGGAATAACTATGTTAGTAAATAAAAAATATATATTGAAGGAAGGAAGTTATCTTGCAGATATCGCAAGTTCTGACTTTGTTACAATGAGAAGAAGTGAGAAGGGTGTAATGTTGAAGTTGCACTTTGATACAAAAGAAATTAGATACGAATGCGAAATTCAAGAAGCAGAAGAAATTTTAACAATATGGTCTGAGTCTAAAGACAATAAAATTGATTTTGATTTCATAGATTGGTTAGGTGAATAAAATGGGACTATTAAATAATAATATGGAAAGTGTAGAAAAAGATATAGAAGCGCAAAAGAAAAGCATCTTCGGTAAGAAGCAAGAGGAGTTCAATAATTCCTTTGCGGATTATATGAAAAAGAAAAGAGAAGCCAAGAGTTCTAGAATGGTTCTAGGTATTTGGGGAGAACCTAAATGTGGAAAGACTGGAATTGCTTTGGATTTTCCAGATAGAAATATCTGTGTTTTAGATTGGGATAAAGGAGTAGATTCTACATGGAGAGAATGGCATGATTCTTCGGAAAGAATTGATGTCTATTGTCCGATTGTTATGAACAAAGACAATGTTGTAGATATTGACAAGAGCGATGATAACTCTCACGCTTTCGTTAGATATGTTAGACAAAAGATTGAGGAAGGAGATAATCCTATCTTTGTATTCGATGGAGTAGATACTTGGTTTCAATCCTGTTTACTTAAAGTAAATCCAAATCCTAGAGTAGTTACTAAAGTAATGCCATATCAATATGGTGCAAGAAACAATATATTCTATCATCTATTGGAAACTATTTACCAACTGAACTGTGATGTAATTTATATTACTCACGAAACAGAGAAGTATCTAGATAACTCCCCTGTAGGAATGATGCCTAATTGGAAAGATTGGGGAGGAAAGTTAGAACAAGAAATCTATTGCACTAGAAAGAAAGTAAAGGGTCAAACTCACTTTGTTGCAGAACTAGTAGGCAGTAGAACTAACGGAAACTTGGTAGGAAAGTCTTGGACTGTTAGAGAGGGTAATCCTCCTAACATCAAATGGAATGGAGTACCGGAATTACAGGAGGGTAAAATATGAAATTTGAAATTGATGCAAAGGTTCTCAGCAATGCACTTTCTGATATTCAAGGAAAGGGTAAGTATGGATTAGTGAATAGCAATCTAAATGATTTAGTATCTTGTTCTCTAGAAGAAGATGTATTAGAAATTTGGAATGCTAATACTACTCTTAGTTTAAACATCAATCTACCAGTAACTAAGATTACTGATGGGGAAATTGTTTTCGATGCAAGAGAACTACTACCTTTCTTAAAGAAGTTTAATGGAACAATTACTGTAGAAGGTGGAGATGTTCTAACTATCGCAGATGAAGAACAAAATGTTACTCTTCCTAGAATAGTTCTGCATCCCAATCAAAATGCAATCTCTAGGCTAAAGGGAATGTTAAACCATATTCGACATGAAACTCCCGAAGAACTTTTTCTTTTCGGGAATGGAAAGTTCGAAGGGGCCTTTACCCTACATGCGGATTATTTTAAAGAAACAATAGATATGTGTGAACTTGTAAAGAGTGGAATCTACAGATTAGATTATACAGGACAAGAATTGACTATCGGTTCTCAAAATACTCCAACTAATAAATACTCTAGAGAGTTACCAATAGAGAATGCCATCGGAGAAGCGGCCACTGTAGAGTGGTCTTCTCCCTTGCATAGATTCTTCAAAGGGGAAGTAAACTTCTATGTAAAGGATGACTTCCCACTTCTTCTAATTTCAGAAGATAGGAAATTAATCTGTGCGCCACATACTAGGTGATGTAATGATAATTGATGTGATGAACGACAATAATATATTTTTATCTTGGAGAGAAAGAGGCAAAAAGAAAGTTGAGATTAAAACCTTTAGACCCTATTTTTTCATAGATGATTCGCATAAAGAAATCGCATCGTATAGGCCGTCTAAATACCTAAAGAAAGATTTCGAGTATGAAGAGGGTGATTGGTTTTCTTTAGAAGGAACAAAGTTGAAGAAAGTATATGTTGATAAATATACAGATATTAGAAGGGCAAAGGAAAGATTCTCTGAAACTTGGGAAGCAGATGTCCCTTACCATAGAAGATTTGCTGTAGATAATTTGGCCGAATTACCAGAATACAATATGCGTAAATGGTATTGGGATATGGAATGGCAACAAGGCGGAGAACATGATGGTTGTATTACCACTATTGTAGCGTATGATAATTATGATGAGATGTATCACCAATGGGTTTGGTTTCCTAATAAATACAAACATGAAATTGAAAAGGTAAAACCGAAATATGTTTTTGGTTCTGAAAAAGAAATGCTTGAACATTTCATCAATACAATTACTACTAAAGACCCCGACATGTTAATTGCATGGTTTGGTCTAAAGTTCGATTTGCCTAAACTTCTAGAGAGATGCTGTGCATTAGGAATCAATCCTCTTGTTATGTCACCTGTAAAAAGAATACAAGGAATCAACTCTACAAAGGACGGGTTTTCTTTTAGGAATAAAGATGGCTTTTCTCCTATCTCTCAACCGATTGGTGGAAGACTATGTTTGAATCTAGACCTAGCATTTGAGAGGCAGTGGAATGATTCTCAAAGAGGGACACTACCTTCTCTAAGTCTAAACTATATTTCTGAAACTATCTTGGGAAGAAACAAATTAGAGTCTGATAAGTTTCCCGACCCCAACGAATTCTATCGTAGGGCTTGGTTAGAGGATACAGAAACATATCTGAAATATGCTATAATAGATGTAGAGTTAATGGTAGAGATAGATAATACTAACTTCTGTAGCGAAGCGATTATCGCCCTACAAAGATTACTAGCAGCACCATTTGATTCTTGTTTCTATGCTAGTCACATGGCTAGTGTTTACTTTATGAGAAATGCTAACTGGAAAGCACCAACAGGATACAGGCCCAAGAATAAGAAATGTTCTAACTGTGGACATATCAATGATAAGTCTGCAAAGGAATGTTCTAAGTGTAAAGAATCTTTGACCTATCAAGGTGCTATGGTTTACAATCCTCTTAGTGAGAATACTAATGGCTTACATTTAGGTGTGGCCGCATTCGACTTTGCTGGACTATATCCTTCAATGATATTGGCTCGCAATATCTCCTTTGAGACTATTAGCGATACACCCACTCCTTTTGCTGCTAATCTAGCAACACCAAAGGATTTCAGTCATACAGACAAAGAGGACATGGTTTACTTCAAGACGGATAAGTTGGGATTGCTACCAACAGCAGTTCTAGAATTGAAAGAATTGAGGAATGAATATAAACGAAGAATGAAGGAAGCAAGGCTATCGGATGGCGGAGAATATCAGAAATGGAACAATAACCAAATGGCTGTTAAGAGATTAATGGCTTCATTCTATGGAGTATTGGCATTTGCTGGATTCAGTTGGTCGAATGTAAAGTTAGCAGAAAGTATTACTGCAAGTGCAAGAGAAGCAATTAGATTAGCAGCATTCAAAGCAAAGGAGATGGAAGTATGAAATGTAGACTTTGCCAACGAAAGGTTGAAGCATTACACCCAATACAAAATTGTTGTAGTAGTTGCGTTAGGAAAATTAAATGGAGGAATAAACATGAAAGATAAAATCAGTTCTTGGATAGATTATTTAGATGGCCTTAATTTTGTATCGAGTATCCTTGCGTCTGCTATTATTCTAGGGGTAATATTTTTCGTCTTTGTCTGTTTCTATTTCTCCTTCTTAGAAAAAGAAGCGGCTAGCAGAGGAATTATAGAAGGAACAGTAGTATTCATGGTATCGCTAATTGCTTTACCAATACTTACGATACTATCAGTATTTTATGAGGTGGAAGAATGACATTAGAAACACATGTAGATGTAATACTTTGGCACGAAGATATGGAAACATTAGAAATAACTATGCGAGAGGTTAGAGAGATTATTGAATATATGACTAACCGAAAGCGTAGATTCAAAGTTAGTGTTGGAAGAACTGCTGGAACAGATGAGAAAGGTAACAAAGTAATGGGATATCCGGAGAGAGAATAATGAATATGTATTTTAAAAAATGGATAGTAGAAGCGATTGATTCTATAGAAGGAGAATTTAATGCAAAACAGGTTCTAGAAAAAATAGTAGAAAAACATGGGACTAGCCCATATGTAGGAAGTGTAACTGCAATAGGTTGGTATATGAATAAACTCGATTATGTTGAACACATTTGCAAAGGGCACTCGTCTAAGACATATAAGAAAAAGGAGTGCTAGTTATGATGATGGATAAGACAAATGAATTATTAGAAGAATTGCTGGCTATGATAGCAAAATCAAATAAGATATTAATGATGGTAAATATCGTAAACATAGCAACCATCATAACAATAGTAACGGTGATAGTATGAATATAGAAGAATTAAAAGAGGAGATAGTATCTCTAAAAAATAGAATCAAGGGCTTGGAAAACGATTTAGATTTGCAGATTGAAAAGAACCATAGCATTACAAAAATGTATAATGCCATTAGGGAAATTCAAGATGAACTTGTCAAGAAAGGATATTGGTTTAATAGTCAGTTGTGATATAATGGAAAATAGACTTTATTTTAATAAGAATAAAATATGCAGGAGAATATTTCGAGTCTTTAAAGAAAGCAACGAAGAGGCATTAACTACTCAAGAAATAATCAATGCGCTTTTTGAGCAAACGACTACTAGCGGAAAGCCTTTCATAAATCGTTTTACTAAGCAGACAATAACTCAAACACTTAACAAGTATCCCTTTTTCCTAAAGGCAGGAACTAGAACAGTAAAAAGTATTTCTGGAAATAATATGAATGTGAATTGTTGGAAAGTGAAAGAGGGGGTATAAAGATGGGTAGAGGTAACTCCAAAAGTTTAGATTGGGAATTTCTAGATATGAGTTTGGATATGGTTTTGTCAGAACTAACAGTGGATGAAATATGGGTAGAGGATTTATCTGCTCTTGTTATAGATAGATATGTCAAGTTGAGTAACCATAAAGTTATTCGAAAAAACTACTATCCTAGAAATAGATTTCAGAATGCTCTTTCTCGTTCTAGACTATTGTTAAGAGGGTGGGACTGTAAAAGGAGGGTGAGGACATCATTTCTTAAAATAGAAGGAGAGAAAAGAATGGTTAGAAAATCACAGAGTAAAGCCTTTAGGGTTGGTGAAACCAATGACTGAATTATTAATGGCATTGATGGTAATTGCTATTTTATATTGGATAGGGAATATAGTTTTGGAGGAGAAAGAATGGAAGTAGTTTACGGGCATACTGATTCAATCTATGTCAAAATAGATTCTCTTAACAAGGCCAAAGAAGTTGTCGTTGAAATCAATGACCATGTAAGAGAATCGTTTCCTAATCTTCTAAATCTACCTGAACACCCTGTAGTTTTAGAATTCGAGAAATATTTTTCTTCATTAGGAGTAGGTTCTACCAAAAATAGAAACGCAGGCTTAATTTCATGGAAAGACGGCTATGAGTTAAAGGAACCGGAATTTGTTATGACTGGATTTACTGCAAAGAGGATTTCTGAAACCCCTTTGGCAAAAGGTGTGCAAATGACTGTCTTGAAAAAGTGGTTAGATGGAGAATCAAGAAAACAAATCAATTCGTGGCTACATTCGAAATATAATTCAATAATAAATGGCGATTTTTCGCTTTTGGATATAATTAAGAGAAGCCGACTCAAAGAAAATAGATTTTCTCTAAAATGTTACTCTTGTAATAGAAAATACAGTGTAGAGGATTGCTATTCTATAGAATATTGCACTAAATGTGGTAAGTCAAAAGAAAAATTTGTCACAGTCGATGGCAAAAGGCCTATTTTTGGCGAAGGTATAGCAGGAATCCTCTATGGGAGAGAAAAATTAAACATGGAATACGATGATTCGTATTTATTTATGAAGGTGAAGTCTACTGATACCTATACTCATCCCTTAACGGATGAACAAAAACAAGTAGAGTATTATTCGGCAACGACTTATGATGATTTCAAAGACGTTAAGCCGAATTTAGAGTATTATGCTAAGGTGGTAATGAAAAAAGCCGAACCCGTTTACAAAGCAATGGGTTGGGAGTTAGATTCTATTAGAACAGGCAGTACTCAAAGCACTTTTGAAGATTGGTGGTGAAATAAAAATGACATATGAACAAGAAATAGAAGAGATGGATGAATATACCTATCAGTGGTTGCCGGAAAATTATGGGAATGAAGATGAGCCTATCTTGAAGATTACAAAGTCTTCAATGATGAGTCATCTTTGGTGTCCTAAGAAATATCAATTTGGATATATTGAGAGATTACCCCAAGACCAATCTGAAGCAATGCGTAAAGGAACTTATGTTCACAATGCTAGAGAGGCATTCTTTGATGACTTCAATATTAAGAAAGCAGAAGAGTTATCGCATAATGAATTATTAGATTACTGTACTAGTTTGTTTCCTGTAGATGAATACTTTGATGACTATATTGCTATTGCAGCATTTGAAGCAAATAGATTTTCTCAATCTAAACTAGAAGGAAAGTTAGAAGATTATCTTCCTCCTTGCAATGAAGGAAAGTTTGATTGTGAAATAACTATTCCTGCTAATACCGACCCAAAATATCCTTTGAGTAGAGCATATAAGATTCATCTTCAAGGAATTATTGATAGGGTCTTTGAAGAGGATGGTTCTTATATTCCTATGGAATTAAAGACAGGTGTATGGAAAGACACCAAGACAAGTGGAATGAGAAAAGAGATGGCTTTCTATAAACTACTAATAGAAAATTCTAGCGATGCAGTATTGCAACAAGCAGGTTTAGAACCAAATGTCCCTGTTACTCATTGGTCTTGGTATTATCCAACTTCCAATTATATTTATGTCGAGGAAGTAAAGAAATCCTCTACTACTTCAGTAATGAAAAGTATTGCTAGGTTGATATATGCGTATGAGCAAAAGAATTTCCCTGCAAAGTTTTTCTACCGAACTTGCGCTCACTGTTCCTACTTTGGAATCTGTGAAGCGGCTCAAGAAGATACATGGGTGTGATTAAATGAAAGAAATAAAAGAAATAAAACCAATGTATCTTTGTATGTATGCGTATATTTGTGGGTGCAATACTATAATGTCAAACAACAGAGAAACTATTAGCGCACACATGAAAAAAGTCCACGGTTGGACTCAACAAGATTGTGATGATACAATGATGGGTGATGAATAGTGAATGAATTAATCAAGAAAAAAGTCCTATCTAGGAATTGGTCTTTTAATGAAATATCAAATTTAAAAGATACTATACTAAAACTATCTAGTGAATTATATTCTGAAATGAAACTACAGGAAAGATTCGATATGCTAAGAGAACTTAGGATTAGAGAAGATTATGTAGGATTTACATTTGAAGATATTATGCGACAGGCGGTAATGGCCTCTCTACAAGGAGAAGTTGCCGGAACAATAAAAGATATGCTAAACAATGCAACAATAAAATTTGGTGATAACAATGAAGTTTCCGAGAGAAGTGTGGGCGGGGAGTCACATCAAGAACGCCCCTCAGATGAAAAGGAAGATAGTAAGAACAAAGAGTGAATATACTGCGTTTGTGAAATCGCAGAATAATCGCACTAATGTTTATACTACAGTCTATGACTTTGGCAAGTTTAGTGAGATGGCAAAGATTGACTCTAGTGTAATTCTAGATAGAATCTTTTTAGACTTTGATGCTCATGGAGATAAATTAGATAATGCCTTTGAAGATTTAAAAATGGTTTTAGAATATGTCATTACAAATGATATAGAGCATAACTGCTTCTTCTCCGGAAGAGGCTTTCATTTATTTTTATTTGGGGAACCTACTAAAGATATTCGTGACATACAAGCCTACTTTAGAGTCATTAAAAAATATCTAAAGAAGAACACAAATTATGATATCACTCTAGATGATAGAGTAGGACAATCTACAAGATTGAGAAGAGTCCCAAATACTGTAAATATGTCTAGTAGAAATGCAGACGGGATACCGTATTACTGCATTCCTATTTTCTATGAAGACTTAGCGAGAGGATTAGGGCATGTTCTCAAATTAGCAGAAAGGCCTAGACTCATACCTAAAAGAAAGACGGGTTCTAATAAAATAGTTTGGCCTAAAGCCAAGCCTTTAGATTCTGTAAAGGGAGAAGTATCTCCTGTAATATTTGATGGAAGACTCCCGCTATTGCCATGTTTACATAGTGCAATTATGGTAGAGAATCCTAGCCATATGGCTAGAGCATATCTCGTTTCTTGGTATCGGGATTTACTTTCGGGCTGTAGAAAGGGATTGACTAAGGAGCAAAATGCGGAAATTTTAGAAAAGGTGGTAGATGAAATTAAATGGTTAGCCACCTCGCATGAAGAAGTGTGGCTAGATTGGGACGAAGCCGAGACTAGAAAACATGCAAGATTTACGGTATTTGGGGAATACTCCACGCCCCATTGCCAAACCAAACTAATACCTGAAGGGTATTGTATTGGAAAATGTTGGAGATATCCCGAAGAGGTGAAAGAATGAATATAGATAGTTTAACACATGCAAGTATATGTTTAGATAACGCATTAGAAGAAGCAATGAAAGGAAACCCCGAAAGGGCAATGGAATACATTCGCAAGGCGAAACAGAGTTTGGAGGCGGTGTAAATGCGACAATTAACATTAGATGATTTTGGATTAATGATGGAAGGACAAACTAAGTTAAGTGATTTTTATGTTAGTGATAGACAGTAGAGAAAAGAAAGGTTCTCTACTTGTAGATTTGGTAGAGAAAAAAGCCAAGTCTATGAATATCAAAACAGAAAAGAAATGGCTTGAGATTGGAGACTATGTTTTTGATGATGTTTGTTTTGAGGCAAAGTCTGTTGTAGATTTTATTGGTTCTGTAATGTCCAAGAGAATTTGGACTCAGATAGATAATATTGATAGGCACTATAATCACAGTATCGTTATTATTTATGGCTCTCTTACCGAAGGCATTAATAACATAATGGAAAATAGCAAATCTCAGTTGCCTCCTCCTGCGAGGTCTGTAATGCTGAATAATAAGTTTCTTGGTGGTTTAGGAAGAATCACATTAGATACAGATTGTAAAGCATTTTGGGTTCCCACGGAAAGAGAAGCGGCTAAAATAATAACAGCAATCTGTAAAATGAAACCGATAGAAAGAGAAGTAATAAGACCAGAATTATTCAAAAGAATTACTACTGACGATTTAAGATTAGATTTGCTATCGGGCATAAAAGGCCTATCGGTTAAGAAAGCCAAAGGGCTCCTAAAGGAGTTTGGTTCCATTATGGAAATAGGGGAACAGACAGTTGGTGAACTGAAACAGATAGATGGTATCGGAACTACCATTGCCGAAAGAATACTGAAAGTTCTGAACAATGAAGATAAGGTGAAAATATGAATGAAGATATAAATATAGATGAGTTGGCAGAACTCGTAGATATTCCCGAAGAATATCACGGTCTTGCTTTAGAGGAAACAATGCCTTCTTTAGTAGAAGATTGGACAAGGGCGGTAGTCAGCGTTTCAAAGAAAAACGAAATACCCGCAACGACTTCTTGCTTTGTTATACTGGGGCAAATAGTAAAGGACTTTGTTAGGATTCCTAGAGGAGAAAATACAGAAGATAGTAGAATACATTTCTGTTGGATGCAGACTTCCGGTAGTGGAAAAAGCACCCTATGGAATTTTGTAGGAAAGGTTAACGAGGAAGTAAATGAAAAAATAAATTTATTAGAAGGAACTAATATTATTGAAGAACCTAATGTATATATTCCACATAGATATGATTTATTCGATATCATTGATTATACCGATGCCGCTTTAATTGGGTTCTATGAAAAGATAGACAATCCGGAACTCGAAGAATATAGAGCATTAAGTTACGAAGATAGAGAAGATACTGTTCAGCCTGAAAAGTATGTCTTTGAAAGAAGGTCGGGCGCACTAGAAGGTAACGGACTAGCCCATTGGGATGAGTTCGAATATTCGGGTATTTTTAAGCAAGGGCAACATAAAGAAAATTCCGTTGTATATATGAATACTTTCATGAATACTCTTGAAGGGGATGCTTGTGTAATTACTAAGAAACTCAAAGAGGGCAATGTTATGGAATGCCGTTGTGAGAGGTCTGTATGGGCTACTACTTATATTCCAAAGCATCTACAAAAGGTAATAACCAACAATGGTGTATTACAAAGAATGTTGATATTTGTAAGAGAAGTTCCGGAAGACGATATAGATGAAATGAATTTAGAAACAATCGCCCTATCCGGAATTAGAATAAGTACAGAGAAAGATATCTCGAAATTCTCAAACGCTCTCTTCCGTTTATATTCAGATGTTAAAGCAGAGTTTATTCAGAATGGCTCTGACCCATTTTCTACTATAAAGTATAGTGCTGGATTTGCAGAAGCACTAGTGAATGAATATAAGAAGATGAGAGATTACATTAAGTCCTGCCATCCCGAAATAAGAAAGGTTGTTAGGACTTTCATTACAAGAATGAATGTTCAATTATTAAAACTATCAGTGCTTTGTTGTATTGCTAATAGTCCTAAAGTCAAAGACCCTTCTAAGAAATTTTTAGTCACTCCTACACATGTAAGGCAGGCATATATTTTGACCCAACAATGTTATATCACATTGGTAGAGTGGCTAGAGCAAAGCCTAAAGGTTCAGAACTCAGTGTTGGCCCAAGCGAAATCAAGTATTTTCTTGGATAAATATTACGAGATGATAAATCAAGGAGAAGGAAATAATGGATTCATTAGCAAACCCAAATTATTTGCTAAGGTCCAAGACTCAGGGGTATCTAGGGCACAATGCTATAGGGATTGGAAACATGCCGAAAGCAAATTCGTGTTGGATACCAAAGGAAGGTCAGTTTTCTTAAAGGCTAAAGGAGATGAAAAGAAATGATATGGGAAAACCATTTTTTAGTATTTGATGTAACTAAAGGACCGAAAGTAATAATTGAAGCATTGAATACTTATGGAGAAGAAGGTTGGGAGTGCGCTTCCATGATAGCAGTAGCAAATACTAATATCGTAGCCTTCTTAAAAAGAAGAACAGATGCAACAGATGAAAAGCCGAAGGATGAAGAAGCAGTTAAACTTGCAAAACTGTGGGGAAATCCTTCTAGCAGTAAAAAGGAGTGAAAGCAATGTCCGTGTTAGCCATTGACTTAGAAACAAAGAACATGTCTTATGAGATAGGAGGCTTCGGCAATACTCACATGTTTCAAGTTTCTACAGTGGCAACATGGGATGGAACTAGTGGGACAGTCTATGCAGATGTCCCTCTAGATTTTGCTAAGTCCGATGTTGTGGTAAAGCCGCTTTCTCAGTTAAAGTATGATTTAGATGACCACCTTCAGAAAGGTGGAAAACTACTAGGGCATAATATTGCGGCGTTTGACCTGCCTGTTCTTAGAGACTCTATGGATATATATTGCGTTCGCAAATACTTGAAAGAAGAACAATATATTGACACTAGTAAACTTTTAGTTAAGGGTCATGGAGAGAGATTTCAACTTAAAAATTTAGTTAAGTGTTCTCTGTCAGATTCTAAACTAATGGAAAGTGCAGATGCACCTAAACTTTGGAAGGCAGGTAATCATAGAGAAGTGGTAGAGTATTGTTTAAAAGATACTCAGTTAGTATATGACTTGTGGAAGTATGGTCAGGAAAAGAGTTTTGTAAAAGCATTTTCAATAGAAAAAGAAAAGTTTGTAGAATTAGGAGTTGATTGGTAATGAGTACAACAGAATGGTTGGGACTAATCCTCTTTTTAGTTGTCGTGACTTTGCTATTTTTTGCAGCGTTCGGTGGTTCTAAACTAACGGATTCGTCTGTAGAAGAATATCTTACACGATTAATGAAGGAAGAGGAGAAGCGTGGGCCTTAGAAAGAAATGCCGTTACTGCGGCTCGCAAACAATTGCGAGAAGATTAATGGGATATTATCTTGGGTCTAATGACAAAACAGAATTATGGGAATGTAGAGATTGCTTTGGCATTTGGTCAAACAAAACAAAATAGAGGAGTCGCCTTCGGGCGGCTTCTCCTTTTTTTTTTATTTTTTAATGGTCGAAAATAAGGCATTTTTTCTATAATATAAAATACTATTTTTTTTTTATATATTTTATACAATCACTAATTAAGTAAAATTACTTACTTACAAAATAATAAGGCTAAAATAATAAGGTTAAATCACAACGCTGGTGCCGTTACGGTAAAATCAACAACAACACCAATATTAGTTGAACCATCACTTGCAGTACAAGTTGCTTCAAATCTTGCTTCCCAAACATCACCCGCACCCGGCGGTCTTGCGCCATTAATTGTTAATGTATTATATGTTGGGCCATTAGTGGTCCCTGCTGAAGCAACTGAAAATCTATTTCCTGTATCAGAGTTTTCAGATATTTTGCTTACAGCCCAAGAAAAGGTATAACTTCCACTTCCGCCACTTGGAACCACTGTTGCATCTAATGTTCCCTGAATTGTGGTAAATGTAGCAACTGAACCTGTTGCTGGTGCCGCCATATCTACCACATCTTGTAATGAAGCCCCATCTAACGATGCGCCAAAAGGTGTTGAAGAACCCTGTTGAGCACAACCCATTAAAGCAATATACATCTCAACCAACTACCATCCAATTATTAGACCCAATAGCAATACAAGTGGCGGCCTTGAAAGTTGCTAAAGTAAAGTCCGAACCTGCACCATTAATATTATTTCCATTACGACCAATAGTAATGTTTCCACCCGTTGTATTTAGAATCGCATAATGTTCACCAGCAGTAGAAGTAGATGGTAAAGTTATGTTACCTGCACATATATTGTATCTACCAGCGTGGGCTGCTTCCGTTAAAGTAGTGCTTCCCGATACTGATACAGTAAGTAGTCTAGTGTTTCTAAATGTACCACCTGTAAGAATATCTAATGTGGCTGAAGGAGAGTTAGTTCCTATACCAACTTCATCATTTGCAGAATCAACAAACAACATATTGTCATTACCTGTACTTTCTACTCTAAAGTCAATGTCTTTATTACCGCTATTTCCATCTTCATTTACGATTATTTCAGTGGCACTTAAACTAATCATCTTATTCATAGTACCTGCCTTTTTGGTTCTGAGGTGCATTTTACCGCTTTCTGAACCAGTAGTGGCTACTTGTGCTTCGCAGAAAATATCAGCATAATTTTTTCTTGTAAGAGTAGTCCAAGATTGTGAGCCTGTTGCAGGGTCATCATCAGTAGTTACGCCTCTCCAAATTAAATGCCCTAAGTCATCCCCATTAGTAGGAGTAGCACTATTTCTATACAATGCTACATCGGGTGCGGCTGATGCACTAGCATCTGTTGTTTCAAATAATGCGGCATAATCTACATCTGTCGTTCTAACATGTAATTTTCCAGCAGGGTCATCAATCCCTATACCAACTCTATTTGTGTCTCCTTCAACAAATACTGTGTGGGTTTCTCCACTTGTTTCAATTCTAAAATCACTATCAAGGGAACCATTATTGACTACCACTTCTGTAGCATTACACTCTATTCTATTTCTTTCTGTACCGGCCATAATAGTTCTAATGAATAATTGTCCATCTTCTGAACCTGCTCCTGTATCGGTAGCCTTAACATAAAATTGAGAATAGGTTACATCTGCGGGAGTACCTGCATCATCCTTTCCTCTAAAGATTATATGGCCTAAAGAATCATTATCAGCCGCACTTGCACTATTTCTATACAAAACTAATTCTGGACCTGTTGTGGCACCAGCATCTGTTGATTCAATCAAAACCATTGGGTTATTATCATCTATACCTGTAGCAGATTGAATATGTAAATCAGCAGAAATAGTATCTCCCGTTCCAATTCCTACTTTTGATTGCGAACCATCAATTCTCATTACTTCAGTCGGAGTTCCACCATCACTTACTTTGAAAATAATATCTTTATCGTCAACTACATTTTCAAAAGTTACATCTCCATCTGCATCTGCATCTACTGTCATTGCTTGAGTATAAACATTAGAATTAGCATATGCAATACTCAAACTATTCGATTCTTTATTTGTGGTAAAGTATTGAATTAATCTAGAACCAGCAGAAGTTCCAGTAGAATATTCTATCATTGCAACGATAGTATCTCCCAACTTAAATTCGGGAACTCTATTTGCCGCAGTAGGTGGCCTCATGTATAGAACATCTACAGTTTCTCCGCCTTCTCTTCCATCAGCCACTACCAGCAAATGATAGCCCTTGTCGTAGGTAGTTGTCAAAGAACTATCTGCAAAGGTCTTAGTTGCGACTTCATGATATTTACCGTTGCGTAATATCTTCCCTGCTGCGACGACTAGGTTTCCTCCGGTCTGATTAATGTCAAAGTCTGTTCCTGTTTTTACAACAACATTTCCAGCCGCCATTTGATTCAGTGCTTTAATTAATCCCGAATGTGGAAAGTCTACAGTATCCACAGGTTGAGTCATGCTTGAGCCATTAGCGTTCTGTGAAATATAATGGGGGTTTGGGCTATTAGTCATTTCAGTTCACCTCTATTGTTAAAAATAATTCTAAAGTTTCGGATGCGGTAAAGGGACCAATGCCATCAAAGTTCACCCTTGCAACCATATCATTGTCTGTAGTAGGACTTGTTGAATTCTTGAAGATTCCCAATTCTTTAATTACCTTACCAGTAATATTACTTCCAGCACAAGTGACCTTTATTTCTAAAAGATTCTCGGATTTTTCTGAAGCAATAGTAACTGTTGCCCCACTAGGAACATCTAAAGCAGTTGCTCTAGGACTAGTAGAATTTCCACCCATGCCTATTTGAGCAGTTTTAGCAAGTGTGCTTTGTATGTATGAAACTATTTCTGTTCTCATGTCATCAGTAATCAAAATTCTTCCTCCAATAAATTTGTTATGGTTTCAACACTACTACTGAAACCTAGTGGGGTAGTTGCCGTATTTAGAGTTGACGCAAATCCCAATGTAGGCCCTGTTGCGCCTATCTTTCTTGCTAGTAATTTAGTAACCTTTACTTCTAGGCCATCTAATATATCAAAGGAGATAGCCCTTTCGTTAAATTCCTTTGCCCTCAAATCCGAAGAGATTCTTTTATTGTCTGCCAATAGTTCTGCAAATCTATCTTCTAACTGCTTACTATATTTTCCTAATTCTAAATGTAGCATTCCTAAGAAATCGTGCTGTATCTGTAAAACGAGATAGTCTTCTAATTCTATTCCCTCTTTAGGTAATTCTACCTGCACAATATCTCCTGCTCTTAATTGGCTAATATTTGTGTGACCTACTGTAATGTTAAGTTTTACATTATCCCATCTTCCACTGTGAACTCTAAGTAAATCTAATGCCCTTTGGTTAACTGCTTTTTGAGATGTCAAGTCCTTTTCGTGAACCTCTAAAGTTTTTCTTCCTAATTTCTGAATACTTCTTAAATCCTGTTTCCTGTCTTTATGTTTATTTCCATAAACTATTATTTCATTATACAAATCAAATAAATTCTTTGTTTGCTTATATTCAAATATTTGGTGTTCTCCATCTTCATTGAATATTACTTTAGGATAATTGGATTCGGATATTTCGTTTACTATACTGAATGTAGGTTCTTTTCTATCATACAAAGTAGAAGCAGTAGGCTGTTCTAATATCGTCTTCTCTTTCTTTCTTAGGATTAAATTCAGTGCCGAGAATAAATCTACTCCTTTGTAGTTAGGGGCTAAAAAGTAGGGGAAAGAACTCGCTTCATCGGTGAATTCTATATCATTACTTTCTAGTAAATCATTAATCAATTCATCTCCCTCGTAGCAAATATTAGCCACTGCGCCTATCATCCCTCTTTTAGCATCGGAAGAAATGCCTCCGCTTACTGACAATGTAACAGGCTCACTTATAGACACTACTCCAAGTACTTCTTCCATCTTATCAAAAGATAGGAAGTGCCCTATGTCATCCCCATTATCGGTATAAGTCATAGAAGTTTTGTAGGCTTTATCCCCATCAGAAACCGCCACGGTCAAATCCTCATTAGGAGTAAGGATACTTTCTATATCGTTAACATCTCTCAACACAATATAATTACTATCGCTCTGAGCATCGGGGTCTAATGCCACATACATAGAAAGTGCCGCCTCCTTTCCACCTGTATTATGGAATCTAGTAAATGACCTTCCCCCACTCTTATTTCTAACCATAAAGGAGTTTATTTCTGTAGGATTATAGCACATATCTTCCCCACTAATTTTAGTGTAGGCAGAAGATAGAGTATTCATTCTAATTTTCTTTGGAGAGAAATCATAGAAGCAAGTGTGATTAGGTTGCATTATTCTATAGAAGTCAGTGACCAAACTTCTATCCAAAGTTAAAATGTGCCTTTCAGTAGAATTAGTAGTATCTATTTCATGGGATATTACATAGGCAATAATATTAGGAGTCTGTTCATTTAGAGAAGGAGTATTTGCTAATAGGCTAGAATAAGTTTGAACATCAAAACTGCTATCATAATATTTACCTTTCTCAGATACTAAATAGCATCCTGTTAAATCATTCATCAACCTTAGACTCTTTCTATTTATATTTGGGAAATCTTCTGAGTTGCCGCCAGCCTCTTCATCAAAGTAAGTTATACTGGTTACATCAGTATCTAAATCAATAGTATAATTATAGACACTTCTATTCCCAGCCGCTATGTTAGAGACTACGGGAGTGTTAGTAAGATATAATCTAGGCTTGAATCCCATCATAACTCCATCTGCATCATCATCATAAGACCTATCAATAGTAGTGCTAAAACCCGTACCACTACTAGTGCTGCTTCCCTCGTTTCCTCCATCTTTATAGGAAGCAAAATCATTTAGAAGCCCTAATCCAATAATGCTAACTTCTTTGGCTTTAACCAAATCTCTTCGCATTAGTCCTGTGACTGGGCCTCCAACTGTTCCCTTAGAAACGAAACTTCCTCCGCCATCTTCAATATCAAATCTATCTAAGAAAATAGGTAGGTGAGGATTGTATAAACATTCATTTCCAGTAGGCGCAGAATTATCTATTTGTTCTACACTACCATGCAAAATATCAAACAGTTTAGATGGGTGGTCAGAAATTAAATTTGCACTATAATCAATACTACTACCTAGAACACTGTCTCCACCTATATTTATTGGGAGATAAATATTAGGGGTTTTATGTGCCTCAACAGTAGAATCAGCCCCTACGAAATCTAGCATTTCCCCATGCTTTCTCCACCAAGAACTATCTACATAGTAAACGCCTCCAAATTCAAATAATGTAGGATGAGTTCCATAATGAAGGTCACTGCCAGTAGGATATCTACCTATATCGTTAGCAACCATACTTTTCATCATGTGAACTTCCTCATTCAAAACAATAAATGTATCTTCTTTACCATGCCCTTTTATTTCAGTTACCATTGTTGTAGGTGTTCCATCTGCATTTCTCATAGAAGTTAGAGAGAATAAAGTTCCAGCAAAATAATTTGTTCCATTTGTTTTTCTAGCAGTGTCCATTAAAATTATTTTTCCATTGGGACTAGAGAATTCTGTAGAGGCAACTTCCCCAATATATCTTCCATTCGAATCTGCAATGATTTCTCTTTCCCCGGTTAAAGTATTAGGATTAACAGTAGTATCAGTAGCAATATAAGAACCGAAAGTTAGAGTTTGATTTGAAAGGCTACCTCCTGTAGTAGTGGCCGATATTACGAAATGGGTAGCATCAGTAATACTAGAAATCGTTGCTCCTAAAGGTATTCCTGAACCCTGAACTGGCATTCCTGCCCTAATAGAAGTATTAGATGGATGAGTTATTGTTGTACCATTATTGTAAGAGCAACCTGTTATCTGATAGTCATTATAATCCCCCGTTGCAACTTCATTACTAGAAGCAAACAAAGTTGCTAAACTATCAAACTTAAATGCAGAGTATTTGAATTTAGGCAAAACTCTTTCTTTACTGATAATATTTTCAGGGTCTATTTGATTAAACGCCCAATCGAATACTACTTCTGTTAGTCTCATTACAGAAAATCTTTTCAAACTAGAGAGGGTTTTATCTGCTGAGATAATAGAAGCAGAAGAATAATTAGCATCGTTTAAGGTAAGAGTGTTGGTTTTACCTATACTTCCTTCTTTAGTATCAGAAGAAGAAGTTTCAATAGGTGGTTCTAGAGCAAAGAAATTATAGTTAGAAATATCTCTAGTTTGACCACCATACATTAGACTATCATATCTCTTTGAAGAGTAAGGCAATAAATCAGAATTAGCAAACAGAAACATTCTTGCTATTTTATAATCCATTAAATCCAAACGGTCTTTAGCAGTAAATATATTTTCGTGGGTTCCCGCCACATCTGCAACAGTGTTTGTAATAGTTGGGTCATGAGTAAATAATACTCTTTGTGCGCTTCCGCCTGATTCGTGTAAATTACTATCAAAGAATCTAGAACCATAAACAGAAGTAAATCCTCTAGATTCAGGAAGCAGGTGAGCATCAGTAGTAAACCCTGTTTTCCCTACGCCTGTTATCCCCCCGCCTATATCTCCGTGAATTTTGTAAGAACTTGCATAGTAGGGAGTTTTGCTTAGAGTTTCTAAGTAATATTCTGAAACATCTTTTATGTTACTGGTAGGAGTAGAAGTAATTCTATTATAGTTACCCTTTTCTAAATTTATTATCCTATAATAAGGTGAACCATATTTTTCTACATAAGAAAATTCTTCATCCATTGCATTATAGTAAAGAGGATAGTTCATAGAAATTGCCTTATTTAAAGTGTGGCTATTTGTATGTGGGCTGAGTAAAGAAATTATTTTTCCTGTATGTAAATGGCCTCCATTCAATAGACTTAATTCATGAGTTAATTTCTTAGTTTCATAATAAATGCCCGAACTTTCTTCTGCAAGAATATTTATTGTTTGACCGCTAATAGTAGAACCTAACTTTCTATCTAAATATACAAAGATAGTATCGTGGTCTGTATCTAAAGTAACCATAATCACTTTACCAATAAAAACATTATTTGCATAAATAGGCTTATTGTGCATTTTCCTAGCAGCACCCGTAGTAGATAATAGTTCATCACTTGTTACAGTTCCTCCCCCTGCATCTTTATCTATTGTAAAGAAAGTTGTTCCAGAAGTTCCTGTAGTGCAAGCCCCTAAATCAGTAAAAGTAGTATCTTGCGTATTTGCAAAATTAATATCTACTCTTCCCAAAGTTAAAGGAATGTGTGGGGCAATTTCTATTAAAGTTTGATTGTCTGAATTTTTAATGCTTAATATTGAAAAATCAATTAAAGTGTTTATAGTATCAAAATCTTGGTAATTTTTAGTAGAAGCATTATCATCTAACCTTGCTTGGAAAGCAGAATCATTCTTTATTCTAGAAACATCACTAATGAAATATCCCAATGCCCTAGAATCGTCACTAGCAGAAGTTCCCACTAATGTAGCCGACTCTACACCTGCCGAAGTTATACTTTGACCACTTTCAAAAAATAGACCCCTGTTAGAAGTTGCTGTTAAATCAGTACTAGTATTTTGAAATGAATTTGTAGATAGGGCCTTATTAAAAATATAATTCTTATTAGTAGCAAACGCCCCTAAGTCATCCCCTGCTTCTACTCCTCTATTACCACTACTTTCTGCAAGCGATTCGCTTTCTAAGGTAACTCTAGTAGTGCTAGTAACTTCAGCAATCCTACCAATATAAGAAACAGTTCCTTGACTCGAATGACGAATAAAAATATCTGTTCCGATGTCATTAGTAGTATGAAAGCCATGAGCCAAAGAACTACCGTCTGAAGTATTCTTATAATCTACAATCTTACTATCAAAAGAACATATGACATAAGGTGAATTAGTATTCAATGTCACAGTGTTGAATGGACTGTTACTAGAATAAATTATATCTTGGGAATGTAGAGTATTTTCATTTATGATAGGAGACAACAATTTAGCAAACTTATTTCTTCCCGATACTTCTAAAATCCGTTGACCGTTTTCTTGATAAGAGTCTATTGTTTCTATTGTCCCATTGAACTTTTCTATTTCTATTTCATATTCTCCTTCTAGATAATCTAAGGCTGAATTATCCGTAGTCCCATATGTTTTATTGGTAAAAGACAAATCCATAAGTTTCTTCTTTGCAGCAACAGATGTGACACTTGCTCGCAAAAATCCATAATGTTTAGAAATAAATTTGATAAAGAGATTATTAAATCTACCATTGACTAAGGGAAAGTTTGTCATTAAGGTTTTATCTTTTCTGTTGAATGCCCTTCTGTATAATTTAGAACCGACAGATATGGTAGGGTTAGATGTAGTAACAAACTTACCCTCAACCCCATCATCTGCTTTGTGGTATTTATTGCTAGATGAAGTTTCAAGGGTTAATGTTTGGTTAGCAGGAACAGTTCCAGTAGCAGCAACAAAGGTTCCTATGGATTCTATAATGAATATCGTTTCTCCTATCTTAACTTCATCCTTTGTATTTACAAAAAAATTCAAATCAAAATCTGTAGTGAATGTGTATGTAGGAGAAGAATCAGTTAATACTTCTACTTCTAACTCAAACCAATCTTCAGTACTTGCTCTATGAACAGAATGTCTAATCCTATATGGCTCATTTTCTACTATCTTTTTATTTTGAATTCTAAACATATCTGCAATTTTTGTTTCTGCATATCCACCTCTATTTCCATAGGATTCGTAAATTATATTATCAAATACACCGAACACCTGATTTGATTTATCGGGAGAATATTTGTAGTGCAAATATCTTCTAGGCCCTGTATATACTAAAACCGAATGAATGTCGTTTAAATCTCTTCTAGCATTAGGAAAAGTGTCATTGTAATCTGTAAAATCTAAAGTATTTGCGCTATTTCCCTCGTTAGAAGTATTAGTTAGAGGGGCGTCTAAAACCCTTAAGTTGTCAACCAAACTCGCTCTTAGATTATATCTACTATAGTCTACAATATCTTCCGCATAGTCTGTAACTGTTAAAAAAGTAGTCTTTGTAACAGGAGTAAAGGTTAGCGAATCTATATTGGAATTAGTATCAGTAGTGTCAGCACTTAACGTAAAACAAGTTGTGTTATTAATACTAGTAATAGTAGCACCGTCAGGAATACCTGTTCCCGATACTACCAACCCTGCAACGATATTCGAATTAGCCGTATGTGTAATATGTCTTACACTTGTAGAAGAACCATCAGATAATCCCGATGTGTGATTAGTGTCACAAGTAGCATCAGTAAAAGATAATCTTACTGCACCATTTACACTAGCAGTTTGACAATATGCAAAATATTTAGTTCCATGATTCAATTCATTTTTCTTATCTACCTTATCATCAAAGAAATAGAATAGGGGCCTAGAGCAAAATAATTCAAATTGTAAATCGCTTTTTATTCCAGCAGACACCGCTACTGCATTAGTGCTTTTTAGTGGTCCTTTGAATAACATGAACTTAGTTCCTTTTGGGATTTCTGTTCCCAATCTAGGTTCAAACTCAAAAAAATCCCCATCAGTGTCGCCCTTTATTACTTCTGTAACTCTAGCAAAGTGATGTAAAGAAGAATTGTCAGAATGAAGCAATACAAAATAATGGTGTTCAGAAAATGCAGAATCACTGTAATTATTTGTAGCATCTATTAACTGGACACCTTCCCCACTATTAGTATCATAGCATTTTATTTTGTATCCTTCAGTAGCGGCTAAATTCTCCCTTTCTGTATTAGAAGTAGAAGTTCCGACTTCATTAAACACTATAGTATCATTACTATCATCGGAAAAGATTCCTGTAAAGATTCTATCGGTAGAAGAAAGTGTCTTGGCTAAATTCATGTGTGGGTTTGTTGGAACATCATAATTTACGGGAGTGAATTTAATATCAGTCGAAAAGGTACCCGTAGTGCTTTTGCTAAGAGTTAATGAAGTGCTACCATTAATACTTTTAATGAAAGTGTTTTCTCGAATAGTAGAATCCCCTGTAACTTTCATCCCTACGGTTAGACTACTCGTAGGTGCAGTAACCGAATCAGTAGAACCGATAGCACTTGCACTAATTAAATGAAATTCCTTCATTCTTCCGGTAGCAAGTATATTCAGCCTATCACTCACAAGTCCACCTCCTCAAATCTAAAGTAAAATAGAGTATCATCGAAATTAGGGAGCAAACTATGAATTCCCTTAAACTGCTTTCTCTCTACTCCCATCATAGACATTTCATGTATCTCTCCCATGAATTGTTTATTTGTAGTTGCTGAACCTGCTCCCGTAGAACCTGTCCCATTTGCCCCTATGTAGCAATCCTCTCTAGCAAAGGAAAATGTAGAATTAGTAGAGTGAGTATTTGTTTTAACTACACTTCCATTAAAAAGAATATTTAGTGTTCTACTACTCTCATTAAAAGTGCAAGCAATATGAAATGTATTGTGGGTATACATAGCCATATGTTCTGCCTTTAGAAAAATATCCTGTCCATCAGTTAAAGTAGTTGTAGGTGTAGTTGTAAGAGTTATATCGCTACCACTTATACCTTGAATTGTTCCTAGTGAAGTCATCACATTATTTACTAAAGCAAATACTTCTTGTTTTCCTCCGGCAAAAAATCTGCTAGCATTGTCAGCCGTAAATGTTGCACCACTAGGACTACCAACAACACTAGCCGCCCTAGCATGGGTTTTCCTACCATCAGCAGTAAGATGTAAGGATGGCGAAAACCCTAGTGCTTCATCGAAGCGATAAAATTGACTACTGGTTGGAACTATGACTTCTTCAGTAGTATACGTTTCAGTAGAAGTTCCTAATTTTAATCTAACTCTAATTTTATATCGGGCAGGATTATTTTCGTTATGTAATGTAGAATTGATTAAAGATATTTGGAAATTTGCATTATAGAAAATCATCATTTCATGAGTAAGTCTAGCAGTTCTAGAAAGATATAATTCGCTTTGGTGATTACCTTCTGTTCCCGCAGTATATACACTTTGAGAAATTGCTGGCATTACTCTCTTGTCACTATAGGTAGGAGCAGTTCGACTAGAATGGGTTCCATAACCATTTATCTCATAAGGGGTAATAATACTTTCAAAAGTAAATGAGCCTTCATGGGCCCATAGCCCATAAGCAATATCGTTTGTAGTAGAAGAATCTCCTCCTGTATCTACAACATTGTCACTATAGTCTATCTTTACATGACCATTACACATAACAGGAAAAACCAAAGACCTTTGCTTTCCTGTTAATATGTCATACATTTATTTCACCTCAAGGGAATACTGTTGCTACTTCAAATGTCATGTTAAAAGAAACCTCTACAGTATCAGAAGTAAAATCGCAATTGAATTGCCGGATGAACCCCTTAACCCCCTCAGAAGTTTCGGAAGTTGGAAAATCATTTGGGAAGGGAACTCTGTAATTGTCTAATTCATTTGCCCCTCCTCTAGAAGCAAAGGTCCACGGGATATTAACTTGAAGAGTTCCATTGTCTAAAGAAGAAGCAGAAGGGTCGGAAGGACTATCTGCTAATTTACCCCTATCCACAAAATTCTCATTTACTGTAGAAGGAATAAGAAATACCAATTCATCAAATGCTTGATGTTGCGCTGCACCTGTAGAATCTACTCCCGACGAAATCATTTGAGCAATCTCATGAGCAGTATAGTTTAACGCTCCTTTATCGTGCCCCCCTGCACCGTCTTTAGTTATAGACTCTGGTAAAATAAATCCTTGAATGCTCATGCTTTTTCTAGACATACCTGCATCTAAAGCGGCTACTGTTGCTTCACCAAATGTCAACCCACTAATAGGAACAGGCATAGACGGAATTGTTTTGTCAACAGATATACCAATAGAAGTAACCTTTAACGGGATAACATTTGTAGTCAAACTTTCGGAATTTGCTTTAGTTTTTAGATATACATAACTCATTTAATCACCTCATAGTTCTAGAAGAAGTAGTTCTGTTAATTTTATTGTTTACCATATTTCCAATTCTTTCTGCAATTCTTCTAAGTTCTCCATCAGAAGTATCTCTTGCATTAATTGTAATGTTGTTGTGAATAATAGTTCCGCCTTGTGCAGTAGCGACCATTCTTCTACTTTGAGCATTAGAATGAACTCTAGCACCTCTAGGAAGATTGACTAATTCGGGGCCTCTTTCTCCCACTACTGCCATTCCACCTGTAGCAACACCACCGTTAGCATAAAAATCAATACTATCCCACCAATCTGAAATTGCGTCTATTAATCCACCAACCGCACTACCAAACCAATCCTTTAGTCCTTTCCAAAATGCTCCCCCACTACTAAAGAAGCGACCAAATCTATCCCAAAACCACATTGCTGCATAAAAAAGCACTGTTCCTAGCAATACATAAAATGCTCCTCCCATAAAGAATGCCACTAGGCCCACCACTACCATAAGGATATCCCCTTTTCCTGAATTTTCCCACCATGCTCTCGCCCTAGACCAAATAGAGCCAACAAGAGTCTGAAAAAAACCAAAAATCATAGTAGGTAGTCCAATAAGTAAAGCCAGTCCTCCACCAAAAACCATATCTAGGAATGCTGGTATTAGGTCAAAAACCCCAAAGAGCATTTCTTCTAATGAAGTATTGCCGAAAATAAATCCGAATATTCCGCCAATTGCACTAAAGAATACTCCTAAGAAATCACCAATATGGCCGAAGACAGTGCTGATAGTAGGCCAAGCAATAGCCCATACGGTTTTGAGGACATCAAAAATAACTCCCGCCGTTTCATATAGTAATTTTACTACTACCATAGCAGCAATTATTATTCCTAATACATATGTTAAGTATGGTAAAAATATAGAAAAGGTTTTGGTAATAGTAAAAACAAGTATTTTTAGTGGAATGAAAACTAATTTACCTGTAAGGCCTGTAAATATTATTAATAGTCTAAGTAAAGCATTTATTACTCCTCCCTTTCTAAGATTTTCAAACGCTCCTTTGAAATCTAACTGTTTAAGATTAGACATTATATCATAAATGCCAGCGTCTTTAAAAAGTCCGTTTATCGCTTCGGGAACCGCATTTATCGCTTTTTCTATAGGAATTGTAATCTTTTCTACCTGTTCCTTTGTGCCCGAAGCCTTATCTACACCGAATCCCGCCACTCCTCCGGCTATTGCCCCCCCTACTGCTGAGAGTTTTTCAGTTATTCCTAATTTATTATTCAGTGCTGTAAATACGGGAGCCGCCAACATGATTGTTCCCTTTACTGCCCCTACTGCCTTATCTAATGCTTGTAGGCCCGATACTGTATTGCTAATAAACCTAAAAAGACCTAATCTACCGTAAGCGACATTTTTTACAAATGAAAGCATGGGGTCTTGAGTAGACTTAAACGCTTCTCCTATGAGAGCCATGCTCCCAAAAATGCTTTTTGATGAACCTGCTGTTTTTTGCCTTAAGTTGTCCAACTCTTGCTTAAACACATCAAACATTCTATCACTTCTTTTTCAGTTTTTCCATTTCTTCTGCTTTTATTTCTTCAAACACCGAATGGGTGGTCAGCAAGTCTAATACTAAACTCGCTGGCATCTGATAAATCTCCAAAGGACTTATCTTCAACGCACTTGCTAAAGTATATACGATTATGAGGCTTACGGTAGAAGGAGAACCTTGTCCTCCTTTTAATACCCGCCTCACTTCCCTTTTTTTGATGAATCCTCCTGTTGCATAACTTCAAAAGGATTCGGCATTACTTCTTTAATTTGATTTCCGACATACGGATTGAGTTTGATTAAATCTACAGTAGACAAAGATGGTTCTGTCTTTGTGATAAAGTTATCAACCATATAGCGATACATCTTATTCAAGTCTATATCCATTTCTTGTGTCTTAGGATTAATTTTCATTAATGTATTAATCGCTTTGTCTATCTCTAGCCATGTAGGTTCTTTTACCCAAACTTTCAGATATTCATCTGAATCGGGGGCTACTTGTATCCAATGGCACTTTGCATCTGCGAGTGCAAACATTACACTCTTGTCACTTACTATTTTTCTATTCAACATTTTCTTCCACCTTCTAAACCAACAAACATACAAACGGTGTTGGTGGAAAATTATTCAGTAGTTTCTTCTTTAACTACCTCTTCTTTCTTTGGTCGACCCTTTTTCTTAGGAGCCTTGAGTTTTTCTGCCATAATTTTTCTCTTAGTATATTTATCCAAAAAGAATCACCCCTGTAGAATCCAATGCGTCTTTACTGTGCATTCTTTCAAATCTCTAGGTTTTACCATTGCTTCAACGGTAATTGGGCCTTTATCATCCGGTATTGTAAAGTTTGCACTTTCTAGGAAATAGTTCTTGAAGGAAATGTTGATTTCTTCTCCATTTGCCTTGTCAAATTGTAAGTCAATTTGTGCGTCAGTGGCAAAGTTTGTTCCGGTTGTAACTACAGAAGTTCCTGTGTTTTCGTTTCTATTGAATAATTCTTCAAAGAGTAAATCGTCTGTTACTAGAGCAGTAAAGGATAATTCGTAGTTTCTATTCGATGGAATAGCATCTTGGATAGCAGTATTTCCAACTCCAATAAATCTCTTTTCCTGTAGATTGTTATTGATTTTCAAAGACATGTTTGTAACCTTTAGGAACTGTTGTCCGAATAGACTAAAGGAACCCTTTGAAAAGAAGAATGGTTCTAGGAATTCATCTGTTTCAAAGTTAAACAAATTAGTATTGGTAATTCCTGCACCGCCTCTAGATTCATATGCTTCATTTTGGTCTAACTTGTGAACAGTTCTTGTCATTAATTCCATAGTCATTTTTACTTCTTCATTTTCATTAGCGGTCATAGTAAAACTATTAACTCTATTTCCTCTTGCGATTCTTACGAAGTTTAAGTCTTCTAGATTAGCAGAAGTATCTGTCAAGTTCTCAGAACCACTAACTAGTTTGCTAATAGATTGTTCTAATGCAAAGGAAGGTAAGTCCTCTCCGTTTGCCTCTATGAATCTATATGTGATTGCATCTGTTATAGAGGAAGGAGTAGAAGGAAGCACTAACTGTTCTGTATTAGTATGTAAGTCTAAATGATTTACTAATGGAGGAGTTAAAGCATCCCCCGCAGTTCCGGTAGTCGCATATCCTGTCTTGTAAAATATTGGCCCCTGATTCAGATGAGTCTCAATTGTGCTTTGTCCGGAATCTCCTGCATCTCCTGTATCAATATATACATCCCCTGCCACCGAAGCATCTGTTTTACTAGTAGGATGGTCATTATTCGTTTTTGCTAAAACTTGGTCACAAGCACCTAAAGCATAGTATAGCCAAGTTCCGTGATTTGCTACAATGTTTAGACTTCCTCCGCTTGCAGTTTCAATCCCCTTATACTGATAGGTCATATTTCTTGAACCGCCCAATGAAAGATTCATTTGCTTAACTTCAACTTCTACATTTGGAAACTCTGCACTTTCTAAAATTCCTAGCCAATTATCAGCATTTAATCTCTTAACAGAAGAATTTCTTTGTCCAACGCTAGGTGCGCCATAGGCTCTTATTACTATAAAATCTCCCGAAGCAGGAGTTCTGCAAGCAGGTGAAATAGTAAAGGAAGTGGAATCATTTTCAGTAACAGTATGAACAGACAGAGGAGTAGTAGTTCCCGTAGCATAAAGTTCTAGAACGCACCCCACATATAGATTATTTACAAGAAGATAGTTTACAATAAAGGCATCTTCAGGTATTAATTTAGTAGTGTTGCTAGCACTATTATTAACTAAAGCGTATAAATCCAATTCCGGCACTAATGATAATGTTGCACCGCTTCCTAAAAATATGTCTGTGTTTGTCATTATTCCCCTCTCCTTACTTACTTACTATGGGACTGAGAGTGCGAACCGTTTTGCTTCTATACTTATCTTGTATCCGAATATTCTTTTTTTCCTGTCATTGGATTCATTTCTAGAGCCTACAAATATTTGATTAAACTTAGAACCATCCGACGCAGTGTATCCGGTTCGCTTCCCCTCAAGCACATGACGAGTAATCAAGTATAAAGCCCTTAGCCTATCTTTGCCAAAGTTACTATCTGTTCCTGCTCGCTCATCTTGAACATGTCGAATGTGTACTGTAAAGGAATAACTTTCATTTCTTATATCAAAATGCACTGTGGGATATTCTATATTTTGACTGTCTTCAAAAATGACAATCAAATCTTTTAGTGACAAATCATACCTGCTTCCTCTATTTGCTTCTAAACTTCGTATGTCAATAATATTAGGCTTGCCAATATGGTCTGAAGAAATAGTTCCAGCACTTTGTAAAGTAGTGGCAGAACTAGACCAATTACTATCTAAGAGGTCAATGAGCAAACTAACTTCATCCATTATACTTCCTCAAATGTTTTGTCTATTTTTTCTTGTAAAGTCTTTTCCATATACTCTACTATTTTTTGTTCTGCGTTTTGAATAAGTTCTTCTTCTGAAAAAGTAAAGTCTACTCCTAATAATCTAGATACTTCAAGCATTTGCAAATTTCTTTCCTTTTCTATTTCTAGATATTTTTCGAACTTTTGCTTTAGGTCTTCAAACATATTATCACTCAATAATATAGACAATATCTTTCTTACCATCTAGTATTTCCATAGCCTCTTTCTTTAGAATATCATACTTTTCCTTAGTAGTAATGTTAGCCCCTGTTTCAGCAATAAGAATAGTTTGGTCATCGTGTCTTAGTATTTCTGCCGCCGCTAATTTTGTAGCCGCTTCATGTATAGCAGAAGGAACTCTTCTATCTCCTGCAATGTAAGAAACGATTACAGAATTGTTAGTATGATATGGGAAATCTTGTAGGAAAAACAACCTACCTTCATTGCCTATTTTCCAAAAACTTCCAATTCTTTTCATGTCTTGTTTATCTGTAAAAGCCACAACATCACAAACATTTGGAATAGTATCTGTAGAAGTGAATGTTACAGTAGTGCTTCCGCTTCCTGTAGATGTTCCACTTAATTCAACTGTAGTAGAATCTGTAATAGAAGTAATAGTAGTGGTTCCTGCCGCAATATTAGTTCCCGTCACTACCATTCCTACTGCCAATTTAGAAGAATCTGCTACAGTTAAAGTAGCATCACTACTTACCGTAGTGCAAGATTGCTGAATGGCAACCTTCAGAGTGCAATCAGAACCATCTTCTCCCATCAATAAACTAGAGATATTTATTTTTCTTCCATTATTTAAATCACTAGCGGCATAGAAAAAATCTGAAACATTAAAGTTAGTTCCTCCATCTTCAGTCAAAGTCTTCTTATTATCTGCCCCTGTAAATGTAGAAGTATTAGATGGAAATTGTTCATTAGTTAAAGCAATAATTTCTTTTGCAGTGGTTTTAGAACCAAACCTATTATTGAATTTAGAATCAACTAAAGAAGTTCCAACACTAGTGCTAGACTCCATAGTAAATTCTGTTCCATCCGGTAGGACCAAAATAATACTATGAATATCACCATAATTATCTTCGCTCAAAGTAATACTTGCTTGAGCAGAAGCCAACTCTTTGTATGAATTGCCTTGCCATATTTGAAGACTTACAATCTTTCTAACTTTCATATGTTGCAACTGAACAAATCCTACATAACCGCCATAGTAAGAATCTGCTGGATGCCTACCGAAATTAAAATCGTGGAATTCTGTTTCGTGACGAATAGGGCGGTATGACCTTTTTACCTTATCATCAATCATGCCTTCTACTCTTTTGATTATAGAACCGACTTGAGCATTAGTAGGATTTGTAGATGCAGTGAAAGCAGGAATTTGTAGCAAGTCTGAGATTGCAGTAATGTCAGTATAGAATCCTTTCCCTGTAGAATAATCAGGATTAATGGATGTATAATCACTGGGGGAAAATACGGTTGGCATTAATTATACCCCCCTATGAAATCTTTAGCGTTTTCTATATCGTCTTCTAATTCAACATATCTTTCTTCGATATCTTGTAAGATACTATCCATTTTAATATTTACCTGATAGTTTCCTATGAATTCCGGCTCAGTATCAATCCTAGACCTAGACTCTACTAAATCCTTTCTAATTGCTTTAACAGTGTAAATTGCCGCTAAAAATTTCACTACATCAATGGGGTCAATTTCATTTAATGCGTCTTCCATAGTTTTTATTCCGCTACCTGCTTGAACAATAACATCTAATGTACGGTCTTCTATAGAATCCAATGCTTCTCCCTTATCATAGGTTATCTTTTCTTCCCCCGACCCCTTAGAATACTCGCCTATTTGTATTTCGGCTTTATTTTCTTCTATGTATTCTTCAAATTCAGTTTGAGTTATTCTTCTTATTCCGGTCCTTCCAGAAATACCTCCAAAAGGTCTTATTTCATATCTTCCTTCTTCCTCTTGAGATATTTCCATTTGTATTTTTAGACGGTCATCTTCTTCTTCTAAAGTATATAGGTTTATTGCTATAGGGCCGATAATTGATGGATTTATGTTTCCGGCGATAAATCTCCTTAATTTATCCTTCAAGTCTTTTTCTTTGTCGTTTTCAGGATGGACTATTGATACTGCCTTTTGAGCATCTTTTGTTGGGCCTTCCTTTCTAACAATTTTGATATTGTCGTAATATTTTAACAAATGTTTTGATTGTGCATCTTCCATTCTAGTTTGAGATATTTCTGTAGGGGCCATTCTTTCAGTCCAAATTTCAGAAGGCAATGGTATTGATTCGTGGTCTAAATCGGGTATTCCTTTTAGAGCCTCGCCCCTTTGTTGAAAATTTTCTTCATCTAAAGTATCCCTAAGTATTGTTTTAGGTTTCCATGTAACATTGCCGTCGTCATCTTCGGTGCCTTCATAGGAAAAAGTAGAATATCCAATTAATTGATTTCTTTTAAAATCATCATCTATGATATCTCCCAAAGTATAATCCTTGTATTTTTTAAATGCCTCTGTTTTTACTTTTTTTCCTCGAAGCATAGATAAGGCCTCTTTACCTTCAGAACCCACCCTATCTAATATATCATAGATTTTTCTTTCTTTTAGGTTTTCTAGTTCCTCCAACCCATTAGTGATGAAATCTTCAACATCGAATTCAATATCTAAACTAGTGTTAGAACTCCTAACAATTCTCTCAACAGGAACGTCCGTATCTGAAACTATAGCCTGTAGAAAATCCTCTTTGAATTCTTCCGGCCATTCACGGATATTCCCGTCAGAGATAACTCTTGTCATAGTACCCGCCTCACATTAACCATTTAGCCCAAGCCGCACCTTTTTGAATTGCACTACCTAATCCTAGTCCACTTTTAGGAGGCTCATACAAAGTTTGTCCTGTTTGTGGGTCTACCCAATATGGCCTACCGTATGCGTCTGTGCCATTTGGAGGAATAGGATATCCACTTCCATTATTTACAGCACCTTGCATTTGTTGATACTGTTGAGTATTTCCTGTAACTCCTGCTAGTGCGGCACCTGCTGAAACTTGTTGAGGCATTCCTCCCCCACCAAATCCTTGAGATTCTAGATATTGTTGCTTTGCCATCTTTCTTTGATTAATAACTTCTGTATCAATTGCAGAATTTAATAGATTAATAATATCTAATTGAATATTTTCTTGAGTAATTCTCTCATATTCTCTAAGAGAATCAGGATGAACTTTAATACTCTTAGTAGTATCATCCTGAACCAATTGCAACTTTACTAGCATTTGGCTAACTACCCTCTCTACTACATCTTCTATTAGTTTCTCAAATGTAACTAAAAACTTCTCTCCGTGATACTGAAAGAATTCCTCCACATGATTATCTTGCAAAGATAATAGATTATTCATAGACTTAAATGACTGGTCACTCTGCTGTTGAACTGCGGTTAATACTGTGCCATTACTTGTTCCAAACATATTATTCATCTCCTTCTACTACTACACCTTGTTTTATCATCAAATGATTTAGCCTATCTGTTAAAATATTAATTTCCCCAACTATTTCAATTGCCTCATTGGTAGCCGACTTATTATCCGCTAAGGTGGGCGGTTTAATAAGCCATCCGGCAGAAACTAAACTAGTAACATCTTCTTTTGTTAGAGTAGTAATTGGACCGGACCTAGTTAATCTAGGTATTCTAGGGATAAAGGCCTTGAACTCTAAGCCATGTTGTTCTGCTAGAATTTGTTGTTGAAGCATTTCCATTTGCCTATGAATACCTGCATGTTTAGGACAATAAGTTCCTCTCATTGGCCTACCTTTAGTGACATGTGTTAGTGGAATTGGTGGTCTCATATAATCTCCACTTTCCCAAACATGATGGGTTCCGCAAACCACGCAGCGTTCTTTGAGATTAAATTTGTAGCCGTAGTTTATCTTCAAAAAGGATTTCTTTTCCGGATTTAATACTTTAGTTAATTCCTTCAATTGTTTTTTTGGTTTGATATTCATGCACTTATATTCTTCTACAGGTCCACTTGCTCTTGCTCTTTGTAGTGGTGGCAAGAATGCAGATGGCGCATTTGTGTTCATCGGTTGTCCTATTAAACTTGGTTGTTGAAACATAGTAATCAATAATCCTTTATCATTGTTGTAACTCCTCTGTAAACCATTTCGGGTTGTGATTTAGCCGATACGATATACTTGAAAGTAGGTATGCCTTTATCGTTTAACCTTTGCATCCCATATTTAAAAGGCTCGAAGATGGGATGGTCCTGTATCTCTCCATTATGATTATATTTCTTTCCCCATAAATCATATTTATTGGCCCAAATTCCTATTCCCATAGGATAGTCGGCTTCCTTTTTCTTTTTTCCATCGGGCCATGTAGAAGAATAAATAGCATCTACTAAAAATTTCCATGCTAGTTGATGGTCTAAGTTTGCAGAACTTTCTAGATGTCTATGGTCTATCATAAATATAATATAATTTACTTTCCTCTTCCTCATATCTTTTATCCATTCTTGCCAATAGAAAGATTCTCCTCCAACATCTGCTGTCTTGAGAGTATGGGTTTCGCCATCTAACTTTATTGTTTTGCGAGTTCCTCTATGTAGGCCAACAGTCCTTTTCTTAATATCGGGAACTTCTCCCCTAGTTCTAAGTTGATGATGTAAAGTAGTTTTACCCACTCTAGTTGCACCATAAACTCCAAAATTAATTGCATGTATTCTTTTGTAAAAAGCAATCGCCGCTTCTGTAATTACAATAGCGAAACCTGCGAGGACTGACACATTTAATCACCCAAAGGTATAGTTCCAAGCCTCTTTACAAGTTTCTAATAGCCAGCCTAACACATTAATATCAAATACGCCTAGTATATTTCCTATTAGAAAACCGGACAAAGCCGCACAAGTTCCCCAAAAATATGCTCTAAATTTAAGAAACCAAATGTCAGCAGAGTGCGCCCTTTGTAGGTCATACGCCATAGCAGTTTCATCGAATCCGGTAAAAACCAAAGGTTTCACCTCACTGTTCGATAGCCGCTAAAAACTCATTTCCTATTCCGTCGCTTTCCATTTGAGAAACAAACTGCGGTTGAGTATTATATGTTGTATTATAATTCTTCATGGTTTCTCGAATCTTTTGCTTCTGTTCTTCTTCCTTTCTCTTTTGTGCCCAAAAGTGACTAACTCTTCTATCTAACAAATACATTTCTATCTTTTCATTTAAAGCCAAATCAAATACTGCTTTTAAAATCATAATAGCCCCTACCGTTATCAGCCCAAATAAAGTCGCATGTGCTAAAGTGGTATATGGGAAATTTGTTCCATAGTTAGCGTAAAAGAAAACATTCGCTCCGCTAACTGTTCCTACGAATAGGATAGTCATGACTAATCGTGTGTCGTGTGCTAGTGCTGGCATAATAAAACCTCAGTTAAATTCTACGGAAACTGCATGTCTTGTAGTAGCATCCGGACTTCCTGCACTATTTGTAATTTGCAAATAAAGCCCTTCTCTAGCCAAAACTCCGTGCATATCGTATTCTATATTGTTTACAGTTTGTGTAGCCTCAACTACCACTCTAGCCAATTCAGTATTTCCTGTCAAAGTAGAATCCTTTGAATCAAAAACTTTTACCGTTACAACATCAGGCCCACCGGCAAAAATGCTGAAATGTATGCTCTTTAATTTACAAGGGTGTGCCGCTACTACTGCACTCGCCGTTAATACTCCGCTTGACCTACAAGAGTCTACCATAATATTCTCTCCGTATGTCCGTAGTTCCGATGATACTTGAAGATGTTGGTCATTCAGAATCTTCAGATTCTTCTACAACTTCTTCAGTTTTCGTCGGCACTACTGCTTCTTTTACCTTTTTAGCGGCTTTCTTGGCACTTGTTTTTGCCTTTGTAGCCACTGTTTTCTTAGGTAAAAGCAATTTAACCAAGTCTGCACCTGTAGGAACAGTAGGAAGATTTAGGATGCCTTGCGACATTCCTAAAATCTTCTCACTTAATCCTAACAATTCTTCTTCATCGGACTCTTCAAAAGTAATGGAAAGGTTGGGGTCTTGCTTTCTTAGCAGACCTTTTAGTGCGGAGATTTCACAAGAAACTTCTCTTGTGATTTCTTCTCGCCCAACTCTCAACCTTCCCATTACAGAAGACTCACTAAGAATAATCTTAGCCATTTATTTCACCTCAAAGATTTCCGTAAACTCTTACTCTAATGAATCCCAAATCGGAATTAGCCGATTCAGCACCCGAACTAGCAGTAGTTCCTACTAGAGAGAAAGAACTTGCACTTTCATAAGCACCCGCAGTGCTTAATTCCACAACGAATCTTTCAGCGGCAACTCCGGATGCCGTTTCAGCACCCGTAATCATAACTGCATTGATTGTGCTTAGTCCTAGAGAAGACGCAGAAATTACTTCTCCATCTTCTGTGTATGAAGTAATCTCAATGTTTGCATCTACGAAATACTCATCTCCGGAAACTCTTGGCCTTGTCTGTCCTTTATGGTCAGCCAACAATGTTACAGTGTGTGTCAATTAAAACACCTCACTGTACGTTGGTAATCTTACCTTGACCCTTAAAGAATGAACAGCCCATTTCACCGATAGTGCGATAAAGTGCTTGGTTTCCTAGACGACCGACACCGAATGGGTTTCCGTTAGTGATACCATCTTCAAAGTATTGTGTAGGTTTCATAACTGCCAACCATAGATGGTCAGTGTCAAGGAATAGCAAGTCACTTAGTTTTGTGCTTGCGTTTCCTGTAGAAGCCATATCCTTACAAGGAATTAGTGGGATATCGTAGTATGTTGCTACTCTGAATCCAACTTCTGCACCCTTTACTCCACGAATACCATTTACAGTAGGAACTATTTCCTTTCTGTCCATGAATCTTTCTTGGCTTTGCAATAGGTCTGCGACTGCTTGAATAGTGTCATATCCAGTTAGAATTACCTTTGGAGAACCGCCAGCAATTCGTAGGTTGCGAATCATGTTGTTCAATAGTGTTAGAGTTAGTGAACGAACATCGCCACTAGCGTATCCGCTTCCAAAGTCTACTTCTGAATCTAGGAAAGAAGCAGCATTAAATCTTTCATCACCATAGAGTTTACCCAAGTTGTTTGTTGCACTTGTAGTATCAGTAGCAATAACTCCACCATCAATTGCCAAAAGTTCTGCACGACTTGTAACAATCTTGTTTAGGGAAGTGTAGTTTCTCTCGATGTTTTCTAGACGACCTGTAGATTGGTTTGTTGATTCACCGTAATGCTCTAGTGGCATTAGTAGCATCATGTTTTGTGCTTCTGCGTGAGCAATTCCCATATCTTCTCTCATTTGCGCTCTGATGTCTCCAATACCGTCATCAATTGCTGCCATCTCCATTGCCAATTCGCTGAAATCGAATTGATGTGCAACAGTCTTTGGACTCATAAACAATTGTGCGTATGTTGGAGCCATAGAACCTAGTCCGTCAGCAGCAGTAGATAGTCCAGCGTTTTCTGGAACACCACCAATAGCGTCTGCGGCTGGTGTATCTTCTCCAATACCGGAGTTTGCGGCGTCTGAATCATTTACAATTGCTTCTGCTAGAGTGTTACCGGAGCCACCAAAAGGTCTGCTCTTTAGAACTCTCCATCCGGAGGAACTGTATGGTCTCTTTGAAATCATTGATAGTGCGTTTACTTCACGATTTAGCATAGACCAAACTTTCTGTCCGTAAAGAACATTGTAAAGTCCGGTTGCGGTAATTCCAGTAACTCCCGATGCCGCCGTATCAGCGATATCGTGAGCAGTGTGTAATCCTTGAACTACCCCTGCTTGCTTTAGAATATCATTGCCGCCGAATGCGCCACCAATTCCGTATGTCTGTGCTTCTAAGTCTCTAATTGTGTTTACATATCCTGCCATTTAAATCACCCCTCAATTTCCAGCAAGCCTGTTTAAGTCGGCCCAAGACATGTTTGCTACATCATCCATAGATGGTAGTGCAACTGATTTTGGTTGCTGTGCTTTGAGAATAGTTTCTTTTTCTACAGTAAAGGACTTTCGCAATTCTGCTAGTTCTTCCTTTAGTGCAGATACTTCGCTCTTTGCGTCATAGTTTTGCTTTGAAATAATATCTGTTCTTGTAGATACTTCGTTCTTGAATCGTGCCTCGAAAGACTTTGCTAGATTGTCATATGCAATCTTTTCTAGTTGTTCTGCTCTGAACTCAACGTATGCTTTCTCAATGTTTGCAGGAGAAAGGTTTAGTGAAGAAATTTCATCATTTCCAAAGGACTTGACTACTGTTTGCGGTTGATGCTTTGGCTTTCCGCCTTCTATTACAACACGACTTGGGTTATCTCCGATTTCTACTCCGGCCCCGTCAACAGTAGGAACATATCCCTTTGTTTCGGCATCTGTGTATTCCATCAATTCTTCGTCCATCATTTCTTCGTCCATCATTTCTGCGTCTTCCATAGCCGCAGGAGATTTCTCTGTTTCTTCTTCCTTCCTCAAAGAATTGACTTCCTCTAGTAGAGTGTCAAGTTCTCCAAGTGCCTTTTCTAATTTTTCGCTCATATTTTCACCTTCTTGTTTCAAAATATCAAATTTCGCTTCCGGATTAATTCCTTTTTCGCATATTGTTACTTCATGTAATTCCAACTTACTGATTTCACTATATTCTCCTAGTTCATCATGTTGTTTTTTTACTTTCTGTAACGCTTGCCCCCCTATGCTAAAAGACCTTAATGTTCCTTTGCGAATTCCTCTTCCAATTTCTTTGGCTTTTTCGATGTCATCTCTTAATTTTATTACTACAAAAAACCCAACATCATCAACTTCTGTTTTCCATAGTTTCCCATTTTTATCTCTATAAGATTTTACTACTTCTCCTACTTGCACATTTGAGTGATTAGTCATTACATTTCTAAACTTGGCATTCTCCATGTATTTTTGTACTGCATCTTCTAGTGCTTTGAGTGTAATTAAATCATTTTGCTTATCCACGATTTCTATGCTTGCATATCCCCCAATCATTAAATCGCTTTGGCTTTTGAGTATATGAAAGTCCATTTCGCTTTTCGCTATAACAGCACTGCTCATTTTCCTCAACCCCTTCTTTTTTACTTTTGGTATTTAACACTTTATTCTTTTTCCGGATTTATTACTAATTTGGAATACTTATCTTTATTAATATTCCAAAGGCCTTCATCTCCTTCTTTATCAGCAGGAGTTTGCTTATATCCAGTCCAAGCCAACCACATCTCATTTTCATCTACAGGGACAACTCTTACATGTAATTTAGTTTCGAACTTATTTCCTTTTAAGAAATATTCGTGATATCCTGTCCTTTGAACACCCAATTCTATTTCCCCTTCATCTACAACAGTTCCATCTATAGGAGGAGTAGTTGCTACTTGTGCAGGGAATTTGCCTGCTTTTCCAAATAAATTGAATATATCATCATCTGAATTAATGTCAATAGTCCAAGACATTGTAGTGTCTTTTAATTTAATTACTAAATTTAAATCGTCATCTTTTCTAGAATAAATTTTGAAACCCCCCGTTCTATATTCTGATGGAGTTTTATAGGATTCTTCTTCCATCATTATTTTATCACTGTCTGCAAAAAATTTCCTAGTATTAGAATCAAAACTTATTCCGTCCCTATTATTAAACCAATCTTTTATCCTATCCTGTTTACTTTCTAATACATTGTCGTATAATCGCCCGTGTTCTCTAACTAAGAAATTATGTAAATCTCTAATATTCAAAGGCTGATTTTTTAACTTCTGAAATACCGCTACTGTTAATTCGCTTTGCTTAGTTTTCATTATGTTTTCAGCATCAGTCTTCCACGAATCTAAATTCATCATGGCATGTTTAGACATTAGATTATCCTTTTCGAATTCATATAGAGAAAACCCGTTCATAGATTTTAAAATGGCTTCTCCATGAATGTGGTCTGTAATCAGAATGCCTTTCTTTAAGGCTTTAGCCTTAAACTTTAAACTAGGCTTAGTATCCTTAGAAAGTAGTTCTAGAGTAACTACTTTTTCCGGCATTTCGACTTCCGGTATTTCTATAGCAACTGCATTGTAAATAGTAAACTTGTCTTCAGAACCCTTGACTTCATCTACCTTTACTCTTAGGATTTCTCCAATATCAACATCTAATTTAGTATTATTTGCCTTACCAACATTCATGTATTTTTTACCATTAATTTCTTGACCTTCATCTACAGGCCCTGCACCTAATGTATAAGAGAACATATTGGATTTAGTTTTCTTTTTATCTAAAACAATTAAATCTAAATCTACAAACTTCTTCCACTTAATCCACTTAGGATTCTTTTTCGTTCCTATAAAATATGTTGATTCAATGTCTTTGATAACTA